>Ga0315910_10000853_pt1 | contig 29107 bp, 23 predicted proteins | sample EdamamesoilMG_FD_204470 | JGI IMG/M metagenome (GOLD analysis project Ga0315910, IMG submission 204470) | Garden soil microbial communities collected in Santa Monica, California, United States - Edamame soil | ecosystem: Environmental > Terrestrial > Soil > Garden | place: USA: California... | reverse complement strand
CGGCTGCGTGAGGTTGTAGATGCCCGCGCTGCCGCAGCACCACGTCGCCTCGGCGCATTCCTTCAGCTCCAGTCCTGGCAGCGCGCGCAGGATCGCCCGAGGTTGCGCGCTCACCTTCTGACCATGACACAGGTGGCAGGACTCGTGGTAAGTCAGCTTCGCTGCCTTACCACGATCGCCCAACATCGAACATCCGACGCCCGACGTCGAATTTTCGATCTCTGATGTTCCTCCGTCATTGGATGTTCGGAGTTGAATGTTGGGTGTTGGACGTTCGGCTGGCGGGCGAAACCCGATGGCGACAAGCCACTCGTGGATGTCCTTAACCTTCCGTGACCACTCCCGCGCGCGTTCCGCGTACGCGGTTTCGCCGGCCAGCAGGCGGTCGTAGTGGCGCAGGTGCGAGCCGCAGCCGCCCGCGTTCGAGATGATCGCGTCGTACTGCGCTGGATCGATCGCGTCGAGCTGGCGCTTCGCCAGCAGCACCGCGGTGGCGTGGTCGCCGTTGTGCGCGTGAAGCGATCCGCAGCAGAACTGAACGGGAGGTGTGTGCACCTCGCAGCCGTTCTCGAGCAACACATCCGCGGTCGCACGATTGACGTCGGAAAACAGAAGATCCTGCATGCAACCGGTCAGGACGAGGACGCGTCGCACCGGCGCGCCCGTCCGCGGCGACTCCACCGGCGCGATGAGCTGATGGGAAAACGTCGCGCGCACGACTGGCGTGAGAGACTCGAGTTCGCGCAGGCGCGCCGGAAGGGCCCGCGTGAGCCGGGTGCGGCGAAGGAGCCCCTGCAGCCCGCTCGCCTGCCAGAGCCACAGCGCGCGCCCGGCCAGCCGCAGCAATCGCGGTCGCGTGAAGAGCACGCGCATCGTGATCCAGCGGATGAAATCCCGCTTCGACGTCGCGAGGATGCGCCGCTCCTCCGCCTCGGCCCGCGCCGTCTCGACCATCGTGCCGTAGTCGACGCCGGCGGGGCACGCCGAGGTGCAGGCGAGGCAGCCGAGACAGTAGTTCATCTCCTCGGCGATCGTGCGGTTCATCACCTGCTCGCCATCGGCGATCGCGCGTAGCAGCGCAATGCGCCCGCGCGGCGAATGCCGCTCGCGTTTCGTCTCCGCATAGGTCGGACACGCGGGCAGGCACATGCCGCAGTGCATGCACTGCTGAAGGATCGAGTAGTCCAGCGAAGCCAGGCGGCTCGAGCCTTCGGAACGCCGAACATCCAACATCGAACGTCCGACATCCAACGGCTGTGGAGCAGGAGTCACTTGGGTCGTCGCGAATCGTGGTTCTTGCGCGCGGTGAGAACGCTCTGGCGGATCGAGAACTCGAGCAAACGCTCCTCAAGATCAGACTTCGATGTTCTGGTCTTCTCAGCCATTGGATGCTGGGTGTTCGGTGTTGGATGTTGGATGTTCGGTGTTGGATGTTGGATGTTCGGTGCCTTCGGCGGCGCTGAAGACCTTCCCCGGATTGAGCAGCCCCTGCGGATCAAGCGCGCGCTTGATCTGCCGCAGGAGCGTGTAGCTCGCGTCGCCCATCTGCTGACGCAGCGCGCCGCGCTTGGCCAGGCCGACGCCGTGCTCGCCCGTGATCGTGCCGCCGAGTTCCAGGGCCTTCGCGAAGATCTCCTTCAGCGCCTCCTCGACGCGGTGCATCTCGGCGGCGTCGCGCTCGTCGGTGAGGATGGTCGGGTGCAGGTTGCCGTCGCCGAAGTGGCCGAAGGTCGCGATCTCCAGCCGGTGTTTCTCCGCGATCTCCTCGACGAAGCGGATCATGGCCGCGAGTTCGCTGCGCGGGACGGTGACATCCTCGAGGATCGTGGTGGGACGCAGGCGGGCGAGCGCGCTGAATGCGCTGCGACGCGCCGTGGCCAGCCGGGCGGCCTCGGCGGCATCGGCCGCGCGCTTGAGCGTGGTGGCGCCGTGCCCGCGGCACAGGTCCTCGATGCGCGCGATCTCGTCGGCGACGGCGGCGGGATGCCCGTCGGTCTCGACGAGCAGGAGCGCCGCGGCATCGGTCGGCAGGCCGACGTGCGCGAAGTCCTCGACGCAGCGGATGGTCCTGCGATCGAGAAACTCCAGGGTGCACGGGATGATCTTCGCGGCGATGATGGCCGAGACGGTCGCGGCCGCGGCATCCATCCGTTCGAAGGTCGCGAGCAGCGTCGCGCGAGCCGCCGGCCGGGGCAGGAGCTTGAGCAGCACCTGCGTGATCACGCCGAGCGTGCCCTCACTTCCGATGAACAGGTCGCGCAGGCTGTAGCCGGCGACGTCCTTCACGCACTTGTTGCCGAGCCAGCAGATCGAACCGTCGGCGAGCACGACCTCCATGCCCATCACGTAGTCGCGCGTCACGCCGTACTTGAGCCCGCGCAGGCCACCGGAGTTTTCCGCGACGTTGCCGCCGATGGTCGAGACCTTCATCGAGCCCGGATCGGGCGGATAGAAAAGCCCGACCGCATCGGCCGCGTCGTAGATCTGTTGCGTGATCACGCCGGCCTCGGCGCGCAACGTGAGGTTGCGCGTATCGACTTCGAGGATGCGGTCCATCTCGACGAGACAGAGCACGAGCGCGCCCGGCACCGGCACGCTGCCGCCGCTCAGGCCGGTGCCACTGCCACGCGTCACCACAGGCACGCCCGCCTCGCGGGCGAGCCGCAGGACCTGCGCGACCTGCGTGCTCGTGCGGGCGAAGACGGCCACGCGCGGCAGCTGCCGCAGCGCCGCCGTGCCATCGAAGGCGTAGGCGAGCAGGTCCTCGCGCGCGGTCAGCACGGCAGCCTCGCCGAGGAGTTCGCGCAGCCGTCGCTCGAGGGAGTCCGGGACATTCATGCGTGCGGCCATGGTGCGCGGGCACGCCCGCAGGCGGCAAGTTTCTCCCACATGTGGCGTGCCCGCGGGTCATGCGCCCCACGCATGATCGCTCGGCAGGTCGCGCAATAGCGACCGTGTCCATCCGGTGCTAGACTGCCGGCATGACCAGCACCACCACCACGAACGCCGTCCTCACGGGCATCCACCACATCACCGCCATCGCGAGCGATCCGCAGGCAAACATCGACTTCTACGCCGGCCTGCTCGGCCTGCGGCTGGTGAAGAAGACGGTGAACTTCGACGATCCGTCGGCCTACCACCTCTACTATGGCGACGAGACCGGCTCACCGGGCTCGATCGTGACGTTCTTCTATTGGCCGGGCAGCGCCGGACGCGGACGCGTCGGCTCGGGCCAGGTCACGCGCATCAGCTTCTCGGCCGCGCCCGAGGCCCTGCCTTTCTGGGCGGACCGGCTCGGTCGCGCCGGGGTCGCGGCCACGCGGGTCACGCGCTTCGGCGAGGACACGCTGGCGTTCGCCGATCCGGACGGCATCCCTGTCGAAATCGTCGCGGCCGCCGCGGACACCCGCACGGGCTGGGCCACGGCCGCGGTGCCTGCGGCCTATGCCCTGCGTGGCCTGCACACCGCCGAGGTGTCCGTGGCCGCAACCGCGGCCACGGAGGCGCTGATCGCGGGCGAGATGGGCTACCGTCTCGTGCGCCGCGAGGCGGGGCGCGCGCGTTTCGAGACCGGCGCCGGCGGGCCCGGCAGCTTCATCGATGTCGTCGCGGCCGACGACGCCCCGCACGGGCTCGGCGGCGTTGGCACGATCCACCACATCGCCTGGCGCGTCCCGGATGACGTATCCGAACGTGCGATGCAGGACAGGCTCGCGCGCGCCGGCTACCTCGTCTCGCCCGTGCGCGACCGGAGCTACTTCCGCTCGATCTACTATCGCGAGCGCGGCGGCGTGCTTTTCGAGATCGCGACCGACGTGCCGGGGTTTCCGCACGACGAACCGGTCGCCTCGCTCGGCTCCGCCCTCAAGCTCCCGCGCCAGTTCGAACACGCACGCGCCGAGATCGAAAATCTCCTGCCGCCGCTCCAGCCAGCCCGGGCCTTTGCCTGAAGTTCACCACCACATCCACCACATCGCATCCAAACCGTCCTCCCACCATGAGCACACGCATCAAGATCGTCTTCCACAGCCTCTACGGCCACATCCACCAACTCGCCGAAGCCGCCGCCGCCGGCGCTCGCGAGGTCCCGGGCACGCAGGTCGAGCTCCTTCAGGTTCCCGAAACGCTTCCCGACTCCGTCCTGGAAAAGATGGGCGCGCTCGAGGCGAAGAAGTCGTTCGCGCACATCCCCGTCGCCGACCCGAAGCAACTGGCCGAGGCCGACGGTCTGCTCTTCGGCAGCGGCACGCGCTTCGGCAGCGCGAGCGCGCAGATGCAGGCGTTTTTCGATTCCACGGGCGGACTCTGGGCGAAGGGCGCGCTCATCGGCAAGGCGGCCGGCGTATTCACGTCCTCCGGTACACAACACGGCGGCCAGGAAAGCACGCTGCTCGGCATGTTCACCTTCCTCCTGCACCAGGGCATGGTCGTGGTGGGCGTGCCGTACTCGGCCACGGAGCAGACCACGGTGGCAGAGATCTCCGGCGGCTCACCCTACGGCGCGAGCACGATCACCGGCGGCGATGGCAGCCGACAGCCCAGCGCCAACGAGCTGGCCATCGCGCGCTTCCAGGGAAAACACCTCGCGCAGGTCGCCGCAAAACTGGCCGCGAAGTAGCGCAGGCTTCCAGCCTGCCCGGAACGACGCCGCGACGACGGCAGAGTGGAAGTCTGCGCCACGCACGCGCAGCCGAGCGTCGGCCGGTCGCGCCTCACAGCACCTTGACCGACTCGATCACGAGACGCTCAAAATCCGCCGCGCCGCGCGCAGCGTTGGTCAGCGTGTGCGCGTGCGTGAGGATCTCGTCGGAAAGGCCCGCACCCATGTTGGTCAGGCAGGAGATGCCGACGACCTTCATCCCGCAATGGCGGGCGATCAGGCAATCGGGCACGCTGGACATGCCGACAGCGTCAGCACCCCACCCCTGCGCCATGCGGATCTCCGCCGGCGTCTCGAACGACGGCCCGCGAAACGCCACGTAGACGCCCTCGTGCAGCGTGATGCCGAGTCGCTTCGCCGCGACACGGACGCGCGTGGAGAGCTCCGGATCCCAGGCGTCGTGGACGGGAAAGAAGCGCGGACCGAACTCCTCGTCGTTGGGTCCGGTGAGCGGATTGAGCCCGAGAAAGTTGATGTGATCGCGGATGAGCATCAGCTCACTCACGTGCATGTGTGCGCGCAGGCTGCCCGCGGCATTGGAGAGGAGGAGCGTCTGCGCGCCGGCGCGCTGCACGGCGCGGATCATGGTCTTGAGCGGCGCGGCGTCGGCGGTCTCGTAGAAATGTTTGCGCCCGTTGAGCACGATGACCGGTACACCATCGAGTCGCCCGACGAGCAGCACGCCGGCGTGTCCGGCGACGGTCAGGTGCGGAAACCCCGGGAGCTCCGCATACGAAATCGACTGCGAACCCTCGAGCCGCGCGGCGAGTCCGCCGAGCCCGGTGCCGAGCACGATCGCGATCCTCGGCGCCACACCGGCGCGTGCGCCGAGCGCCACGATCCTCGCGGCCGACTGCCGCACGTTTTCCGCATGCTGCTCCTGCTCGGTCATGAAACAGGACTAGCGGAAGGGCGCGCGGCGGAAAGAAGGTTCTACGAATCCGCAAACCGGGTTGAACCACGAATGGACACACATGAACACGAAGCCCGGGGACAGGTTCGCATGCGCCGCACGAGAGGATCACGCACGGTCGCGCGACTCATGGCCACATCGCTCCGGAGTCCGATTCCTGGTCGTGCTCACTCGTGTTCATTCGTGGTTCTCCACCCCTCCGACTACTCCAGCGTCTTGATTCGGATGCGGCGGTATTCCATCTGGCCGCGGTCGCCTTCGAGACCGATCGGGCCGGTGGCGGGGACCTTCATGGCGGGGTCGATGACCTCGCCATTGCAGGTGGCATGGGCCACACCCCCGCGCACCTCGACGACCAGTTCGTTCCAGTCCTGCGGGCGGTAGCGCTTCAGGTCCTTCCAGGGACCGGCGAGCACGTAGTCGCGGCATTGGAGCTGGGGCGCGCGGATGTAGACGCCACTGTCGGCGTTGGGGGTGGCGCGGAACTCGAGCTTGAGGATGAAGTCCCGCGGGAACTCGCGCGTGGTGAACAGCTGCGTGACCTTGCGGTATTCGGGCGGCGTGGTGATGACGAGCCGTCCGTTGATCGCGGCGTAGCGGCCGTCTGGAGACACGGTGAGCCCGTCGAAGTTTTCCGCCTTCTCGACAAAGGGCCACTCGGCGGCGCCGGGGTCGGCCGCCTGCCAGCGGCGCGCGCTCTCGCGATCGGCCGCGGAGGTCACACGGTAGCCCCAGCCGGTGAGGTCGCGGCCGTTGAACAGGCTCTCGAAGCCCGGCTCCATGACGAAATCCGGCTCCTTCTCGATGAAGCCGAGCGTCGCGAGAATCGGCCGCAGCGCCGCGGCCCACTTCGCGTAGGCCGCCTCGTTGAGATGCAGCAGGTCGGGAAACTCCTCCACGCGGGCCTCGCCATCGGGCCCGGCGAAGAGCGACCAGGTCTCGACATAAGTCACGCGGCGGTCGCCCTTCACGCGGGCGCGATACAGGCGATTGAGCTCGGTGATCGTCTCCTTCGGCCGCCGCTTCGTCGCCGAACTCGGAAAGACCTCGCACAACACCACCGGCAGGCGCGGATCGTGCGCCTTGAGCGCGTCGAGGATGAGCCGCATGTTGTCCGCGATCGTCGCGGGCGTCGCGCCCTCCTCGATGTCGTTTGTCCCGATCAGGATCACGACGGCGGCGGGATTGACCGCGAGTACGTCGTCGGCGAGCCGGATGAGCAGGCCGCGCGAGGTGTCGCCGCTGATCCCGCGGTTGGCGACCTTCAGGCCCGGGAAGGCCGCACCGAGCGCGCCGCCCCACCCTTGTGTGATCGAGTCGCCGAGGAAGACGACCGCGCCCTGATCCTGCTGGACGGTCTTCGCCCACGCGGAGCGCCGCTCGCGCCAGAGATTTTGAAACCAATCGTAGCGCCGCAGCGGCCCCGCGCCCGGCAGTCCCTCGTCGGTCGGCGGCAACAGAAACGGATCACGCGACTCGACGGTGTAGGTCGCGCTGGACTGGGCGGTCGTCTCCACCGGAATCGTCGCCAACGCAACAGCACAAACAGCCAGCGACGGCGAAAACCAGAATCGGGGCAATGTCATGCCGGCATGCAAGCGCACGCCTCGCGAAGTCGTAAGGCCAAAGCGTGCCAAAGTTGCTCCAACGGATGCACACGAGGTCCGCGCGACCCGCCAGTTTCACGGCCCATATTCGACCACGCGACCGTCTTCGGTTGTCACGCTCAAGGGGTACGCTTCGCGAAAGACCAATCCGCTGTAGTCCTCACCCGCGATCGATTTCAGCTTCGGGACAGGCTTTCCTGGTTCGTCACCCATGATCCTCCAGATCGGGATGGTCGTCAGCTTGCGATCATAGCAGTACTCGCGCGCGGCGACCTGAAGGCGACGCAGGTTGCTGTAGATCGCCAGCTCCTGAGAACGCTCCCGGGCCTTGAGGTAGTGCGGCTGAAGGATGCTGGCAGACATCGCGAGCGTCACCGGGTTGAGCAAGGTCGCCGAAAAGACGTCCTGCTTCAACGAGGTGTCCCATCGAGATCGATAAAGGACGCCGTCCGCGAGATTTCGACGCACGGATACGAGCGGGATCGTCACGACCGGGCCGCATTCGACCGGCAGGTAGGCGCGCAGATCGGAGAGGTGCGTGGACCGGGAACCCTCGTTCATGTCGACGATGCGCTGGCGCAAACCCGACAGTCGCGGGCTCACCCACGTGAGCGAGTTGCCCTCGCTCCCCAGCTCGGCGAGCGCTGCCACGAAGGCCGGATCAGTACCTAGCGCATCCTTCCTTTCGATACAGGCGAGGATGAAGGCCTGCGAGGACCCGAAATAGGCCACGTCTCGATCGAGCACGATCGCAGGAGTCCAGGTAGAAACCCATGGCCGCCCGACAACCGCATAATGTCGCCGGCCATCGCGGATCGAGAGCTCCAGGACCGGAATCTCGTCGAGGAGCGGAGCCAGTGTGCGGCCGATCCCCTCGACCTGCACGAGAAGATCGCACGCAGGCACCCTGATCGGCACGTCGAGCTCAAGCGACGCCGTCTTTTCGTCGTCGAGCCGGACGATCACCGAGAAACGCCCGTGTGCATGCTCGATAATATTCCGGACGGAGACGCCGCCGACGGGTGCGATCGTCTGCTCGACAAGCGCATCCAGTCCAACATCCGAGCCGGCACCGAGGACTTCGCCCACACCCGCGCGGATGGCTCGATACGCCCGGGCCAGGTCGAACTCCGTCTCGAAGAGCAGATCGGCATCGCGCGGCGCGAGACTCGCGGTGCGAAACGGTCCCGGCTCGCCCCCCAACGCTTCGAGCAAACCATGCCGGCCCCGCGGAAGGTAGAAGAACGTCCGGTTGTCGAAGAGGCCGTCGGCACGTGGGACCGAACTCACGCCCGCTGCCGCGATGTCCGAGATCCCGAGCAGATCCACGAGCGCATCGAGGCGAAACGGTATCACATCGCGCCACGGACTCGCCTCCCAAGTCTGCCCGCGGGTTCGCGCAAGAAACGCCCGGATTCGCTCCGCGTCACCTGCGAGATCGACGCAGCCATAAACAACGCCACCGGGAACAAGGTGCCGCGTCGTCGCAGCAAAAGCCTCGCCGGTCAGTGGGACAGCAGCCGCATCCGCACCAGCCGCTGGCGCGACTCGGAGCAGGACGCATGACGCAAAGAAACAGACAGTTGCAAGGCGCCGAAAGGCACTCCCGCAGGCAGGGTTCATACGGTAGTGTTCGACCGGGCACGGGCCAACTTGACCGCAGTGACGAGCCTGCGAGCGGCCTCACCCCACCTCTCCTTGTGCACAGACCTCGCCGGCGGCGGAGATGCTGAAGGCGCGGGAGGGCGAGGCGGCGGTCGGCGGCGCAAGGCGGACCTCGGCGGCGGCCGTGCCGGCCGCGATGCCCTTGCCGTATTTGATCCGCACCGACCGCGGACGCACGTCGCCACCGGCGGAGGCGAGCGCCGACTGGAGGAGCTCGAGGTAGGCGGTGTTGTTGACGTGGCCGTTGGCATCGACGTCGGAATAGCGCAGTGAGATGACGGCGGCCGGTGCCGTCGCCGGATCCGGGGCGGACAGCTCGAGCGCCTCGAGGTCGGGGCAGAAGACCTCCTCCGTGCCGACGGGAAACTTCGCGGCCACTTCGCGCGGCACACGGATGATCGATCGCGTGCGCACGCTCACGTAGAGCCAGAGCGACGAGCCCGCGATGATGACCTCGCCGTCGCCACCGGCGGACGAACGCACGCGAAAGTCGCGGTAGCCCTTGAACCCGCGGACGCCGCTCGACCACGTCTCGACGCGCAACGCCTCGCCGTGGCGCGGGTAGCGTGCGATCTGCACGGCCATGCGGTTGAGCACCCAGGACTCGCCGCGCGTGAGCATCGCGTCGGTGCCGGTGTCGTGCTGGTTCGCGTGCGCGATCGCCGCTTCCTGCAGCAGGCGAAATACGCCGGCGAGCGTGAGGACGTGGTCGCGGTCGACATCGCCGAACGCCACGGTCGTATCGAGAAGCCACGTCTCGGCCATGCGCGAAGTGCACGCGGAAAGGTCGTGCGGCTCGAACAGAAACTGCGGCCGAACTTGCCTGCCCACGTCAGGTCACCATCGTGATCCGAACGTCGCCCGCCTCCGCACCCGGTCTATGTCCGGAAACGCGAGGAAGCTTCGTCGTCTTGCTGGATACCCTCCCGGACTCCACTCACCCTCCAACCCACGGAATACACCATGCCACGCTACGTCGATGGATTCGTCATGCCCGTCCCGAAGAAGAATATCGCCGCCTATCGCAAGATGGCCGCACTGGGCGGCAAAGTCTGGAAGAAGCACGGCGCGCTCGCGTACTTCGAGTGCGTCGGCGACGACCTCGACGTGAAGTTCGGCCTGCCCTTCACCAAAGGCATCGGCACGAAGAAGGGCGAAACCGTGGTCTTCTCGTGGATCGTCTACAAGTCCCGTGCCCACCGCGATCGCGTGAACGCGGCCGTGATGAAGGATCCGCTCATGCAAGTGCCGCCGAAGAAGATGCCCTTCGACTGCGCACGCATGCTCTACGGCGGGTTCAAGGCGATCGTGGAAAAGTAGACGCCGGTCGGCCGGCCGCGCTCAGGTCAGTGCGGCCGCCCACTTCGCCGCGTCGAAACCGACGAGTCCGACCTTCGGGCCGAGCAGGAACGGCCGCTTCACGAGGCTGCCGTTGCCGGCGAGCAGCGCGAAGATCGCGGCTTCGTCCATCCCAGGGAGCTTGTCCTTCAGGCCGAGCGCGCGGTACTCGAGGCCGGAGGAGTTGATCAACCGGCGCAGTTCGCCGCGCTGGTGGACAAGCATCGCGCGCAACTCGGGCAGGGTCGGCGGCGTCTCGCGAATCGGCTTCTCGACGAAGGCGATGCCGCGCGCACGCAGCCACTTCGTGGCGTCGCGGCAGGTGCTGCACTGGGCAAGCGTGTAGACGTTGAGCATGGAGTCACTCGAGAGCAAGGGGCGCGACCACCCGGTGGCAATCCCCGTCCATCCGCTGTCGTCGGCCCGGCGCGGATCAACGACGCCGCGCCACGACGAGCCAGTCCCAGAGACACGACTCCGGACCCGCCTGGATCGAATCGGGCGCCGTCTCGCGCGGCGCGACGAGGTCGAGCTTGGTGATCTCCTCCACGTCGAGTTCGTGCGCCGGGAGCAGCCACTCGAGTTCTTCGCGCAGGTAGTGCTTGGTGCGCAGGCCCCGCAGGCGGACCACGCCCTGGCCGAGATCGCGCACCGTGCCGCCGGGCCGATGCATGCGATCGAGCGCCTCGGCGCAGGTGCAGCCGCCGTCGAGGTTGGATTCGAGTTCGCGAAACTGGTCGTAGTGCGCCGACTCGACCGAGGGCACGACGAGCACGAGGCGGCCGCCATGATCGACCTGGTTGGTCACGGCACGCCAGGCTCGCCGCCGCACATCGAGCGCGGGCATGATGAGCACGTTCACACAGAGCACGAAAGCCACGGGCGCAAACGGCAGGGGCGTGCTCGCGAGATCGTGCCTGCGGACAGTGACGTGCCCCTGGCTGCGACAGCTTCGTCGCGTCTCCGCGACCCCCCGGGCGGACAGGTCGCAAGCCTCGACCTCGCGGAAGTGCCGGGCGAGCAGAGGCGTGAACTTGCCGACGCCGCACCCGAGATCCGCAGCGCGCGCGCCCGGATCCGCCGCCGCCTCGATCCGCGCCTGCACGGCGCCCGCGGCATCGTGGTCGAAGACACTCAGCACCTCACGGTCGTAGTCGGCGGCGACCGTTTCCCAGTAAGCGCGGTTCATCGGTGAGGTGGGAGTGAAGGTGCGCGCATGCCGCGACCGTGCGTCCGTTCTCGTGCAGCGCAATCGTCGAGTTGCGCCACCGGTCCGAAGCAGCCAAAATTTCCCGGGTTTGCTTCGTGTGGGCAGAAGTCCGTTCGCCCGGCTCGCGCCAGACGCGGATTTTTCGTCGCACTGCACCGGCATGGCCCGAGACCTGCCGTGCCTTTCCTCCATGATCACCGGTCCACGCCCCCCGATCCTCGACATCACCCTGCGCGTGGGCTGCCACCTCGCTTACGAGGTGACCGGCTCGGCCACGCTCCTGCTCAACGTGCGGCCGCGCCGCGACCACCAGCACCTCGTGCTCGCGGAAAACCTCTCGCTCGGCCCGGGCCTGCCGGTGGAGGAGTTCGTCGACTCGCACGGCAATCCCGTCCAGCGCCTCGTCCTGCGTCGCGGAAGCAACATCATCCACCACGACGCGATCGTTCGCGTGGCCTCGCGGCCGGACAACCACCACCTCGTCGAACGCGCGCCGTCCACGCCGGACGCGATGCCACCCGAGTTGCTGCGCTACACCCTTCCGAGCCGCTACTGCGACTCCGACAAGCTGACCAACTTTGCCTGGGAGAAGTTCGGCCACGTCGAGCACGGCTGGCCGCGCGTGCAGGCCATCAGCGCGTGGCTGCATCACAACATCCGATACACCTACATGTCGGGCCGCCCCGACCTCTCCGCCTGGGACGTGCTCCAGCGCGGCTACGGCGTGTGCCGCGATTTCGCCCACCTCGCCATCGCGCTCAACCGCACCTTCAACCTGCCTGCGCGCTACGTTACCGGCCACCTGCCCGACATCGGGTTCCCCGATCCGGAGGGCCACATGGACTTTCACGCCTACGCCGAGGTCTATCTCGGTGGGAGCTGGCACACGACCGACGCGCGTTTTCATCTGCCACGCATCGGGCGCGTGCAGGTTTCGTGCGGGCTCGACGCCGTGGATGGCGCGTTTTCCACCATCTACGGCGGCGCGACGCTCACGTACTTCCGGGTCTGGGCCTACCAGGTCGCGCCACACTCCGTCTCGGTCGGCGACCCGATCGATCTCTCGCGGCGACTCGACAACCAGTGGACGGTGCGGACGGATTCGCAGGCGTGAATTTCCGACGCCTCAGCGCAAGGCGTTCAGCGGCGAGATGATCGCCACGAGGTCTTCGGAAAACTCCGGCACCTGGAGCGGGAGATCACTGCCTTCGGACACGACCCGGGTGGCGACGACCTCACGGCCCGAGGCCGGATCGAGCCACATCACCGCGGCGGTCCCGCCCCCCCACCCGGTGAGCGTGACGACGGCGCCGCGCACCGGCGGCGGGTTGAAGCGCGTCGCTCCGGCCGGCCACGCGACGTAGGGCGATCGCACATACACGACCGCGGCCTCGTCGCCGCGCCGCAGGCCGACCGCCTCGGCGGCAAACGTCCAGCCGCCGGCGAACGGCGCGGGCAGCATGCGCTCGAGGCGCAGCGACTTCAGGTTGACCCAGTCGACGCCGGTGTGGGCGATCTCGACGGTGTGCAAGCCGACGGGCAGGTCGACGACGTGCTCGGTGTCGATCTCGTCGTTGAGCGTGGCGAGGCCGTCCTTGTTGACCAGCGCGACGCGGCGGACCTCGGTCCCGTCGACGCGCACGAGCAGCTCGGCATCGCACGCCACGGAATTGATGCGAAACACCAGTCGCGCGCGTTCGCCAAACCACGCCGTCAGGCGGGCGTGCTGCTGGAGGTGCGGCTGGCGCGTGCCGTGCAGGTAGGTCGAGAGGCGCTCGGCGGCGCGGGCGGCGGCGAGCGGGTCGGCGATCGCGGCGGCGCCCGGGACGGGATTGAGCCGGAGCTGGTTGAGCGGGATCGCGGCGTCGAACGGCTGGGCATCGGAGGCCGGCGCACCGAGTTCGAGCGGCGCGGCGCCGGCGCCGCGAAACTCCGCCGGCCTCCAGCCCGGGCGGTCCCAGCCGGCCCGGGCCATCACGTCGCGCACGACGGTATAGAATGGATACACACGGTCGTCGTGCACGTCCTCCCACCACCAGCTCATCGACGTGCCCACCGAACCGCCGAGCGCGCCGCCCCACAGGCCCTGCCGGAAGCCGCGCAGGTAAGGATCGTTGTGGATCTGCCAGCCGAGGTGGTTGGTGCCGATCTCGCCGATCATGACGGGCTTGTCGTAGGCCCGGGCCATCCGGGCGGCGATGCCAACGACGTAGAGCGCGGGATCGGCCTCGCCGTAGGAGTGGTAGACGGAGAAGTCGATCTCCGGCAGCGAGAAGATCTCCGGACGGTCGCTCGCGCCGGTCAGGCTGGTCGAGACGAGGTGGCGGTGCGGATCGTTCTCGCGCAGCCAGCGTCCCATGTCGCGGTGCCACGCCGCGACATCGCCGGCCACGAGGTCGCTGCGCGGGAGGTAGGCGTTGTCGATCTCGTTGAAGAACTGCCACGAGAGCACGTGCGGGCTGTAGCCGTATCGGGCGATCAGATACCGGAGCCGCTTCTGGTAGAGCGCGCGGGCCTCCGGCGAGGTGAAGAAGGCATTGGGCGAGGCACACGGTCCGCCGTTTTCCGCCGCGTAGGGGGAGCTCCGCGTCCAGAAGTTGTTCGAGCCGCCCCAGGCCGGGTCGTTGGCCATGAACATGCCGTGGTGGTCGATGGCGATCACGAGGTAGATGCCGCACGCCTCGGCGAGCTGCAGGACATGGTCGGCATGCCACGCGGCCGCGAGATCGTAGCTCAGGAGCGTGCCGGGCGTGTGCTCGATCCCCATCGACCACGGCGCGAACCACAGGCGCGCGAAGTTCCCGCCCGCGTCGCGCATGGCCGGCAGCCAGTCGTCGTAGCTGTAGGTGCCGCGATCGCCGCCCCAGCAGACATTGGCCCCGATGAGGCGCAGGAGCCGCCCGTCCGTCGTCTCGAGCGAACGACGATCGGGCGCGACGCGCACCCAGCCGTGCTGGCCGGCCGGCCCGCCGCCGACGACGCCGAAGCGTGTTTCGGCGATCACCTCCGGCGGGCGGCCGGAAAGCGCCGCGGTGATCACGAGCCGGTGCTCGCCCGGCTCACCTGGCGTGTGGCGCACGCGCCAGTGCGGCTCGCCCGCCGGCGTGAGCACCTGCCGGCCGTCGACGAGCGCGCGGGCGTATTCGCGATGCCAGAACGCCGGCACCGTCAGCGTGGCGCCCGATGGCGCCGTGAACGTCGCGTCGACGCGGATGCTGTCGGGGTCGAAGGGATTGTCCGCGGCGGGCGCGGCGTCGACGCGCCATTCCGCGCGTTTCCAGACCTCGGGTTGGGCGAGCGCGGCGACGCGGGCGGCGGACAGCGACGCGGGCAGGAGGGCGAGGATCGAGACGATCCACAACGGGGCGACGACGGGGCGGATCATGCCCGCGCACAGTGGCGCCACCGGCCCGCGATGGGCAACCCAAAGAGCGGTCGATCGGTGGAACGGCAGGCCGCTCCCGGGAATTGCCAGGACGCTCCACATCCTGCACCGTGACCGCCTGCCATGCGCCACCTCGTCGCCCTCCTCACGATGTCCCTTGCGATCCTCACCGTCGCCGCGCGCGGCGATGCCACCCCGCCGGCCAAGCGCGTCGCCTTCGTCTTCGACGACGGTCCGGTGCCGGCCCACGCCGCGAAGTTCATCGAGCTCCTCGCGCGCGAGGGCGTGAAGGCGACCTTTGCGCAGGAGGGGCGAAATGTCGCGGCGCATCCCGCGCTCACGCGTGCGATGGCCGAGGCCGGCCACGAGATCGCCAACCACTCCTACACGCATCCACATCTCAAGGACATGCCGGTCGAGGCCATCACCCGCGAGCTGCGCGACACGCAGGCGGCCGTGCGCGAGGCGACCGGCCGGGCGCCACAGTGGTTCTGGGCGCCGTTCCTCGAATGGAGCGACTCCATCGCTGCCGGTGCGACGGACGCGGGCGTGCGGCATTTTCCGCTCTCGCAGGTGAAACTCGTCTCGTCCGACGACTGGAACACCGCCACCGATGCCGCGGGCATCCTCAAGAACGCGACGACCGGCGTGGAGGACCGCACGATCATACTCTGCCACGAGTGGCGGGCCGAGACCCTCGCGCAACTCCCGGCGATCCTCGCGGAGCTGCGGCGACAGGGTTGCACATTCGTCACCTTCAGCGAGCTCGCGGCCAGCCTCACGCCGGAGCAGCGCGCCGCGGCGCGATAAATCGACGCTCGTCGCGCAAGTATTCGCTTGTCGACCGGGTCGTTCGCGCAATCGTCTGCCGCCTCTCCACGCCCGGCGCCGGCCACACCCGGCACCGAAGCACCATACACGCGATCGGCATGACGGCAGCGTCGCGCCGCGCGGTATCTCGCACCAGGACTTCCTCCCACCGGTCGTTTCACGGCCGGAGTTTCGCATGTCATCGACTGCCTTCGAACCAACCATGTCCGCGACCGCCGTGCTCGCGCTCGGCGCCCTGCTCCTGCTCGCCGCCGCTCTCGCGCGCGCGATGCGCCAGCGCGCCCGACGCCGGCTCGATCCGCGGGCGGCCCTCGCCCAGGCGGAGCTGCTGCGCCAGCGCGGCCAGCTGGCCGAATCCCGCGACCTGCTGGGCCGCGCCGTGCAGGATCATCCGGACGACTCCGCGCTCCACTACCGGCTCGCCTGCTGCCTGAGCCTCGCCCGCGACTACCGCGGCGCGCTCGCGCATCTCAAGCGCGCGTGCGACATCGATGCGAACTGGGCTGTATCCGCCGTGCATGACCAGGATCTGCGCGGGCTGTGGAATTCGGGCACACCCGGGACGCGCCCGTCCCAATGGCTCGCCGCGCGCGACCACCCGGCCCGACGGGCCGCCTGAGTTTTCGAGAGCCGGTTCCGCACGGAGTCGCCTCGTCGCGGTCGATGCCACGAGGCCGCTCTGGTCACATCGGTCCGGCGTCCGACTCGAGCGCGGTGCGAGCACCCGGGCTCGGGAAAATCTCCCGGTAGCCACTCCGGCCGCCTGCCGTACCCGGAATGAGGAGACCACATGCCCGCCCGCCACGTCGTGCAAAACCTTCATGGCACCCCGTGACCGACTGGCGCGGCCCCTGCTGACGTATCATCGACTCCGCGCCCGGAGCCGGCTCACAAGCCGGGGCCGTTTGCACCATACACGCCACGCCCGCGAGCGATTCGCGGCGTCGCGGAAAAGCAGCCACGCAGTTTCCCGCACCGACCACACGGTGCCGCACCTGGATCAGCATGAAAACGTCAGCGGATACGACCATCACGGCCGCCATCCTGGTGGCCCTCGGCGTCACCCTGCTCGGTGCCGCCCTCTCGACGCACTCCGCGCGTCGACGCGCACGCCTGCGTCTTGAGCCCAGGGCCGCACTCCAGCGCGCCGAAGCCCTTCGTCAGGAAGGAAAGCTCCGCGACGCGCGGGCTCTCCTGCTCCGCGCCAGCACCCGGTTTCCGGACGACTCGGCACTGCTCTACCGCCTCGCCTGCTGTCACAGCCTGCTCGGCGAACACCGCGAGGCACTCGCGAGCCTCAAGCACGCCTGTGACATCGACCCGAACTGGGCAGTCTCGGCGATGCACGATCCGGACGTGCGGGACGTGATCCGCACCGCCTCCGCCGGCCGCACGCCACGGTGGCTACAGCGCGATCGCGTCCTGGAGCGAAGCCGGGCGGCTTGATTCGATCGTCACCGGCTCGCAAAAAACCTCGGTCGACGCAGCCGCCGCACCGAACAGCGGCACCTCGCCGCCGGATGCGCCCGCGGCTCGCTTGGGTCGAACCGCGGGCGCCCCGGTGGCCGGGCGGCGTGGCTGCCGTGGCCCATCCCTTCCTGCTGCGGGATGACCGCCGCCCGGCCCGGGTCTCTGCCCTGGCTCCCGGTGCGCTGATGTGGGCTGGAGAGTGTGGACCGACGCCGGCGCGGTAGCGGCCCGAGCGTGTCCGCCGCGTCCGGACGCTCCGACCGCGAACCCGCGACCCGTCCATCGATCAACACCGCAAGACCGGAAAGTCCTTCAACACCCCGGCCCGCACGCACGGAATCCCGCGTCCACAAATCGCCCGATGGTCGTACGGCGGCGGCGCCGGCGAGATCTTACATCCCGGCCGCCTCCCGACACCGGCAGCCACGCCGGACGGCACGAATTCGTCTCAGCCGGAACCCGGCGGTCGGAGCGCGGCGCCAGGACGAAACGGTCCGTACGGCAGGGTGGACGCGCCTGGTCCCGGGCGCGTCGCGCGTACGCCGCGTCGCGGTTCGCAGGCGCAGCACGCCCGCCACGGGACGGCCGTGGGACACGGCCGACCACCTCGGACAGCATGCGTCAACCTCAGCCCTCGAGCGTGCGCTCGAGCATGCGCGCGAGGTGAGCCTGCTCGGGTCCGACGTGGGCGAGCTGGAGGGCGCGGCGGTAGCTCGCGGCCGCGGCGGCGTTGTCACCAAGTTTCCAGTACAGCTCACCCGCGACCGCGTGGAAGAGGTGGTTCGACTCGAGGCGCTCGCGGCGCTCGATGGACGCGATCGCCTCCAGCCCGGCGCGCGGGCCGCGCAGGCTGGCCACGGCCACGGCGCGGTTGAGCGCGATGACGGGCGATGGATTGAGGCGCAGCAGGTCGTCGTAGTGGCGCAGGATGCGCGCCCAGTCGGTCGAGTCGTGGTCGGCTGCCGTGCAGTGGCAGGCCGCGATGCCGGCCTGAAGGTGGTATTCACTCACCTCCGTCCCGCGGGCCGCGCGCACGAGGTGGCGCAAGCCGCGGGCGATGAGGCGGCCGTCCCACTTCGCGCGGTCCTGGTCGTCGAGACGGAGCAGGTCGCCCTGCGCATCCACGCGCGCAGGGAAGCGCGCGGCATTGAGCAGCATGAGCGCGAGCAGGGCATGCGCGCGGGGGACGTCGCCGGCCGGATGGGCGACGAGGATGGCCGCGAGCCGCACCGCCTCCAGGCAGAGATCCTCGCGCAGAAGCCGGTCACCGGCCGAGGCCTTGTAGCCCTCGTTGAACACGAGGTAGAGCGTGGCGAGGACACCATCGAGGCGCGCGGCGAGCGCGGCGCCCTCCGGGATCTCGAAGCCGATGCCGGCCTCGCGTATCCGTTCCTTGGTGCGGGTGAGCTGCTTCTCGATCGCGGCCTCGCTGCTGAAGAAGGCGCGTGCGATCTCGCCGGTGCTGAAGCCGCCCAGCACCTTGAGCGAGAGGATCACCTGGGCATCCGGGGCGAGTTCGGGATGACAGCAGACAAACATCAGGCGCAGCGCGTCGTCCCGGATCTCCGGTTCGCTCTCCCCGGGCAGGGGTGCCGACGGCTGGAACTGCTCGATGTGCGTGACGATGCCATCCTCCTTGCCCTGGGCCATGCGCCGGTGGCGCACCGCGTCGCGCGCGAGGTTGATGGCCACCCGGGTGATCCAGGCCGAGGGGTTGGCCGGCACGCCGCCGATCGACCAGGTGCGCATGGCCTGGAGCAGCGCGCCCTGCGTGACGTCCTCGACGAGCGCGAGGTTGCCCGGGCCGAGCAGGCGGGTGAGCGCGCCGTGGAGGCGGCCGGTCTCGTGGCGGAAAAAATGCTCGACGATCTCCGACGGTCGACTCGAGCGCGGCGGAGGTGCCGCCGCGCCGTCGGCCCCGGCGGAGTTGTCCGCAGTCATTGACACAGCGGCGTCAGGCCCGATCAACCGCCGCCTCACGGAGCGGCCGTCCCTTCACCCCGAGTCCGGGGCACGCCCCGGCGATCGGCCGCACCTCCACGCTCATGCCGAGCGAGAGGCTCGGGCAGCGCTGGGCGATGGCCGTGGCCTCATCGAGGTCCGCGACGGTGAGCAGGAAATATCCGCCGACAGCCTCCTTCGCCTCCACGAACGGTCCGTCGGTCACGCGCTGCTGACGCACGACGCGGCCGCCCGGCTCGAGCGGTTCGCCGTGCTGGACCTTGCCCTGCGCGGCGAGGCCGTCGTACCAGGCGTTCCACTGCTCGAGGAGGCGCTGGCGCTCCTCCGCGGAGAGGCTGTGGTAGGCGCCATCGGACGACTCACGAAAGATGAGGAGAAACGGGGAGGCGGGAGGTGTGTTCATCGGAGGTGACAGGTGCGGAGGGACGATGGGAAGGGACCCATCAAGACGACGAAAGACGATTCCCAGGACGGACATCGAGGCAACCTCCGCCTTGCGCGCTGGCGAAATCACTCCCGGCCCGCTTGCGTTCAATCTTTTCCCACATTTTTTCCGCGATCCTTTCCCTCCAGCTGCGGTCGCACGCGCCGTCGATCGCGCCAAACGCCGCCCGCCGGGATCGGCGCCCCATCCCACCAAACACTCCCCCATGTCGTCTCGTCATCGTCCGCGTCGCGTTCGCTCCACCGTCCTTCCCTTTCTGCACTGGCCGCTCTGGGACTTTGTCCGACTGGCCGAGACCGAGCCGGATCCGGCACTGCGCTCCGCGCTGCAACGGGGCCGCCACTCCATCCGCATGCTGCGCTACTGGTGGGCGGTGAATGCCATCCGCGACGAGGCTCGACGCCTGGGCCGGGCACCGGTGGTGGTCGACGTCGGCTGCGGGCGCGGCTGGCTCAAGCGCCTGGCCGACCGCTTCGTATCCGCGGAGTGGATCGGCCTGGACGGGCGGGTCGACCATCCCGAACTCCCAAGCGCCGGCTACACGGGGGTGCACCAGTGCGACTTCGAGAAGCACCTGCCGGTCGAGACCGGTCGCGCCGACATCGTCGTGAGCCTGCATGTGTTCGAACACCTCCACTCCCCCGGGCGCGCGATGGAGGAAATCCGCCGCGTGTTGCGGCCCGGCGGGGTCTTTCTCGCGGGCACGCCGACCATGCCGGCACCGCTGGCGGTCCTGCGCACCGCGTGGCACCAGTTTCGCCACGCCATCGGCCGCCCGGGCCGCAACGGCCACGCGCGCTCGTTTTCCCCCGGCTCGTGGCAGCGGCTGCTCGACGAACACGGCTTTCGCGTCGAGTTCATGACCGGCTCGCACCTCTACCGCGCGTCGCGCAGCACGGTGGAGTCCTGGCCCTGGTGGATCCGCCTCAACCAGTTTCTTGGCGGACTGGTTCCGTCCTTGGGCTCGGAGGTCTACTTCATGGCCGTGCGGCTCGCGTCCGCGCGACGCCGCTGCGCGCGACCGGGCACATGGTTCTGGCGCTATGCCGACTGGACCATTCCCGCCGGGGCGGTGGCAGTCGCGCTCGCACTCATGCTCTCGCCGGGTGATCTCGCAGCGCGGCGCGACATCGAAGGCTGGCTCGCCGCGCACCGGGATCACGACGACTTCTACGTACTCTGTGCCCAGGCCGAGGATCACCACGAACTCGGGCTCGAACTGCCCGTCGTCTCGGGCCCCACGGCCGGCGAGGTGAGCGACCACTTCCGCCCCGACAGTCCGCATGACGTCCACGTCCTGATCGAGCACGAGGACGCCGCCCACTGGGCCGGGACGCACAGCGAAGCACCATGGAACGTCGTCGACTCATTCGATGGCGCGCGCGGCCGGCTCCTTCTCCTGTCGATGCGCGAGCCCGGCACGGCGCTCCGCGATCTCCTCGCGGGCGGATCGGAGAAGTCGCCCTGATCGGCTGCGACGCGGCGTCCGGCACCATCGCCGCAACGGGCTGGGAAAAACACGTTCGGACATGTCCGGATCGCGCCGCGTGAATCGTTGAGGTGGTGGCTCCCCGACAAACACCACGAGGCAACCACCACGATCCACACCATGAACACCACCACCCTTCCGAAACGCGCCGCCACCCACCGCACGACGCCGCGCATTCCGCCCGGCATGCATACGGTCACGCCCCACCTCGTCTGCGCCGGAGCAGCCGCGGCGATCGAGTTCTACAAAAAAGCCTTCGGCGCCGCCGAGGTCAGCCGCGTCGCCGGACCCGACGGGCGCATCTGGAACGCCCAGATCAAGATCGGTGACTCCCACCTCATGCTCGTCGACGAGTTTCCCGAGATGGGCTCGCGCGGGCCCAGGGCCCTCGGCGGCACGGCCGTGACCATCCACCTCTACGTCGACGATGCGGACGTGACCTTCGCCCAGGCCGTGCGCTCCGGCTGCACGGTGCGCATGCCGCTCGCCGACATGTTCTGGGGCGACCGCTACGGGCTGCTCGATGATCCGTTCGGGCACAGCTGGTCGGTCGCCACGCACCAACGCGATGTCTGCGAGGACGAACTCGCGGTTGCGATGCAGCAGGTCGTCGCCCACGGGGGTTGCGGTTCCTCTTCATCCTGAAACCACGCTGCGCGGCGTCTGCGCGTCCTTCTGTCTCCCGGCAGGAAGGGCTCGCACGCCGCGTGGAAACGCTTATCCCAGTCGACCGGGTCCACGCGCCGCCCCTGACACGCTCACGCGATCCGGCGCCATCCCCCACATTCGGAACAAGGAGCCAACCATGAGCCGTGTCCGCGTCCTCGTCGGCACCAAAAAAGGTGCCTTCATCCTCACCGCCGATGGCAAACGCCGCGACTGGAAGGTCGACGGCCCGCATTTCGCCGGCTGGGAAATCTACCACATGAAGGGTTCGGCCCTGAACCCGGAGCGTATCTACGCTTCCCAGACAAGCAGTTGGTTCGGGCAGATCATCCAGCGCTCGGACGACGGCGGGAAGACATGGAATCCCCCCGGCACCAAGCCCGAGGACCTGATCGGCCCCGGCGGCATGCCCAAGGGCGTGAGCAACCAGTTCATCTACGACGGCACGCCAGGCACGCACCAGTGGTACGACGGCACGCAGCATCCCTGGGAGTTCAAACGCATCTGGCACCTCGAGCCGTCGCTGACCGAGCCCGACACCGTCTACGCGGGCGCGGAGGACGCCGCGCTCTTCATCTCGAAAAATGGCGGTGCCTCGTGGACCGAGCTCTCCGGCCTGCGCAAGGTCAAGCCCGGGCTCTGGTCGCCCGGCGCCGGCGGCATGGGCCTGCACACCATCATCATCGACCCGAAGAATCCCCGACGCATCTATATCGCGATCTCGGCGGCCGGGGCGTTCCGCACCGACGACGGCGGCGCGACCTGGGTGCCGATCAACAAGGGGCTGAAGTCCAACTACGAGCTCCCCGATCCCGACGCCGAGGTCGGCCACTGCGTGCACCGCATCGCGCTGCACCCGTCGCGGCCCGACGTGTTGTTCATGCAGAAGCACTGGGACGTGATGCGCAGCGACGACGCCGGCGGCCTGTGGCGCGAGGTCAGCGGCGACCTGCCCTGCGACTTCGGATTCCCGATCGACGTGCACGCGCACGAGCCGGAGACGATCTACGTCGTGCCGATCACGAGCGACTCGCTGCACTATCCGCCCGAGGGAAAACTCCGCGTCTACCGCAGCCGCACCGGAGGCGGCGAGTGGGAGGCGCTCACGAAGGGGCTCCCGCAATCCGACTGCTACGTGAACGTCTACCGCGACGCCATGGCCGTGGACTCCCTCGACCCGTGCGGCGTGTACTTCGGCACGACGGGCGGCCAGGTCTACGGTTCGGCCGACGGCGGCGACTCGTGGCAGCCGATCGTGCGCGACCTGCCCGCGGTGCTGTCGGTCGAAGTCCAGGTGCTGGCGTAACCGCAATTCGACTACGGTGGGCAGGTCGGCGCGCGGGATGGACGACGCCCCTGCCCCCGACCCTTCCATCCTCCGACCTTGCCGCCTTTCCGCCCTCCGATCTTCCCATGAGCATCCGCGTCATCCTTCCCGTGCACCTGCGCACGCTTGCGGGCGTGAGCGGCGAGGTGATTCTCGAGATCCCGCCGCCGGCCACGCCGCGCGCGATCCTCGATGCGCTCGAGTCCCGTTTCCCTGCGCTCGTCGGCACCGTGCGCGACCGGGCGTCCGGGAAGCGGCGACCGCTCGTGCGGTTCTTCGCCTGCGAGCAGGATCTCTCCCATGAGCCCCTCGACACGCCGCTGCCCGAACCGGTCGCGCGCGGCACCGAGCCCTTCATGATCGTGGGTTCGATGGCCGGCGGCTGAAGCGACTCTGCCCGCCGGCGGCGGGCGACGCGCCGGAGGTCGGGTTTCATCGCACGACATCGAGCGCCTTGCTCTCCATTCTGTTCGAAACCAGGGACTTTCCATGAAGGTGCTCCGGAGGTAGGGCGAACCGTCCCCGGTGAGCCGTCGGGCGAGTACACGACAGGCCGCGGCTCGGCCAGTGGCCACGCCCTGGCTCGAACCCAGTGCCAGGACAACCTCCACCCTAGGGTGTTTGCCCCGCACGCGGGGCATACAGGCGGCGCGCGACGGGATTTTCGATGAAGGGGACCGCGCGTCAGCCGATGAATGGTAGCGACTTGCAAAGCAATCGCCCGATCGCCGCGCATCGCACGCGCCGCCCCCACCCCATTTCCTGGATACCGATCCGCGTCGGCATCCTCGTGGCGTGCGTACTCGGGTCGGTCGCGAGCATCCGCGCGGAGAGCGGCGCGATGGCGTCGGCGCCGCCCGGGCTGGTCGAAGCCGGTGCACCGGCGTTTGTCGTACTCGGCGCGGAGTCGATCGGTCTGGCGCAAAAACCCAGCGACTTTCGCCTGCTGCCCGACGGGCGCATCGTCGTGCTCGCCGGCAGCGAGCTGGCGTTCGGCGACGGCGTGCGCTGGCAGGTGTATCGCGCGACCGACGCGTTTCGCGCCCGCTCGGACGCGCATCTCGCCGTCGACGATGACGGTCATATCTACCTCGGGGCCGAAGGTTCGATGAACCGCATCGAGTTCGATGCGAGCGCACGCTGGCGCGCGACTCCGATGGCCTATCTGCCGGCCCAGGCGAACCTGCAATCGTCGATCATGGTCTACTTCTCCCGCAGCGCGGGCGACTGGTACTGGCACGGCGGCAGCGGTGCGGTCGTCGCCTGGCGACCGGGCGCCGAGGTGCGCGTGGTCGGCACAATCGACGCCGTGGAGCACATCTTCTCCCTCGATGGCGCGACGTTCATCAGCAGCCGCTCTTCAGGAAACATCTATCAGGTCACCGCGACCGGCCCGGAGCGCATGGCCCTGTCCGAGGGACGTTCCCCCGGTGACACGATCACCTCGAGCGTGCCGTTCCGGCCGGGCGCGCGCCTCGTCGGCACGACCGGCGCGGGCCTGCAGCTCTTCGACGGCCACGCCCTCAAGCCCTGGGCCCCGCACGGCGCGCTCGGGCCGGGCCATCGCATCAACGATCTCTGCCGCACCGGACCCGGCCTGTTCGCCGCCGCGGTCCACTCCGTCGGCATCGTCTTCTTTGACGAGGACGGCCGCACCGTGCAGGTGCTCGACCGCAGCCTCGACCACCGCCTCGCACGCACGCACCGGCTCGAGTACACGCGCGAAGGGGTGCTCTGGGCCCGGCTGGCCGAGGGCCTGGTGCGCGTGGAGTTTCCGTCGCAGATTTCCCGATACGAGCCGCTCCTCGCCACCGGTCTCGACTACGCCAAGCCCCTGCGGCATGAGGGCCGCCTGTGGTTCCTCGCCGACGGCAGAATCCTGCGCGCGGTCTACGACCCGGCCGGACGCGTCGAGCGCTTCGAGGACGCCGCGCCGCCCGGACGATTCCAGTACACCCTCGCGCTATGGGATGGCGACCTGATCGCCACGAACGATGTCGGCATCTACCGCCACGACGGCCGGCAGTGGAAGTTGATCCTGCCCGACGTGCGCAATGCCCGGCTCGGCTTCGCCCGCACGCAGAACGGCCGGACCTTCTATGTCGCGCGCGACGAGATCGGCTACATCACCCGCCGCGGCGACGGCGTCCGCGCCCAGCGCATCCCGGCGCCCGGCCTCGGCGAGGTCTACGGCGCGCTCCAGGACGACGCCGGCGTGGTCTGGCTCGAACTCGGCTCGAGCCGCGCGGGACGCGTGGATCCTCAGTCGTCTCAACCGACCGTCCAGCACCTCGGACCCGGCGACGGCCTGCGCGAGGGCTGGGTGCAGTTGTTTCTCCACGAGGGCGAGGTCCACGCCAACATCCAGAGCCACGTGCTCCGCTACGACCCGGCCACACGGCGCTTCGCCCCGGCCACGGAGGCGCTGGCGCGCTACCCGGAGCTCACCCGCTCGATCGGGCGCCCGGTGCAGGACGGGCTCGGGCACATGTGGATCTCCTCGAACCGCGGGCCGCTGCGCATCCGCCACGACCCGGTCACGTCGGTGCGCACGGTCGAGCGGCCGCGCACGGGGTTCAGCCCGACGGAATACACCGTCGAGGACAACGGCGTGGTCTGGATGTGGAACCAGGGCCGGCTCGCGCGCTTCGATCCGTCGCTGCCCGCGCCGCTCTCGATCGCGCCGCGCGTGACGATCACGTCCGTGGAATTCACCACCAGCGGCCGGCACGTCTTCCGCCCGGGCGCTTCGCTCGGCTCGCTGGATTTCGCCGACAATTCGCTCGTCGTGCACTTCGCCGCGCCGGGCAATCCGTTCTCCACGCCCGTCTCCTTCGAGGTGCTGCTCGAGGGCGCCGGCACCGAGTGGGTCTCGACCGGTTCGGTCGGCTCCGCCGCGTTCAACCGCCTGAAGGAGGGCGCCTACGTGCTGCACGTCCGCCCCGTCGCGGGCGGCGAGCGCGGCGAACAGGCCACGCTCGCGTTCACCGTGCTGCCGCCGTGGTACCGCACGACCGCCGCGTGGATCGCCTACGCGGCGTCCGCGCTCGGCGTGCTGGTCTTCGCCGCCTGGCTCTCCGCCTACCTCGAGCGCCGCGAAAAGGCCCGGCTCGAGCGCGTGGTGCAGGAACGCACGAACGCGCTCAACGCCTCGAACCTCCAGCTCGGTCGCCAGATCGCCGAGACGCTGGAGAAGACCGACGCGCTCGCCGCCAGCGAGGAGCGCTACCGCCGGCTCAACGCCGATCTCGAGCGCCGCGTCTCCGAGCGCACGGCCGAGCTCGCGGCCACCAACACCGAGCTCACGCGGGCCAAGGAGGCCGCCGAGTCGGCCGACCGGGCCAAGAGCGCGTTTCTCGCCAACATGAGCCACGAGATCCGCACGCCGGTCAACGGCGTGATCGGCATGGGCCATCTGCTGCTCCAGACCCCGCTCTCCGCCGATCAGCGGGACTTTGTGGATACGCTCATCAGCAGCAGCGACAGCCTGCTGACGATCCTCAACGACGTGCTCGACTTCTCCAAGATCGAGGCCGGGCAGCTCAGCCTCGAGTCGATCGACTTCGACCTGCGCGCGCAGCTCGAGCAGGCGATGCATCTCCAGGCGGCCGGTGCCGCGAAGAAGGGCATCGACCTCGTGCTCGACTTCGCGCCCGGGCTGCCCCGCGTGGTCCGCGGCGACCCGGTGCGCCTGCGCCAGATCGTGCTCAACCTGCTGAGCAATGCCGTGAAATTCACCGCCCGCGGCGAGGTCGCCCTGCGCGCCCGCGCGTGCGCCGGCGAGGACGGCCGCGCGCTCGTGCGTTTCGAGGTGCGCGACTCGGGCATCGGCATCCCCCCGGAGGTGCAGGGACAGTTGTTCCAAAGGTTCGTCCAGGCGGACAGCTCGACGACACGGCGCTTCGGCGGCACCGGCCTCGGCCTCGCGATCTGCCGTCGGCTGGTGGAGCTGATGCAGGGCGAGATCGGCGTGGTGAGCACTCCCGGACAAGGCTCGACCTTCTGGTTCGAGATCCCGTTCGCACCGGCAGAGGCGTCGTCGGCAACCACCGGCCCGGCCACGCCCGCCGCGACCGCCCCGGGCACGGAGTCCGCCGCGGCCGCCGCGATGACCCTGCGCATCCTCGTCGCCGAGGACAATCTCGTGAACCAGAAGGTCGCGAAGCGTTTCCTCGAACACGCCGGGTGCCGGCCCGATTTCGCCGGGAACGGACGCGAGGCGATCGAGGCGATCGCGCGCGAGCCCTACGATCTCGTCTTCATGGACGTGCAGATGCCCGAGATGGACGGACTCGAGGCGACGCGCGAGATCCGCCGCCGGCAGGCCGCCAGCGTGGCGGGCTTCACGCATCCGATCCGCATCGTCGCGATGACGGCCAATGCGATGCAGGGCGACCGCGAAATCTGCCTCGAAGTGGGCATGGACGACTACGTGACGAAGCCGCTTTCGCCCACGACCATCCGCGCGGCGCTCGACCGCGCCGCCGCCGTGCTGGCCGCGCCGGACGCTGCGGACGCAGCCGCGCCCGCGCCGGAGCTCGACCCGGCCGGCTTGCGCGACTCCTGAGCCCGCGCACGGCGCGAAATCGCGTCTGCGATGGCGCCGCACGCGCGGACGTGTAGGCTGCGCACGTGCTCCTTCGTTTCGTCGCTCCCGTGCTCGTGCTCCTCGCCACCCCTTCGCCTTCGCTCCTTGCCCACCCGGCGGCCGACGACATGGCCGCCGCGGCGCGCGCGTTTCTCGAGGCCCTCACGCCCGACCAGCGCGAGGTCGCGACCACGCCGTTCGAGTCGGACGCGCGCGAGGACTGGCACTACGTGCCGCGCTCCCGGGCCGGCCTCGCGCTCGGTGCGATGGAGGAACCGCAACGGGCCCTCGCGCTGGCCTTCGTCCGCAGTGCGATGAGCGCCCGCGGCTACGACAAGGTCGCACGCATCGTCGACCTGGAGCCGGTCCTCGCCGCGATCGAGGGCCCGGGCGCCGAGCGCGTGCGCGACTCCGGGCGCTATCACCTGCTCGTCGCGGGCACGCCCGAGGCCCACGGCACCTGGGCCTGGCGGTTCGAGGGGCATCACCTTTCACTCAACATCACGATCGTGCGCGGCGAGGCCTTCGCCGTCACGCCGTCGTTTTTCGGCGCCAATCCCGCGGAGATCCGCAGCGGGCCGCGCCGCGGCGAGCGAATCCTCGCCGAGGAGGAGGATCTCGGTCGCGCGCTCATGCTCTCGCTCGACGAGCGCCAGCGCGCGGTCGCGCTGATCGCGCGCGTCGCGCCGCGCGAGATCATCACCGGAGCGGCACGCCGCGTCGATCCGCTCGCCCCTCCGGGCATCGCCGCGACGGCCCTCGGCGAGGCGCAACAGGCCGCGCTCCTCGCGTTGATCACGACCTACCTCGACCGGCACCGTCCGGATCTCGCGGCGCGCGACCTGGAGCGGATCCGTACCGCCGGCTTCGAAAACATCTACTTCGCCTGGGCCGGCGGACTCGCCCGCGGCGAGGGCCACTACTACCGCGTGCAGGGCCCGACGTTCCTTCTTGAATACGACAACACCCAGAACGGCGCGAACCACATCCACACCGTCTGGCGCGACTTCGAGCGCGACTTCGGCCGCGACCTCCTGCGCGAACACCTGGAACGCGACCACGCGGCCCCGGGGCTCTGACGCCACGCCTGGCGAGCCGACGCCCACCCGGGCACCGGCCGCTTCACCGCACGACGCCCGACCCGCGAAACCCTGTCTCTCCCATGAAGTCCACCCTCGGTCGACGCCGCATCCTCTGGATCGAGGCGATCGGCTTCCTCACCATCGTTTCACTGGCCTGGCTCACCGAGCTGACCCGGCTCCCGCACGTCCTCTTCGGGGAATCGTTCGATCCGAACTGGCGCCGCGCGCTGCTGCGCACCGTCGTCATCGTGGCGGTCTGGATACTGGTGCATCGCGAAACCCGCCGCCTGCTCCAGCGCCTGCATCACCTCGAGGAGTACCTGCTGGTCTGCTCGTGGTGTCGCAAGATCGGTGACCACGGCACCTGGGTCTCGATGGAAAAATACTTCGGCTCGAAGTTCGACACGCGCACTTCGCACGGGATGTGCCCCGAATGCTCGCAGAAGGTGCTCGCACAGGCCGCCCGCCT
>Ga0315910_10000851_pt1 | contig 29146 bp, 24 predicted proteins | sample EdamamesoilMG_FD_204470 | JGI IMG/M metagenome (GOLD analysis project Ga0315910, IMG submission 204470) | Garden soil microbial communities collected in Santa Monica, California, United States - Edamame soil | ecosystem: Environmental > Terrestrial > Soil > Garden | place: USA: California... | reverse complement strand
CAATATTATCCATTCCCAGGAACCCTCCCTGAAAAATGTTATTTCCGTTATTGTCTTTTTTGTTTACCCACCAGGTAAAGTTTAACAATAACTTATGAAAAATTTCCTCGAGAAATTTCCGGTCACCTTTTCCTCCCTGCAATTTCTGGTCAATCTTATAAATCCTCCAGGTAGCCCAACCGTGAACGGGTGGATTAACATCACCAAATGCCCACTCGTAGGCAGGGAACTGACCGTTGGGATGCATGTACCATTCCTTCGTGAGCAAAATCAATTGGTTTTTTGCAAATTCCGGGTCAACCATAGCAATCGGGATCGTATGAAAAGCCAGGTCCCAGGCTGCATACCACGGATACTCCCATTTATCCGGCATGGAAATAATATCGGCATTGTGAAGGTGAGTCCATTCACGGTTCCGGCCATGCTTGCGTTGTTCCGGCGGATGAGGTAAAGCGGGATCTCCCTTGAGCCATTTTGCTATTTCGAAATAATAATACTGTTTACTCCACAACATTCCGGCAATCGCCTGCCGCTGTATTAATTTCTCGTCCTCGTCCTTAATCTCATGCTGCATTTCCAGAAAGAATTCATCCGCTTCCGCCAGGCGTTCACCGAAGAGCGAATCAAAATCTGCGAATGGTTTTGGGTAAAATTTTGAGGATAACCTCAGCCTGATCGTTTTTGACTTTCCGGGTGCAATATCCAGTTCATAATTGAAGGCTGCTTTTGTGCCTTTTGGAATACTGTTAATGGCTTCCTGGTTACCCTGAATGAGGAAATCATTAATGCCATCTTTACAGGTACCAGTGGCCGGATGATTATAAAGCTTCAGCGTATTTGTTTCATTCTCACAAAATAAGGAGGGCGGTTTATTTTCACCAACAAAATAGTAACTGCCCAGATCGCGATGGGTAATCTTCAAACATCCGTCGTCGTCACGGTACATTTCCGGTTTGTAGTCATCATAACCCCATGACCACGTATTGCGAAACCACATTTGGGGAAGCACATGTAATGAAGCAGCTTCGGGCCCGCGGTTATGGACAGTAATCTTTACTAACAGATCATTCGTATCTGCCTTTGCATATTCTATAAACACATCAAAGTACCGGTTATCATTAAAAATTCCGGTGTCGATCAATTCAAATTCAGGATCGAGTTTTCCTCTTCTCCGGTTTTCGTCCACCAGCCAGGCGTAAGGAAATTCCTGTTGCGGATACTTGTACAACATTTTCATGTACGAGTGTGTGGGCGTACTGTCAAGGTAGTAATACTGCTCCTTACAATCTTCTGCGTGATTGCCTTCGTTGCCGGTTAATCCAAAAATCCGCTCCTTAAGTATAGGGTCTTTTTTGTTCCACAGTGCCACAGAAAGGCACAACAATTGCGTATCGTCACTTATACCACCAATTCCTTCTTCACCCCATCGGTAGGCTTTGCTTCGGGCCGCATCGTGGGAAACATATTGCCACGCGCTACCATTTTCGCTGTAGTCTTCACGAACAGTGCCCCACTGCCGTTCGGTGAGATAGGGACCAAATTTGCGCCAGTCCTTTTTTTTATCACGATCCTCAAAGAGGCGGTTTTTTTCTACACTCATAAGAGCCGTTATCCGTTATAAGTTATCTGTTAATCGCGTGTGGTGAGTGCGTGCCAAAAATACCTTAACCATTGTCCTCGAACCCGGGATAGAGGAGCATACCACCGTCGACAAAGAGCGTTATACCATTTACATAGTCAGAGTCGTCTGAGGCCAGCCACACCGCGGCGCCACCGATATCGTGCGTTTCACCAATTCTCTTCTGAGGTATGAGTTTAAGCAATTGTTTATACGACTCAGGTGTCTGCCATGCTGCATGATTTATGGGGGTCCGGATAGCACCCGGACCGATACTGTTCACCCGTATCTTCATCGGTGCATACTCCTGTGCTATACTTTTCATCAGCATCATAACGCCACCTTTAGACGCCGCATAGTTGGCATGTCCAGCCCATGGAATCACTTCATGAACGGAACTCATACAGATGATCTTACCCGCTGCTTTCGATTTTTCCGGAACAACTCCGCGACGCAAATACTCCTTGATCGCCTCGCGGGCACAAAGAAACTGACCGGTGAGATTAATGTCCATCACATGGTTCCATTCTGCTAAAGACATTTCATGAAATTTGGCATCTTTTTGAAGCCCGGCATTGTTGACCAGAATATCTACGGTACCGAATTGCCTGAAGACTTCCGCATACATCGAAAGCACTTCTGTTTCGTTACTTACATCCGCCTTAAACGTAATGGCTTTGCCCCCTGCTGTCTCAATCTCATGTCGAACTTTCTCGGCTTTCTCCGGGCTGGATGAATAGTTTATGACTACTGACGCGCCTTCCTGCGCCAAGGCCTTTGCAACACCCGCGCCGATCCCGGAACTGGCTCCGGTTATCAGGGCAATCTGTCCTTCAAGTTTACGCTTCATAGGGTCTCAATAATTTGACTCGGTAATTAATTCTATTAAAATACGAGATTATACCAATAATAAGTACCGCTGCCAGACCATAATCCGGTAATAGTCCACTCCTGCCCGGTATTTCCTGTTCACCAAACGGTTATATCCGGACCGTTGGCAGTCCGTTTTTGATACCTGCCCGTCAAACCTGCTTGAAAATACAGGCTTGTGAATTGTATCTAACCAAGGTTTTGCACCGATACCGTCCATCTTACTTAACACCCCCTACAAATAATTTTAACAATCGTTTGATAAGGGATGTTGCACCATTTGAATTAAAGTCATACTTTAACCCCGTTAAAAACCATATGATTCGCGTTTTAGGGTTTCTGCTCGTCGTTCTCCTGGTCTCTTGTTCCAGGTCAGAAACCCCGTACCGCTATTTTCCGATTGAGGAACAAGCGGTGTCGCTGGCGGCAGTGAAGTGTACGAACCCCAAAGAACTGGATTGGCTACGGGACGTAATCAAACAAGCGGAAGTCGACCATCAATTCAAAGGATCGATCTATGCAATACCGTATCAAAGCGAAACGGTGTTCCTGCATGAACCCTGGATCAGCAATTGCGTTGGCTGTCATATGTATGATTGCGAAGGTGAAACCGTTGCTTTGACTGAGAGCGAGAAGTCGCTAGTGATGGCTTCTGCTAAAGCCGAGTACCTTATTTATACCTCCTCCCAATAGCGCCTACTTCCGAAGGTCGGCATAGCTTATTAACTCTATTCCCCGTTTTTTAATAACGTCCTTCACCCGTTGATCTGTCCAGGTGTCGGTAACGCCTTGTCTATCCGTGGCAACCTTTTCATAACCGATATGATAGATGGCACGCAACTCCGGGGAATCCAGCCCGGGATGATCGACAAAAAGGTACGTCTCTCCAGGGGTCAGGCCTTCAAGCATCTTTATGAAACTTTGAATCTTCTCCTCCGAGGTTTCCTTCGGTCCCACATAACTGACGCCCTTCACCCCAAGAGCTTTGGTGTCAATATCAATTTTATATTCTTTCGCCAGTCTTTTAGCCAATGCGCTTACTTCAGGATTCATACCGTAACACCCCATATGTCCCGAGATATGACTGACGCGGGGAATTTTTCGTAAGGCCAGTTCGATCTGCGCCCGTAACTCCTTTTCCACATCCTCAATGGTCCATTTGTTTTCGGTCAGCGCTTGCCCTGGATAATTTTTGTTGGGCCAAATCATGGGGAAAAAATATCCGTCTTCGTCGGTTAGACTTGGACAATGCGAAACAGGCCGGTATTTTGAATTGTCCCATTCACTGGTCAACGCAATGTGAATTCCGACATCAACAGCAGGATTTTCCTTTAATAATCTCACCGCTTCCGGAAACCAGGGTGAGGGAACAATTACTTCAATGGTGGTTTCAATGCCTTCCTTAAATGACTTAATTAGTGCTTCATTGCCCGAGTGCGCAAAACCCATGTCGTCACCACGGACAATTAACCTTGGACCTTTCTGAGCAAAGGTTGACATACTTCCGAAAAGGAGAAAGCCAATTGAGAGTAAAATGGTTGTGCTCTTCATGTTTTTTTGTTTGTCGTTGTTATTAATTAATTCCCCTTGGGAGAGACTATTATTTTTCACAAGAACGAAGGTAATGGACTAATTGGTCTTAATATTACGGATGTTGGACAAAAATAAGTATCCTGCACGTAGCTGGGTGCTAAACTGAAATTAATGAAAATCAATATTTACCCCGACTACAAATCACTTTCCCGCGCGACTGCCGATGTGATCAGAGCATACATCACTGAGAAGAAAGCATCGTTGGTTTGTCTTGCTTCCGGTCATACGCCCCTCGGTGTATTTGATTGTTTGATCGACGACGTGAAATCAAAGAGGCTTGATCTCTCACAATGCACCTTTGTCAGTCTGGATGAGTGGATTGGAATTCCTGCCGAACAGAAAGGCTCTTGTCGTGCCATGATGGATGAGGATTTTTTTATTCCACTACAGATACCTGCAGAGCCGATCAGATTTTTTGATGGCATGGCCGCTGATTTACCGCGTGAATTGGAACGGATGAACACACTAATCGCTGCAAATGGTGGGTTGGATATTATGCTGGTTGGCGTCGGAACAAACGGTCATATCGCTATGAATGAACCCGGCACTTCATTCGATATCCATGCACACATCAGTACACTGGCAAACGAGACGAAAGAGACAGGCCAAAAATATTTCTCCACAGCTACCATCCTGAGCAAAGGAATAACGCTTGGCTTAAAACATTTTAGGGAAGCCAGATTACCTATCCTGATGGCGAATGGACAAAAGAAAGCGGCTATTATTGCGGAGGCACTTTCCTCCCCGGCCGTCGAGACCCTTCCGGCGAGTATTATTCACCTTATTGACCACGGTTTCGTTATGCTGGATCAGGAAGCCCACAGTAGCTCAATCTAGAGCCGGACTTCAACCATTATAAGCCAGTTGCCATAGATTTTTTGCCGCGTCGTGTTATCAATCCCTCGCGAATTTTTTGAGATCTGTAAAAGTCAATAGGGTCCAGGCTGCCGCCGGCACGCATCCTTGCTTCCGCCAGCAATGGTCGTACATCCGCCTGAAACGCAGACTGAAGAATTTGTTCACACCGTACAACATCATTCTCGTGCTGTGCAATCTCCAGGGCAGCAAAATCTACTAGTAGCGCTTTCGCATAAGCCGTACGAATATTTTCCAGCGAATTAATGAGGTCTTCAATGGGGTCCTTCAGATTGTGGCTTGCATCAATCATGTAGGCAACGGACGGATTATTAACCATTGCATCGTTCGCACCGGTAACCAGCTCATGAAAAATCAAAAACAACTGGTAAGGTTTTATTGCTCCGGTGGTCAGATCATCATCACCATACTGCGATCCGTTAAAATGAAATCCTCCCAGTCTGCCAACGTGTAGAAGTCTGGCTACGATTTGTTCAATATTGGTATTAGGCAAATGATGTCCCAGATCAACCAGCACATTTGCGCGTTCCCCACATCCGTGACTGAGTTGAAGCGATGTTCCCCAATCCGGAATAACCATAGAGTAAAAACTTGGCTCGTAAGGTTTGTATTCAATTAGCATTGACCAGTCAGCCGGCATGGCCTTATAAATCTGTTGCAGGGAATCAAGGGTGCGGGCGAAAGCCTTTCGAAAGTGATGCTGCCCGGGAAAATTCGATCCATCCGCTAACCACACCGTAAGAACATTACTGTTAAGCTTTATGCCATGTTCCACCACTTCGATGTTATGATCCACGGCCTGTTTACGGATACGGTCATCGGTATGACACAATGAACCAAACTTATACGAATACTTCTGGTCTGCCTGATCCTGGAAAGTATTTGAATTTACAGAATCAATCGTCAATTCGTTTTGCTTCAGCAGTTGATGTATCGCAGTCGGGTCCTTCGGGATATCCCACGGTATATGCAATGAAATGGAATTGGTGGCCCTCGTAATATGATGGATCAACCCCACATCTTCAATTTTTTCCTCCAGGTTCCTGGGTTCACCGCCCGCCGGGAATCTCCCAAAACGGGTGCCCCCCGTTCCGAGTGCCCAACTGGGAACTGCAACCTGAAAGGACTCTATCTTTTTAATAATCTTCGCATACGCAGTTTCATCCAGCGATAAAAGATTCCTCGTAAACTGTACTTTTTCCTGGTGGCGGAGAATATCCTGCTCGTTGAGCGTGTCAAGGACTGAAGTATTCATAAGGTTTAACAATTGGTCATGTAATTAAAGATATCTAATAATCCCAGACGATGCGTCCTGATCTTTCCCGTACATGATATTACAGGACACTAAAGAGGACAACCTGGTTCGTTATTGTGAATGAATGGTTTGAAATTCAGCACCTAAAGCCCCTCCGCTCGGCCGGAGTTGCCGAAAGTACTCTAATTCAATCAAAAAAAAGAGACTCTCCACATTCATAATTTTTTCTGATATTTCTGAAAACTGAACTCTACTACCTTGAGCCGTCAACCTGTCACGCTGATTTTTGACATCGGTAAAACAACCAAGAAGGCCTTGGTTTTCGATTCTTCCTTTCACGTGCTGGAAGAACAAACAACCACGTTTAAGGAGATAGCTGATGACGATGGCTTTCCCGGCGAAGATCTTCAGCAGGTATCTGATTGGGCATTGGGTATTTTTAACCAGTATGCAAAACATCCGTTGTTTGATGTCACTCAATGCAACTTTTCCTCCTATGGTGCCAGCCTCGTTCACCTCGATCAGAATGGAAAACGAATCGATCCCTTTATCAATTATCTGAAACCTGTCCCACAGCATATCAGGGAATTGTTTGATTCGTTGTATGGTCCGGAGAAAGATATTTCCGCAGTAACTGCATCTCCTTTTCTGGGGATGCTCAATTCCGGTCTGCAGTTGTTTTGGTTAAAACATGAGAAACCAGATCGTTTTCGACGTATCCACACATCACTACATCTACCTCAGTATTTTACATATCTGCTTACCGGTAAAACCTTTACAGATATTACCAGTGTTGGCTGTCATACTATGTTATGGGACTTCCAAAAGCAGGCCTATCACCAATGGGTCATCAGGGAGGAAATAGAGAAATTCTTCCCACCCATTCAACGGGCTGATCACACCTTTGATTTTTCGTTTGATAACCGCATAATAAAAGTTGGTGTTGGTGTTCACGATAGCTCTGCTGCATTGATGCCTTATCTGGCAACGCAGAAAGAGCCCTTTCTCCTGCTCTCGACAGGTACCTGGAATATTTGTTTTAATCCGTTCAACAACAATCCTTTGACTCCGGAAGAATTATCGGCGGATTGCCTTTGCTTCCTTACCTTCGAAAGTAAACCGGTAAAAGCATCACGGATATTCCTTGGTCATGAACATGAGATACAGGCGGAGGCCTTGTGCAAATTTTTCAACATACCATCGGATTATTATAAGTCCGTAACGTTTGATGAAAGTCTTTATCAGAAACTTGAATCCATACCGGCAACAAAAAAAGTATTTTTTCCAATGGGAATGGAAGGAACAGGACCAATTCCGGAAAAACAGGTGCAGCAAACGGAATTCAGTGCATTTGAAAATTTCGAAGAAGCATACCATCAATTGGTGCGGCACCTGGTGAAGTGGCAAATGCTTTCTATACAGCTATTGGATCCAGAGAAAAGAGTTAATAATGTAATTGTCGTTGGTGGTTTCACAAAAAGCCCGTTGTTTATTGAAATGTTAAAACGAGATGAAATGAAGCGAAAAATTCTTGTTTCGGATCATCCCCGTGCCAGCGCGCTTGGAGCTGCCTGGCTTGTTGCCGGAAAAGAGGCTTACAGCGGAAATGCCGGTCTCCTCTCCGTATTGGAGGCGTGAACAGAGTACAATAAATGGAAAAAGTCAGACCCAATGGGCTAATTCTGGCGGGTGGGCAAAGCACCCGAATGGGCACAGACAAAAGTCTGCTTGATTACAAGGGAAAACCCCATCGTGAATATCTGTTTGAACTATTGTCAAAATTCTGCGCTTCCGTATTTACCTCCTGCCGAAAAGATCAGGACGTGCCCGAGATTCTGAACCCGATTATTGACTCGTATAATTTTCAGGGACCGATAAATGGAATTCTTAGCGCATTTCGTTCACATCCGGAAACGGGTTGGCTGATAGTTGCTGTAGACATGCCCTTTGTTGACGAAGCCGCATTACAGCTGCTTTTAGGCACCCGTGACATCGATAAACTGGCGACCTGTTTTTTACATATGCCTGATAAATTCCCTGAACCGTTGCTAACCGTATGGGAACCCTCAGCCTATCCGGCACTTTTAAAATTTACGGCATCTGGAAACATCAGCCCACGCGCTTTTCTGGAAAATCATGATGTAAAAAAGATAACGCCTCCCGATGAAAAAATTCTTTTGAACATAAATTATCCGAAAGACAGGGGGCCGCTTTTGTAGGTACGGATAATCTTTGCCATTCAACATGCGAGCATTGTATCAATAAACACATCCACAAAAGGATTGTGTTGCCATTGCGTGTCGATTAATAATGCGTTTAAAAAATTGCCACCGACGAGCCGGACAACCGTGTCATCGTTTCTTGCTACCATTATGACATCCCTAACGGGATTGGGTCCCATCCATTCGTCTGCGTCAAATTGCGCGTCGATTCAGATTGCCTACAAATAATGTGGTCCGACGCGCTAAGATCTATTTGTTTCCTCGCTACCAAAATGTCATCCCTAACGGGATTGGATGCCCTCCATTTTCGCTTCCTTAGCCCCAGAGGGGCTTAACATTGGTAGCGCCCCGACATGTCGGGGCGATTCGATTTTTGGTAACACAAATGCGCCACCGTAATATGATTTGATCCGGATTGTCATGTGGCGCGTAACGATGCAACATGCCATAAGATGGAAGAAATAATTGGAGAAAAGATCAGCCGGAGGGAATCCCCATTAGGCAAGGTTAAATTCCTTTAATGCTCGCGGAAAATTTTTATTCTCATGACCAGGGGAACACAATTTCAACAATGCAAAACGCTGCAACGCACTAAGCCTTTGCCATTGATGCAACGACACAGATAAATTTAACTCTTTCAACTTCTCCAGAAATAACCAAGGTACCTCTGTCTGTGTTGCCCATAAAGGATTGTTGTCGATCTCCAAATCTGTAGCATCCTGCCCGGCACGTATCCTCACGATCTGTTGTAAATATCTCCTGTATGTTTGTACTTCATTTCTGGTTTGGCAAGGATACTCAGCAAGATTACTCCTTTCCGTCACCGTCATTTTGCTCCACTCCATCAACTTTAATTTTATTCCACTAGCATCCAGCTTAAACCGAACAATCATGGGTATACAACGCACGCTTTCTTCAATAAAATCTTCCTCAAATTTGAAATATGTAACCGCCATATTGTTAAACTGATATGTCACTTGTTTTTGTAGTATTTAGCCCGCCCGCCGTACAGCAACCTCCTGGTTCGCAAAGTTTGATAGCTCGCGTTCATCCACAACCTTGCCAATAACAATGACGGCGGGAGTTCTGATTCCTTTCTCCATCACTTGCTGAAGGATACCGGCTGCGGCGCCTGAAATAACACGTTGTGACGGTAAAGTAGCCTGTTCAATAATCGCAACGGGTTCAAATGGCGAACGTGCCTGTTCAAAAATTGAAATTATTTCTTTCAGGTGGCTGATACCCATTAGAATAATTACGGTGGCTGATGACTGCGCCGCCAGCTGGATATCTTTTGAAATTTCACCGGATGACAATGTTCCCGTTATGACCCAGAAGCTCTCGTTAACACCACGCTTCGTCAAGGGTATCCCCGCTGATGCCGGTGCTGCCAGGGCGCTGGATATTCCCGAAATAACCTCAACCTGAACGCCACGACGTACAGCATATTCAAGTTCTTCATGCCCGCGACCAAAGACATAAGGATCACCGCCTTTTAGTCGCACGACACAGTTGAAACGAGCGGAATAAAATACCAGAAGCTGGTTGATCTCTTCCTGCGAGAATTCTTTTTTACCCTTTCGCTTTCCTGCATAAATCAATTTGCACGAAGGTTTTGCATAGGACAACAATTCTTCTGAGACCAGAGCATCATAAAGAATGACGTCGGCCCGCTTCAGGATCCTGGCTCCCTTGACTGAAATCAACTCCGGATCACCCGGTCCTGCACCCATTATATAAAGAGTAGGCTTCATCATATTTTTCTTTATTACGTAGTAAATATACGTAGTTTTTTAATTGATATTTGGCACGAAATACGTATAATTACTTAATAATTGTAAATTACTTACTTAAATCGTTTGCGGATGGTACGTGTAATTGTCGTGGGAAATGGAATGGTCGGTTTTAAGTTTTGCGAGAAACTACGTAAACGATCACTCGACTGTGAAATTATAGTTTATGGGGAGGAGCCGCGTCCAGCGTACGACCGGGTACACCTTAGCAGCTACTTTTCCGGATCGACAGCCGAAGATTTGCTTATGGCTCCCGCTTCCTGGTATTCGGACAATAATATTGTCCTTCATGTCGGTGAACTGGTGACGGAAATTGACCGGACTAAAAAAACCATCAAAACTCATACAGGTCGCACGGACACTTATGATTATTTGGTGCTGGCAACAGGGTCGAGTGCATTTGTTCCAGGCATTGATGGCGTGGAGCGCAACGGAGTTTTTGTATATCGTACGATTGAAGACCTGAATCAGATAACAAGCTATGCCAGGAAAGTGAAACGTGGTGCTGTCATGGGCGGTGGACTGCTTGGGCTTGAAGCGGCAAAAGCGTTATTGGACCTCGGACTGGAAACGCACGTTATTGAATTTTCTTCGCGGCTAATGCCAAGGCAAATTGATGAAGTGGGATCTGAAATCCTCGCCTATAAGATGTCACAGTTGGGGATTGTCATTCATACGGGTAAAAACACCAAAAAAATTGAAGGAAACGGAAAGCTTGAAGGACTAACCTTTGCAGATGGTTCTCACCTTAATATTGAAATGTTGGTTATCTCTGCGGGTATACGCCCACGAGATGAACTGGCTAAAGCTGCGTCGCTGCAGGTCCATGCTCGCGGAGGAATCCAGGTGGACAACTATTTGCGTACTTCGGATGAATCCATCTTCGCTATTGGAGAATCGGTCGTACACAACAACCTCATATATGGTCTGGTTGCTCCGGGTTATGAAATGGCTGACAGCGTAGCCCGCCAGATTACCGGCGATTTTTCAAAACAATTCACGGGGTTTGACATGTCAACAAAACTCAAACTCATCGGGGTTGATGTAGGGAGTTTCGGCGACCCCTTCGGCGAATCAGTTCCCAGCATACCCATTGCCTTTAAAGACAAGCGCAAAGGAACCTATAAACGAATCAATATTTCAGAAGACGGAAAATATCTCTTAGGAGGAATTCTTATTGGTGATGCAAGTCAGTATAGTATGCTTCATCAGATGGTAATCAATAAAATGGTTTTGCCCGAGCATCCGGAATCATTAATCATTGGCAATGGTTCCAAAGCGGGAAGTGAGGCGGCTGGTGTAAAGGGATTACCGGACTCCGCCCAGATTTGTGCATGCGAAAATGTATCCAAAGGAGATATAGCCCATCAGGTAACTGAAAACAATGCCAAAACCATTGATGATATAAAAAAATCAACAAAAGCCTGTACCGGTTGTGCCGGTTGTACTCCGCTTGTAAATGACATACTTAAACTCACACTGGAATCGCTGGGCCATAAAGTGAAGAAGACGTTGTGCGAACATTTTGAGTATTCGCGGCAGGAACTATTTGATATCATCAAAGTAAAAGGAATCAAAACGTACGAAGATCTTCTAAATGATAACGGTAGCGGTGATGGCTGTGAAATATGCAAGCCCGCTGTGGCTTCTCTTCTGGCAAGTATCTGGAATGAACCGATTCTGGAGCAAGACACGATCCAGGATACCAATGACCGCTATCTGGCTAATATTCAACGCGGCGGAACATACTCTGTAGTACCCCGCATTGCCGGTGGTGAGATAACACCTGTAAAATTGATGGCTATCGGCCGCATTGCACAAAAGTATAACCTCTACACAAAAATAACCGGCGGCCAGCGCATTGATATGTTTGGTGCACGCGTAGAGCAGCTTCCGGAAATATGGGAAGAGTTGATTGCAGAAGGATTTGAAAGCGGCCATGCGTACGGAAAAGCGTTGCGAACCATCAAGAGTTGTGTAGGCTCTACGTGGTGTCGATATGGTGTGCAGGATTCCGTTTCCTTCGCCCTCTTTATTGAAGACCGTTACAAGGGTCTGCGTGCTCCCCATAAGCTGAAAGGTGCCGTATCCGGTTGCATCCGTGAGTGCGCCGAGGCCCAATCAAAAGACTTTGGAATCATTGCAACCGAAAAAGGTTGGAACCTTTACGTATGTGGCAACGGAGGATCCAGGCCGCAGCACGCCAAATTATTAGTAGCTGATGTTGATACAGCAACCTGTACCAAATACATCGATCGTTTTCTTATGTTCTACATCAAAACGGCAGATCCATTAACCCGGACCGCCACGTGGCTGAACAAAATGGAAGGCGGACTTGAATACCTGTACGATGTTATCGTAAATGATAGTCTTGGTATCGGGTCCGAGTTGGAACAGGATATGGAGAAGTTGATTGCCAACTATCATTGTGAATGGAAAAAAGTAGTAGACGATCCGGCGCTGCGCTCAAAGTTCAAACATTTTATAAACGCAGAGGAGCCGGACCCTACGCTGGAGTTTGTCGAAGTACGCGGACAAAGAAGTCCCATAGATTGGAATAAAAAATAGTCGAGAATTTATGGAAATACTAAATGACATAAAAAGTTTTACCCCCGCTGAGGAAGGAGAGGTAAATGTGTGGTTTAAAGCTGCCCGTGTGAACGACTTCCCGGAAAACGGAGGTGCCTGTCTATTATATAAGGACATGCAGATTGCTGTCTTTAATTTCAGCAGGCGTAGCGAATGGTATGCCTGCCAGAATCTTTGTCCACACAAAATGCAAATGGTACTCTCCAGGGGTATGATTGGTTCAAAAGAGGGAGAGCCTAAAGTCGCCTGCCCGTTTCATAAAAAAGCATTTTCATTAAAAACCGGTGAGTGTCTGAACGCAGAAGAATGCAGCATTTCCGTTTTTCCTGTGCGAATTGAGGATGGATATGTTCATATTGGTTTTACGCAGTAGGATCTGAATAACCACGCCCTTGCGAGCTGAAGCGCGAGGCACGTGAGGAAGAGCGAAGCAATCCCCATACCTACAACGTGCGCACTTCGTAGGACTGGGATTGCCACAGTCGTGCTTCTCACTACGTTCGACGACTCCTTCGCAATGACGTGAATGGTTAATAATCCCTGACCGCTACAAAATACTTCTTCGGACTGTCACAAACATGGCACTTATAGGTGTCGGGTAGTTTATCAAAAGGAACACCGGGCGAAATATTGGATGACGGATCGCCGTATTTCATATCATAGATGGTCAGACAGTTGCTACATTGGTAGCTGCTGGTGGAACCTGCTAGTAACGTGTCGGGTACCTGCTCTCCCGTTTTATCACGCTCGCGATTCAGTTGCCTGAAATAAAGTTTACTCAACTCAATCAGTAAGGCTGGAATAATTTCTCTTTTTACATTTCTTGCGTACGGGAGATACACAAACCTATTCGGGTCAAAATTCCTGGCATACAAAATTGTATATCGCTCTCCCGGATTGGTAACTGACTCCGCGCATCGTTCAATCACAATCGATGTGAAATAAAACATATCGCGGTTCGTCTTGATGGTAAAGGTGAGCCCGTGGGTACTAATATCCTGTTGATCCAGTTCGCGTACCAGAAATCGTTTCAGTTCCAATGCTTCCTGGTCAATTACCGGCAGATGCCAGTTCAACTCAAGTGATGAATGACGTTCATTTATTCCGAATTTACCCATCAGCTTCTCCCAGCGGATTCTATCACTTGCCTTAATCCCTTTAATTATAAAGGCTTTCCAGGGAATGATGTTAATCTTACCAATGTTGGTCTCCTGGCAAAGTCTGCACGCTGCGCTCATGAAGTCGATGTCATACTGATTGTTGCGCCAATATAGTCCGAGCCAGTACTGGTTATTACGCATGGCATTCAGTCCTTCATAATACGGAAATACGTTCTCTGGAAATTTGAGTGGCTCTGTAATTTTTTTATAAACAATTCTCCTCGTGTCTTTAACAATTATGTACAATTCAGCCAGCGTAAAAGGAAGAAAATTCAGCATGAGGTCCTCGAGTTCCTTTGCCAGTTTTGGAATCTCATGCCCGGCAATCAGCTTCGGCCAGCATTCAACGAGATTTCCCTTCCTTCGGTCGCGGATGTAGAGGTACCAGTAATTCTCCTCGGTGGAAGCAATAAAGTTCAGTTCTCCATTAAATAAAGGAACAATACTCTGGACAGGGTCAACAATATTGATTTTTAATTTAGGACGGTAGTCAAAATTATCGATGATAACATGGTATGTGTCTTCCTTCACCCATTGCGTAGTTTCTACAATATTCACCGCCAGATAGGAACTGACAATGTTCTGGTAGACCGATTGATCACTTCCTAACTCATAGTCCGTATTCAGCGGGTGAAATGCGCGTTCAATGGTTTGCTCATCGGTACCGTTGGCAGGAAACATAATGTCTTGTCTGGACCCAAAAAGTACATACTTATTTCCCAGACTTCTTGAAAGATCCATAATCTTCAATAAATCAGCGGGTGAAAGAATGCCGCCTTTCACAAAGGCCCGTATAAGACTTCGTTTATCCTTTACATCCATTCTGGCTCTACTGGCTGAAACCAATACCGGCTCTAAACTCGTCAATTGTTCCATTCAAAGTCAACATTTATTAAACTTCTTCTTAATCCCGTCACTGTAAAGAGTAGCCAGCACGTAATCGCACCCACACCCCCAATTCCCCACCAACACACCCACCCCCACACTCCCTATACCTATACCCTATTCCATATTCCTTATTCCTTATACCCTATACCTTCACCAGACTCTCATTCAACACCTGCTGTATCTCCGGCTTGCAGCTACCACATCCAAGTCCTGCACCAGATGACTCACATAATTCGCGTAGTGTCACACAACCCCCTTCAATAAGTTTATTGAGATTACCCACCCCAACCTGGTTGCAGGAACAGACTAGTTTACCCACCACAGGCTCTGCACTTTTGCCCGATCGCAACAATTGCATCCTTCGCTCGGAGAGTTCAATCTTATTTTCAATTAATCCCTTGAACTCTGCAAACTCCGCTTTATCTCCAATCATAATCGCGCCCACAAGCCGGTCATCCTTGATGATACACTTCTTGTAGTAACGCATTGACTTATCGATAAATAAAATCTCATCATATCCTTCACCATTTGCCGGAACCTCAGCGATCCCGATAGCGCACAGATCAAGATCGGAAAACTTGAGGATATTCATCGGCACAGCACCATCATAACGCTGCTGTACATCACCGTTGATAAATCTGGCCGCTACGTCTGCCTGCTTTTCCGCCGCAGAGGTAATCCCCAGAGTTCTTCCATCGTGTTCGGCTATCTCGCCGATAGCAAAAATTTCCGGGTCACTGGTTTGTAAGTAATCGTTAACAATCATGCCCCGTGCTGACTCCAGTCCTGCCTCCTGTAAAAATTCTATATTCGGCTTTGTTCCCACTGCATAAACGATCGCATCTACGTGAAGGGTCTTTCCACTTCGAAGCTGCGCACTTAGTCCATCGGAAACTTTGCTCCTTTCAATCGTCTGTACCTGATCGTTGAGGTAAACCTTGATTTCCTTTTCGTCCACAAAATCCAGTAGCAATTGACCTGACAAGTTATCAATCTGCCTTTCCATCAACCGGCTACCCAATTGAAGAATGGAAACGTTAATATCAATCTCCCGAAGTGACGCAGCGAGTTCCAGTCCCAACAGACCACCGCCGATAATTAAAACACTGCCATCGGTCTTAAGAAAACTTTTTAGTGAGTCGGCGTCATACCGAGTACGCATGGTAAACACGCCCGGCAAATCGACGGGTGCATCCTTCTGAATATTCGCCCGACTCCCGGTAGCAATGATCAATTTATCGTAGCGGTGTTTCCGGCCATGTCCATCAACTACATATTTCTGTGCACGATGGATTGATGTAATCTCGTTTTCCAGATTTAGATGAACATTCATTTTTTCAAATTCACCTTTCTGGAATTTTTGAAGCTTATCCCACGGCAACGTATCGTTCACATATTCCGGAAGCAGCACGCGGTTGTAAAAAGGGTCCTTTTCTTTTGAGAAGACGTGAATCTCATCGGCCGTATTAATAGACCGGTAGGTAGAGATAAACCGGTAGGCTGCAGCACCCGCACCAGCAATAATTATCTTTTCAAACGGCTTTTTATACTTCCTGACTTCCACAACTGAAAACTTAAAATCAGGTTCCTTTGAAACCGGGTCCACCAGCATGCTTGTCAGGTTATTCGCCCTACCCAGGTCGTTGTTCAGCATTTTTCCCCAGTGCATCGGAAGAAATACAACGCCTCTCTTGATCTCATCCGTAACTTTAGCGCTTAGCCTTACGTCACCTCGCGTATTCTCTACGACGACTACGTCACCATCCTCAATGTTGCGGACCAGTGCATCGTGGGGATGAATTTCAAGAAAAGGTTTATCAATGTGTTGTTTCAACTTATTCACCTTACCCGTTTTCGTCATGGTATGCCACTGATCACGGATGCGACCTGTTGTGAGAATCAATGGAAAATCCGCCGACGGTGGCTCAGATAAATTTTCCGGATGACCAAGCGCCTGGAATCGCGCTTTTCCTGATGGTGTATAAAAATGATAATCTGAAAATAGCCGGGATGTACCGGGATGGGTAGGTGAAACAACAGGCCACTGAAATGTTCCTTCATTTTTCAACCTTTCATACGACAATCCGCTGATATCGATATGTGTTCCTTTGGTGAGCCGTGTATGTTCTGCAAAAACTTCACCAGCTGATTTAAAGTTGAATCCTTTAAATCCCATCTCCCGTGCGAACATACAAAGGATGTCGACATCCGGTATCGCCTCCCCGGGAGGATCAACTACCTTTGTGAGGTGACTAATCCTGCGCTCCGAGTTCGTCATAGTTCCCTCTTTTTCAAAATGACCTGCGGCCGGTAAAACCAGATCGGCAAACTCGAGAGTATCGGAACGATTGGAAATATCCTGCACCACGACAAATCGCGCGTTCTTGAGCGCCGCCTCCGCTCTACGCGCATCCGGCAAACTTACCATAGGGTTCGTGCAGATTATCCACACAGCCTTCAGATCGCCGCGCTCCAGGGCTTCGATCATCTGTGTCGCTGTAAGTCCCGGTTTTTCAGAAATGGATGGTACTCCCCAAAAGTCGGCAACCTCCTTACGATGAACAGGATTGTCCAGCGTACGATGAGCCGCCAGCATCGTAGCCAGCCCTCCCACTTCCCGCCCACCCATAGCGTTGGGCTGACCGGTAAGCGAAAATGGTCCCGATCCCGGCTTGCCGATATGGCCGGTGATCAGATTCAGGCTGATCAATGAGATATTCTTGTTTACGCCGATGACACTCTGATTGAGTCCCATCGCCCACAGGGTGAGAAACCCCTTCGAAGAAGCAATGTAAGAAGCAGCCAGTCGAATATCACTCACCGACACATCACAGAAAGCCGAAGCCTCCTCTACGGTGTACCGGAGAACAGACTTTTTGTAGGACTCAAAATTTTCTGTGTTTTTTGAAATGAATTCATAATCGACTTCACCGGTTTCGATCAACACCCTTGCGATAGCATTGTAGAGATAGATATCCGTACCGGGAAGTACCTGAAGGTGAAGATCTGCGGACGCACAACTTTGTGTTTTCCGGGGATCGACGATAATAATTTTTACATGGGGATTGTTTTGCTTGTGCGCCTCAATACGTCGGAATAAAATCGGATGGCACCACGCCGGGTTAGCGCCTGCCACCAAAAAACAATCGGCCAGTTCAATATCATCGTATGAAACAGGCACCGCATCCTCGCCCAACATCTTCGTATAGCCGGCAACGGAACTGCTCATACACAGCCGTGAGTTGGTGTCGATGTTATTGGTCCCAATAAAACCTTTTACAAGTTTGTTCGCTACATAATATTCTTCGGTTAGACACTGACCAGATACATAAAACCCCACTGAATCCGGACCGTGATTTTCAATGATAGATTTGAAAACAGCCGCAGCCCGTTTTATTGCTGTAGGCCAACCTACCCGTTGTCTTGGGTGATTCCGGCTCCATCGCATTTCAGGATACAGCAACCGGTCGCTCTTGTCCTGCATGGCATAATGGAGGTTCATGCCTTTTGAACAAAGTAGCCCCTTGTTTACGGGATGATCCTTGTCCCCTTCTACGACAATATTATTCCTCCGGTCTTTCTTCACCACGATGCCGCAGCCTACGCCACAATACGAGCAAGTCGATTTATAAACGGTTTCCTTTTTCATTCCTGCTATCCTCTGTCAATCGTTTTGCATAATGTCCTTGTCAACTTCCGCAATCCATGGATTCCTAGGCTGCCACTTCTTCCTTGTAAAAATCTTCCTCATCAATCGCTACTTTGTCCATTAACAGGCTCAGCAACCTTTCCCGTATCGCGATATATTCTGGTTGGTTTACCGTTTCCTTTTTATTCCGGGGTCTGGGCAGATGTACTTCTTCAATCTCCCGGATGGTTGCCGCAGGACCGTTATTCATCACCACAATACGATCTGAGAGGAATATCGCTTCTTCAATATCGTGTGTTACCATCACGATGGTTTTGCTGCGGTGTGTAAGGTTCCACAGTTTCAAGAGTTCGATATGAAGCGACGCTTTCGTCAATGCATCCAGCGCACCGAAAGGTTCATCCAACAACAACACTTCCGGATCGATGGCAAAAGCGCGGGCAATAGCCACACGTTGTTTCATTCCTCCCGATATCTGCTTTGGATACTTTTCCCGATGCTCCCATAGATTCACCATGTGGAGATACTTCTCAACCAGCTCGCGTTTTTCAGCCTTTGGCAGTTTGCTCAAAGCAGCATCCACTGCCTGAAAAATATTCTCATAAACGGTAAGCCAGGGAAGCAGGGAATAATTTTGAAAGACGATTCCTCTGTCAGGCCCCGGACCTTTCACCACATTTCCATTCAAGGTTACTTTACCGCTGGTGGGGAAAGTCATTCCGGCAATGGCATTCATGATCGTGGATTTACCACAACCGGAATGACCGATAATCGAAACAATTTGTCCCTTTTCAATTTCAAGGTCGATGTCTCTCACCGCGACAAACTTTCCTTTTAAGGTGTTGAACGCGATTTCCAGGTTCTCAATTTTCAGGTAACTCATATCTTCGTTATTTGAAGTTGGATATCAATTTTTTCTAAATGCTATAGGTTACTTTTTTTTCCAGGTAAGAAAATCCCCTGTCCAGCAGCAAGCCCACAATACCAATAATCAGAATAGCAGAGATTACTCTTTCCAGGCTTAAGGCATTCCAGCTGTCCCATACAAAGAACCCGATCCCCACTCCACCGGAAAGCATTTCTCCCGCAACGATGACCAGCCACGCAACGCCGATGCTGAGTCGTAAGCCTGTAATGATATGTGGCAGACTAAAAGGAAGTAGTACTTTGGTCAGGTACTTCCACCTTGAGAACCCAAATGCTTTCGCCACATTCTTATGATCATCAGGAATGGATGCAACGCCAAAAGACGTATTGATCAGCGTTGGCCACAGCGACGTAATAAAAATTATAAAGATTGTTGCCAGGCTTGACGATTCAAAAGCTACTAATCCAATGGGAAACCAGGCCAGCGGAGAAACCGGTTTCAAAATCTGAACGATGGGATAAAACACCCTTCTGCAAAACGCATTGGCTCCCATTAGCAACCCTACTGGGATAGCGAACATAGATCCCAACATAAAGCCCAGGAAAACTCTGCCTAACGAGCTGCCTAGCTGCAAGCCAATACCTTTATCATTTGGTCCATAATCGTAAAACGGGTCCTTCACCAATTCCCAAAATACCTCAAACGTCGCCGCGGGTGTGGGCAGTCCACCTTCCGTGATCCTGCTGATGAGATACCAGAATCCGATAAGCAAGGCGAATCCAAGCAGACTGTACACCAGGTTCTTCAGTATTGTCAGCGTTCCGTCAAAGATCACAAGCAATTTGTTTTCTCCGGATGTATTCCCGATCAGATCGGATGTCAGCGAGGAGGTTAATGCGATGGTCCTTTTCATTAGTTATTGGTTTATCATGTTGTCAACTTTTCCTTGTTCAGGAACCCGATTGGGCCACAAAATCATGTGACCCAACAGGCGCCTTTCCCTAAACTTTATTGGTTCAATGACTTGCCTACTTTTAGTCGGGCCAGATAATCAGCCGGATTATTCGGGTCGAAGGAGACTTTGTCGACCTCCAGCGCAAAAGGTTTCATGTCATCAGTTGGAATTTTAATCTTCATACTGGTCGCAACCTCCTTATATAAATCCTGCAGAATTAACTTGTCAGCGATTGTTTTATAGTCAGGTGCTTCTTTCAGATAATCGAATCGTACGTACTGGGCCATGAACCAGATCGCATGTGACTTCCGGGGAAAATTCGTTTCGCCCGTGCGATGAAAGAGCATGTAGTTATCCGTATAGATTTCTGTGCCCTGATCGCATCCCAGGTTGTAGTCACCCATCAGTCTTGCTTCAATTACATCCGCAGGTGCATTTACATAGGGCGCTTTACCAATCACTTCAGCCGCCTTTTTCCGGTTTGCACGAACATCCAGCCATTTACAGGCCTCCATGATTGCTTTCATAACAGCCTTCAGGTCTTCCCGTCTTGTTTCGCTAAACTTCGTATTCACAACCAATGCTTTTTCGGGATGGTGCTTCCAGATATCCTGCGATGAAATTTCTGTGAATCCAACATTCTGCTTTACGGCAACGCCGTTCCACGGTTCGCCTACTGAATATCCATCCATGTTTCCCACCTTCATGTTTGCAACCATCTGCGGAGGAGGAATAGTGATGATGCGGGAAGTCTTTTGGTTTACACCTGCCGCAGCCAGCCACGTCCGCAGCCAGATGTCGTGGGTCCCTCCGGGAAAGGTCATCGCGAATGTTACTTCCTTATCAGCCTTTAGCTTCGCAGCTACGACAGAGGCCACTTTATTCGTCTGCCTGAATCCAACTTTTCCACAGAAGTCTTTCGAGAGTGTGATGGCCTGCCCATTGTTACTCAGTACCATGGCGATCTTCATTTCAGATCCCTCTTTGCCACCAACACCAGTGTACACGGAAAATGGCATGCTGAATAGACAATGCGCACCTTCCAGTTCGCCAGTGAGGATTTTATCACGCACATTGGCCCAGGATGCTTCCTTCGATACAATTACATTGACACCATACTTTTCAAACAAACCAAGTTCCTTGGCCATAACAATAGGTGCGCAGTCCGTCAGTGGGATAAAGCCCAAACGGATAGGTTCCTTGTCGGCGACATTTTCTTTAACCGGTGCAGCAGACAAAAGCATCAGCACAAGTACCGGAGCAATAACCAGTTTAAGGATCGATTTTATATAGATTGAGTTCTTCATGTTCGTTTCGTTTAAGTTTTATTTGATTACCAGGTCAGCTGGTTTAATGGATATCATCAGGTAAGCCCAGGTGGATACGTCATCGGCGCCCTTTACATTTTTCACTTTTGGAGACACCATCGTTTCTGTGGAGAACATCGTTGAATAACCGCCCTCCAGGTTGATGGCTTTGGTCAGCGAGTAGTTAATAACAAAATCAATCTCCGTTCCAAGTGCCTTATCCATCTCCAGTCCATCCTGGCCGGTTACTGCGCTGGGCAGCATGAAGTAATGCGCGTCTAACGAAAGCGTTAGGTTGTCCTTTGCCTTGTATTTTGATTTCAGATAGTAGTTGGTAAGTCCGTTGGGACCAAACCCATCCGCTACGTAGAAATAATCCATAAAGCCCCAGAACTTATGCGGCGTGCCGTACAGCGGATCGAAGCGTTGGAATTTTTGTGTTGGATCAGATCCATTGTTACCGGAAGTAACATCTACGCCCGGACCTACGCTGAGTTTTCTGCCTGCGGCATACATAGCGGATGCTGAAAGGAAATATTCATCGAGTTCCGTTCCTTCGCGATACTTTCCGCCCTGATAAAATGCACTGAGGGCGAAGCTTACTTTTCGCAGAGCGGTACCGAATAGATTTCCTCCCACGGTATAACGGCTCCAGACACCGCGGTCATAAATCGGCGTCGTCTTGTTTACATCCGTTGGTGCATAGTGAAATTTGCTGAAGTCGTCCTTAAACGCCAGGAAGGAGGCGTTTCCAAAGTGAAGTTTTTTGGCAACGTATAAAAACTGCATGGATTTATACATCGCTCCCATTCCATTGGTACTGGCGGCATAGCCGTTCGGTACTCCATTATATATGGTGTTTGATTTTCGTTCCGCATTTTGATTGTAGGCTGCACCGATATGGGCTGTCCATCCGTTGTGATCCAGTTTCAGCAGGGCAGCGTCATGCCGGCGTGCTTGTTGTAACCAGTCGAGGTTGCCGAGTAGCCGCACATCATCGTACACCAATTCCTGACGACCGATTTTGAACGAAAAGTTTTTTATCACTTTCCCTGTGTCCACCAGGCTTATCTCAGCCCAGGCTTCGTGGATCATTAGTCCGTCGTTAGCATCGGTGGTTATTCTGTTGACCGATGACGCGTCTTGTCCCCATACCCGGACATCCTGAACGGAGGCATACACTTTAAAACGGTGACCGGCGTAACCGAAGTTTAGTCGCGTACGTTGAGACGTGAAAAATGCTGCAGCCGTGTCGGCTACCTGGGGAGTGCCCTGTCCGTTACGCAATTCAGACCGCGTTCTGAGTTGCCCGGATACCGTGAATTGTGCCAGAGCCGCTTGTGTAAAGCAGAGGCAGAAAAGAAGACTAAAGAGTGGTAGATATACTTTCTTATCCATAGATTTGATTGTTTAGTGTTAACCCGCTAAATGATTGTCCCCTGAAGAATTCGCAGTTCTGAAAGGGGACTTTTTTTTGGAAGCCATTACCTGGTAATCCTTCCGCTGATTAATTGGTATCTTTTTCTTTTTTTCATTGATTTATCGTTTATCAACTTAAGCATAAGCCTCCTGCAACGCCGGTTCCTGATGGGGTTGAGGGGTGAGCAATTCTTCCGTAGTCTTTTTAGACACACTTAATAAGAGTGATATCACGGAGACAACCGTTACAGCAATTCCAATGATGAAGAGACTTTCGCGATAGGATACTTCGCTGGACTTAAACAAAAACCCCGCAAGCACAGCGCCTACATTTCCACCGGCACCAACAATACCTGCCACAGCACCTACAGCTTTTTTATTAATAAAGGGCACTACCGAGTAGGTAGCTCCATTCGACATTTTCAGGAACAAGGCAAAGAGTAACATGGTGGCGATGGCCCATACAAGGGATGCCATTTGTGAAAAGAGAATTATTCCCAGTCCTTCGAATAGTAAGAAAACTCCAAGGATGACGATGCGGCCCTTTAGTCCGAATTTCTTTCCGGCTCTGTCGCCAAAGATCCCGCCAAGGGCACGGGCAAAGATGTTCATCATACCGAAGAGGCCGGCGATGATACCGGCTTCTTTTAATCCCAAATTAAAATTGTCCACAAAATAAAGCGTGGCGATATTATCGATGGTGATCTCAATGCCGAAGCAGGCACCGTAGGCGAGAAATAAAACCCATACTCTATAATCTTTGCAGGCGGCCCAGAAACTTCCCTTTGCCTCACCCTTTTTCGCCTGATATTCAGGGTTGTGCTTGCGCAAGTCCGACAGATTTCCATCCGGTGTATCCTGAGTGAAGAAAAAGTAGACAAAGCCCATAATAAACAACGCTACCCCTGGAACCACCATAGCATACCGCCAGGCCTGTTCATCCATGTATCCTGCTCCCACGAAGGCAGCAAATATCAGGGGCATCACCATCAGGGTAGCACCGCCGCCCATATTTCCCCAACCGGCTGCTGTCGCGTTTGCCGTGCCTACCACATTCGGAGCGAACATCACGGAGGTGTGATACTGTGTAACCACAAACGACGCTCCGATGACACCGATTGCCAGGCGGAACAATAAGAAGCTTTCGTAAGACTGACTCATACCGATAAACATGACGGGGATGGAGCCGAGAATTAAGAGAAGGGAATAGCAGATCCGGGGGCCGATCTTATCGCAAAGCCAGCCGATAAGAAGGCGTGCGAAAACTGTGATGGCTACGGAAGCGATGATAATATTTCCAATTTGTTCCTGGGTTAATCCCAGGTCCTTACGCACTACCGGCATCAGGGGAGCGATACCGAACCATCCGAAGAAACAGAGGAAAAAGGTAATCCAGGTAATATGAAATGCCCGCATGGGCGGCGTCTTAAAATCCAGGAGGTTGATTTTTGACGCTTTGGAAGAGATTGTCTGAACCATGACTTACGTAGAATTATTACGTAATAAAACTAAGTAAATAGTGCGTCTTTTTACGTACTAATACGTAAATAAATTACCGAAATGGTTAGAAATACGTAGAAAATCGTTTGCAGAGGGAGCGTTAACGAAGGATTGTGTAGATTAAAAATGGAATTTATTCAGAAGTCGGATCGCTACCCTCAACAATTGAAAATGAAAAGCATCAACAATAACGCACCCGTAAAATGCAGCAAGTCCATTACGATCGAGGCAAGTAGTGTAAAAGTGTGGACGGTATTGACCACTATTAACGATTGGTCAACCTGGCAGAAAGACATAACGAAACCAACCTTGCATGGCGAATTAAAACCAGGCGCAAGGTTTGACTGGAACACCGGTGGGGCGAGGATACATTCAACCCTTCATACCGTTGAACCTTTTCAACACTTCGGCTGGACAGGAAAGACATTTGGTATGTTTGCTATTCATAACTGGGATGTAACCGAAATTCACAAGCAAACCAAAGTCTCAGTGGAGGAAAGTATGGAAGGATTTTTTGCCCGACTTTTTAAAAAATCCTTCAACCGGAATCTGGAACATGGAATGCAACGCTGGCTTAACTTCTTAAAGAAGGAATGTGAAAAATAATCCCATCATGATGACCTCTAAACTTCTTCTACTGTTTGCTGCTAGTCTTTTTGCCTTCACTGACGCTGTTTCTCAATCCTATCCTGACTTAACTGAACTGACTGGATTTTCAATGAAGGCATATTACAGTCCGGGAAATGAGGAAAGAGCAAAGATTATAGTAACACGGTGTGAAAAGGCAACGAAGTATGTAAGCGGGCTGGTGGGTTTTACTCCAAAAGTCCCACTCTTTATTCTGAACCCGGAGCACTGGAAAAAGTACGCTACATTTCCCCTTTACGGGATGCCGCATTACACAGATGATAAGAGGCTAGTGATTGCTTCAGACGACAACGACTTCTGGAAAAATTTCATTCCTCCGCTCGATCAACTTCCCCCTGATCTGGCGGCAAGAATTAAGCAGGCTTATTCTACTTCCGACGGCAGCCTGAGTATGATGGCATTCTTTGATTTGTTAGCCCTTCACGAACTGGGGCACGGATTCCATGATCAAGGAGGGCTGACCATGCAAAGACTATGGATGCAGGAATTGTTTTGCAATATTATGCTGCACACCTACATCGCTGAAAATGAACCGGCAAATCTGCCGGCACTGGAGGCATTCCCTGAAATGGTGGTAGCGGCCGGAACCGCCGGTTATAAATTTACATCGCTTGCTGATTTTGAGAAGTTGTATGATAACATGGACGCAAAGAATTATGGCTGGTATCAATGCAGGCTTCATGTTGCCGGAAAGAATATCTACCATGCCGGCGGAGAAAAGACCTTTGTAAAACTCTGGAAAGGTCTAAAGGATAATAAAGTGAAAATGACCGATGACCAGTTCGCTGCGTTCCTGAATAAAAAAGTAAACAAGGTTGTGGCGGAAGTTCAAACTGACTGGTTAGATTAGCGAGAATAACTACAGCGTCGTAGTCATTCAGGCCAGAAGCAAACGAATACACACATGAAACCAAAAAAGATCTTACGAACACTTTTAATCCTGATGGTTTTGATAACAAACATCGGGTGTGACCAGATTTCAAAAGGTATTGTCCGCCAGAAGATCGGATTTAACGAACAGCTTGGATTTCTGAATCATTCTCTGACCCTTACCAGGGTAGAAAACTCAGGAGCTTTCCTCAGCGCCGGAAGCTCGCTGCCTCAGCCGATTAAGATGATACTGTTGACTTTGTTGCCTATTGGCGTGCTCGGACTCCTTCTCGTCTACGTCCTGACAAGAAGGAACTTGTCCAATTTATCTGTGATGGCCCTCTGTTTCGTTGTTGGCGGCGGAATTGGAAATATTTATGACAGGTTTGTCTACGGTTCTGTAACAGACTTTCTGCATGTCAACTTTGGACTCTTCCAAACGGGCATATTTAATATGGCCGATGTTTCTATCATGACCGGAATTTTTCTGGTCTCCCTGGAAGCCTGGTTTAAACCAAAAACTTTTACATTTTAGACGCAGCACTTTTTTAAAAAGAGTGCTTAGACTAAATAGGCAAATCTGCAAGTACGGATAACGGGTTGATCACATTTCCCTGTATGAACTATCTCAAAAACATTCTAACGGATTTTGAACTTCACGATGTTGAGGGGATAAAAAAGTGTTTTGAGCATGGTGTTAACCCTAATGGAATCCACGAAGGTAAACCCCTTATTTATTCCCTGATTAACATGTATACCCGCGGGCCATCTTTCAAGAATTGTATTCAGGCATTCGTTGACCATCATGTTGAATTTGATGACACCGTATTGCTGGCAGTTTTACTGGACGATTCCAACTGGCTTGATAAACAACTAAGAGCCGACAAACAAGTATTGCAAAAAACCTATTCCCTTGATTGTACATTCACTCCTCTTTACCAGGTTTCATTGCTACATATTTGCGCTGAATACAATCACGCATCCTGTGCTGAAACGCTTGTCAGACATGGAGCGGATATCAACGCTATGGCCGGAGTAGATGAAAATGGATTTGGAGGACACACGCCGGTTTTCCATACCGTAAATCAGCATGCTAACAAGTGCCTCGATATGTTGAAGTATCTTCTATCTTTAAACACAGACCTAACACTCACCGTTAAAGGACTTGTCTGGGGAAAAGGGTATGAATGGGAGACCTTTGTCCCTGCCGTGAACCCGATCAGCTATGCGATGATGGGACTTCTTCGTCAGTTTCAACGCACTGAAAAACAAATTTATGATGTGGTTTCCTTGATGCTAAAAGCCCGGTATGGTACAGAATATTTACCGCCAAACATTCCTAACAAGTATCTTAGTCATTAAGTACAACATAACAGGAACACAATGAAAATTGCTTACATCATTTTCAACAAAGTCACGTGGCTCGACCTCATTGGTGTTTACGATCCGATCACCCGTCTGAAATCAATGGACTATCTGCCGGATCTTACCTGGGATATTTGTTCGTATGCAACAACCGCAACAGACAACTTTGGACTAGAAATAAAACCTACTCATGTTCAAAACTCATTGGCAAACTATGACTGGATCATAGTTCCCGGGGGTCATGGAACCAGACATTTACAGACAGACAAGAACTTTTTGAACTGGATCAAAACATCGGGTAAAACCAATGGAAAAATTTCGATCTGCACCGGTAGTTTGATTTTAGGTGCGGCCGGCTTTCTCGCCGACAAAAAGGCTACCACCAACTATCAGGAGTACGAGACGCTACGGCCTTATTGTAAAGATGTCTCAACTGACAGAATTGTTGAAGATGGAAATATCATCACTGCCGGAGCAGTTTCCGCATCTCTTGATCTTGGGCTGTATCTCTGTAATAAATGGGCTGGACCGGAAGCCACCAGGGAAATCAGAAAAAAAATGGATTATCGTGGGTGAGTAAAAACAACGTTTTGAATACATTCAAAGTTTTTAACACAATCGCCTTTATCGTCTTTTGTCTTGCTATCGGACACGCTATTTCAACTCTGTTAACTTGTTTTGTGCTCGACGCCGGTGTGCTTCAGATTCTGGATGCGTTAAAAGATCCGAAACATGCTGACCGGTCCCTCGTATTATTACCATCGCTTTTTTACACGGTCTTTAGCTTTCTCATAATTCCCTCTAGCTATCTCCTGCTCCGGGAAAAATCGTCACTACGCTATTTATGGACGACTCCTGAAATAACGGTTACGCCATTCCTGTTCTCTATAGCGATGATGCTCTCTTTGATGCCTGTAATAAGTATACTGATTGAACTGAACCAGGGTCTGTCCCTCCCGGGTTGGTTATCCGGGTTGGAAGAATATTTCAAAGAAGGCGAAGGGCGCGCGCAGCAATGGACAAACTCCTTATTGTCCGTAGAAAAGATTGATGATCTGATTATAGTCATCCTAATCGTAGTAATTATTCCCGGTCTTGCGGAAGAGTTCTTCTTCCGCGGTTTAGTTCAACACCAGCTACAGGACATCGTTAAAAATAAACACCAGGCCATACTGTTTACTGCATTCCTCTTCAGCTTTTTTCACTTCCAGTTTTATGGATTTATTCCAAGAATGTTACTGGGCGTACTATTTGGATACATGTTTACGTGGTCAAAAAATATCCTCTATCCTATAGTAGCGCATGTTATCAACAACTTGATAGGCGTTCTTGGTAGTTACTTTTGGGGTGCGGAAATGATGAATTACAAAGATGGAAGCCTTGTACCATTTGTACTGTTATTTCCTTCTATAATGTTAACAGCCGCCTTCATCTTGTATTTCAAAAGGTCCGTACACACGAAACAGTTGGAAGACCATCTGTAAATCAGATTGGTTGTTCCGGGGTGTATTCCAATAAGTCTCCTGGCTGACAGTCCAGAACTTTACAAATGGATTCCAGCGTACTGAATCGTATCGCTTTTGCCTTTCCGGTTTTGAGTATGGAAAGATTGGCCAGCGTTAAATCCACCTTTTCGGAAAGTTCGTTTAACGACATCTTTCGTTTGGCCATCATAACATCCAGGTTCACAGTGATTGCCAT
>Ga0315910_10000850_pt1 | contig 29157 bp, 16 predicted proteins | sample EdamamesoilMG_FD_204470 | JGI IMG/M metagenome (GOLD analysis project Ga0315910, IMG submission 204470) | Garden soil microbial communities collected in Santa Monica, California, United States - Edamame soil | ecosystem: Environmental > Terrestrial > Soil > Garden | place: USA: California... | reverse complement strand
CGCGCTCGCCGGCGGAGCGGCTCCGGCCCGGGCGCCGAAGAAGGCGAAGCCCGTCGCCAAGGCGCGCGCTCCCCGCGCCAAGGCGGGCGCACCCCGGGCCGGCAGCGCGCGGCGCGGGGCTCCCAAGAGCAAGGCGTAGCCGGCCCGGCCGGACGGCGTACACTCGCGAGGCGATGATCGCGCTCGCGCTGGCGATCGTGCAGGAGCTCGACCTGCCCATCACCCGTCCGGACGGCGGCCATTCCTACCGCCCGACGACGGAGGCGGTGACCGTCGACCAGGCCGAGCGCCTGGCGCGCGCCGCGGGCGGCAAGCTCGTCTCGCTCGAGACGGCCGAGGAGGAGGCCTGGCTGCGCGCGACCTTCGGCGACGAGCCCACCTGGATCGGCCTGGAGTTCCCGCGCGAGACCTGGGCCAGCGGCGCCCAGGTCTCCTACACGCACTGGGCCGACGGCGAGCCCAGCCTGGGCGAGTTCGAGCCCTACACGGTCATGGGCTGGCCCGGCGCGGACGGCGCCTGGAACGACGTCACCGGCTCGGACGACTACTTCCGCGCGCTGATCGAGATCACGCCCGGCGCGGAGCCGCCGCCCACGGCCGAGCCGGCGCCGGCTCCGCTCTACGACCGCTGCGCGCTCGTGCTCGGCATCGAGGGCCTGTCGCGCGAGGACCTCGAGGACGACGCGCTCGCGAACCTGCACGGTCTCCTGGCCGGATCGACGTGGACCTTCTCCGCCGCCGCCGATCCCAGCGCCGACCCGCAGGCCGGCTGGGGCATGCTGCTGCTCGGCGTGGGCTCGGCCAAGAGCCGCCTGAAGACGGGCGAGCTCTCCACGGTGACCATCCACTACCGCACGCTGCTCGGGCGGCTCGAGGGCAGCGAGGTGGCGCGCTCCACGGCCTGGATCGTCGACGATCCCGAGCTCGCCAAGGTCACGGTCTCGGGCGAGAAGACCGATGTGCGCGTATTCGAGCGGCGGGCCGAGCAGCCCGAGCGCCGCGCGCAGGCCCTGGGCGACGCGCTGGCGCTGCCGGCGCCGCTGTGCGCGTACGTGGGCTGGACCGGCGCGCTCGGCGCCGGGAGCGAGCGCCGGCGCAAGCTGGCGACCGTCGACGCCGAGCTCGGAGCCGTGCTGGCGCACGTGCGCGCGCGGCCGGGTTTCGCGCTCGAGAAGTGGCTGATCGCGCTGACCGCACCGGCTCCGCCGCCGGGCGAGCTGGCCGAGGCGCTGAAGCGCAGGAAGAAGGGCGAGCTCGTCTGGCCGGCCGTGCCGCTGCTGCTGTCGGGCCCGGACTTCGCGCCGGGCGAGCTGCTCGAGTCGGTCACGCTCACCGACCTCGTGCCCACGCTGCTCCGGCACTTCGGCATCGAGCTCCAGAAGAGCTGGAGCCTCGACGGCCGGCCGCTGCAGGCGCTGGCGGGAGCGCGCTGGGGCGAGAACCTGCTCGTCAACGGCGACGCCGAGGCCCAGAACGGCGGCGTGTTCACGCGCGACGCGACGGTCGTGGCCGGCTGGTGCGGCGACGGCGGCGTCGACACCGGTTTCTATCGCAACGAGCGCCTGCCCTTCGCCGCGCCCGGCCCGAAGGAGCGCGGCCGCTGCCACTTCGAGGGGCCGCAGGGCAAGGGCGGGCGCATGGAGCAGCTCGTCGACCTGCGCGCGTTCGCGGCCGAGATCGACGGCGCGCGGGCCGAGCTCGTGCTCTCGGGCTGGCTGGGCGGGTGCGGCGACGGCGCCGGCGACGTCGCGCTCGAGCTCGAGTTCCTCGACGCCGCGCAGAAGCGCCTCGGACGCCAGGCGCTCGACGCCGTCGGCCCGGCCGAGCGCCGCAAGGAGTTCGGAGCGGAGGACGGCGCCGCGCGTCCGGGCCTGCTCGAGCAGAAGCTCGTGACCAAGGTCCCCGCGCGCGCGCGCGCCCTGCGCGTCACGCTCACCTTCTCGGGCGGCAAGCGCCAGGAGCGCGCCGCGGCCGACGCGCTCTCGGCGACGCTGCGGAAGAAGTAGGGCGCGCGGGCTACTGGCCCTGCACAACGCGCATCAGGCGATCGACGCCGACGCCGCTCACGGTCTGCTTGGTCCCGTCCGGCCAGGTCACGCTCAGCGAGTCCAGCGCGGTCGCCTGGCCGATCCCGAAGGTGAGGACGAGCTCGCTCTGCGAGAGGTAGCTCCTGAACGGCACCAGGTCCTGGCACTGCTTCACGCCCCCGGCCACGAGCTCCACGCGCGCGCCGATGGCTTCGCGGTTCTTGCCCGTGCCCACGAGGGCCAGGCGCACCCAGTGGTTGCCGAGCGCCTGCTCGTTCCGGAGGAGCATCGGGCGCCCGCCCGACTGCGTCAGCAGGAGGTCGAGGTCGCCGTCGCCGTCCACGTCGGCGGCGGCCGCGCCCCGTCCGACGATGGGGTGCACGAGGTCGCCCAGGGTCTTCGCGTCGACCTCGACGAACGTGCGGCGCGCCGCGGCGCCGGCGTTCCAGAAGAGCTGCGCCGCCTGCTCGTAGGTCTGGCTGACCTGCACCTGGTTGATCTCGGGCTCGAGGTGGCCGTTGGCCTGCAGGAGGTCGGGGCGGCCGTCGAGGTCGTAGTCGAGGAACAGGGTCCCGAACTTCAGGTACTTGCGCGTCGGCGCGCCGATGCCCGAGCCGATGGCCTCGTCGGCCCAGTGGCTGTCGCTGCCCTGGGTCACGTAGAACGAGGTCATCTCGTTGGCGAAGTTGCCGATGGCGATGCCGATGGAGTCGTCGTTGCGGAACCAGGCCGCGTCGATGCCCATGGCGCCGGTCGAGCGCCCCTCGCGGTCATAGGCCAGGCTGAGGGCCTGCGCGCTCTCCACGAACTTGCCGTCGCCCTCGTTGCGGTAGAAGAAGTTGGCCACCGTGTCGTTGGCCACGGCGAGGTCGAGGTCGCCGTCGAGATCCGTGTCGCAGGCGCGCACGCCCAGGGCCTTCCCGACCGGCACGCCCGTGGCGGTGTTCACGACGTGGAAGCCCGAGGCCTGGGCCACGTCGCTGAAGCGCCCGTCGTCGTTGCGGTAGAAGTAGGGCTGCGCGCCCTCGAAGCTGGTGGGCTGGCCGTAGGCGCGGTCGATGCCCGTGAGCGAGACGTTCTGCGCCAGGTCGATCTCGCGCGACCAGCGGATGTAGTTGCCGACGTAGAGGTCGAGGTCGCCGTCGCGCTCGGCGTCGAAGAAGCACGCGCACGTGCTCCAGCCGTCGCTCGAGCCGGCCACGCCCACGTCGACCTCGCGGAAGGTGCCGCCCTCGTTGGCGAAGTAGTGGTCGGGGCCCACGGCCGTGAAGAAGGCGTCGGGATCGCCGTCGGCGTCGGCGTCGGCGCAGGCGATGCCCATGCCGTAGAAGCTCGCCGCCAGGCCGCTGGCCGCGCTCGCGTTGGTGAAGCGTCCGGCGCCGTCGTTCGCGTACAGGGCCTGCGTCGGGCGTTCGCCCGTGCGCTTCGAGCCGGGCCAGTAGGTGCCGTTGACGAGGACGAGGTCGGCGTCGCCGTCCTGGTCGTGGTCGACGAAGGCCACCCCGCCGCCCATGGTCTCGGGCAGGAGCTTCTCGCCCTCGGCCCCGCGCTCGTGGACGAAGTCGATGCCCGAGGTCTGCGTCACGTCGGTGAAGCGCACGACGGGCACGTTCGCGTCGCGGGTCACGGTCAGGGGCGCGCTGACCTCGGCCGGCCGGGGCGGGGGCTTCTCCTCGGTGCGGTTCAGCCACCAGTACGAGAGGGCGCCGAGCGCGCCCACGCCGATCAGCACGGCCAGGGAAACGCGGAAGGCCTTCCCGATGACGCGGTCGTCCGCGCTCACCTCCTCGTACTCGATGCCGTCCTTCAGCAAGCCTTCGTCCGCGGGCGGTTCTTTGGTCTTCTCGGCCATGTCTGCGTTCAGGGCCCGGAGGGGCGAGGATGATAGCCCGGGAGCGGCGCGCGGCGCTCAATCGCTCAGGCCGAAGGCCCCTGGACGCTGCAGGTCGTAGATCACGACCGCCTCGGCCGCATGGTCGGCGGCCGGGTCGTTCTTGCGCGCGATGGCCATGACGCGGTCGCGGGCGTTGTCGTCGGGCTTGTACTTGAGGTGCAGGGCGGCATGGCGCTCGCCCCCCGCGGCGTCGCCCAGCTCGGGCAGGATCTGGCTCAGGTTGTAGTGCGCCGAGAGATCCTCGGGGTCGATGGCCAGCGCGCGCTCGAAGTAGCCGCGCGCCTTCTCGAGCAGGGCCTGGCGCTGGGCGTGGCGCTCCTCGCCGCGCTCCTCCTTGGCGCGCTCGTAGAGCGTCTGGCCGAGTTCGTCCAGCAGGCGGTAGTCCTGCGAGAAGTCGAACTCGCGCTTGCGGGTCTCCTCGCTGTCGAGCGTGACCAGCTCCTCGAAGTCGGCGATGGCCTCGTCGAGGAAGCCGTTCTGCTTGTTCACCAGGCCCGAGAACCACAGCACGCTCCAGGGGTAGGCGGGCGGCTCGTGCGCGCCCGCGCGCTCGAGCGCGCCGGCCGCTTCCTCGAGGCGCCCCTCGCGCAGGTACACGCGCCCCAGGTTGAGCGGGCCCTCGGCGCGGCCCAGGCCCTCGACCTGCAGGAAGGCCTGCTCGGACTGGCGCAGCTCGCCCGCCAGGCCGCCCGTGCCGGCCTTGCGCAGGAGGCCGATGCCGTAGTCGTTCCAGCGCTCCCAGGGCTCGACCTTGAAGGTCTGCTCGGGCGCGCTCGTGCCGTGCACGGGCAGTGTCACCGAGTCGCGCGCCAGGGTCATGATGGGCAGGTCGTTGCCGTCGAACTCGGCGCCCTGGAACTGGCGCATGTACTTGGTGTCGAACTTGCGGAAGTGCAGGGCGAGCTCGATGGTCACGGGCTCGGTGACGTCGGCCGGCAGCTCGAAGCCGTAGTGCACGACGTCGGTGGCGCCGGGCGGGATCTGGTGGTTGTAAAGCGGGGTGAAGATGTCCTGCGCGTTGCGGCGGTCGATGCGCCGGCCCTCGCGGTCGAGCATGTACACGTTGAGGAAGTGCGACCAGGGATCGACCCCGCCGTCCTCGCCGCGCGCGCCGCTCTTGCCGATCACGCGCTCGCCGCTCTTGATCGTCACCTCCAGCCAGGTCTCGTTGGAGTCGGCCGTGCCCTGCGTGAAGGGGTGCCCCATCTTGACGGTGCGCACGACGGTCTCGAGCAGATAGCTCTTGCCGGGCACGAGCTCGGGCAGGTTGGGACGCAGCGGCGCCGTGAGCTCGCCCTCGATCGTGCCGCCCTCGCGCAGGCCGAAGAGGTCCACGCGCATCACGCCTTCGTTGAACTTCTCGTGCGCGGCGATGACCTCGGGCGGCATGCCCTTCAGGAAGGGAATGGCCGTGTTGGCCGAGGGGAACATGTGGTCGTGGACCTTGCGCTCGCCCGAGTCGTCGCGCACGGCCGCGCCGAAGTCCTCGGAGGCCATCAGGTTCATGTGGCACTCGGCGCAGTTGTGCTTGGCCTTGGGCGGGTAGTAGAAGCTCTGCACGCCGTGGCCCGAGACGCCCGAGAGGAGGTAGTCGTCGTAGTGGTTCTGCCCGCGTAGCCACTTGTACTTGTTGAGCTCGGGCGGCAGGTGCACCTTGTGGCACGTCCCGCAGAACTCGGCCGTCTTGTGCAGCGGCTTCAGGAAGGTCTTCTTGTGGAAGGCGGGCTTGGCCTTCACGAGCTGGCGGTTGACCCACTGCAGGAAGGGGTTGTCGCTGAAGGCGAACGGGTAGTGCGAGGGCTCCTCGATCGTGTAGTCGGAGTTGCCGCGCGGGCTGTTGACGTTCGTGATCGCGTGGCAGGCCGTGCAGGTGATGCCGGCTCCGGCCGTGGGGTGGTTGACGTCGTCGAAGTTGGGGTCGTCGAAGACGCCGCTGAACAAGGGCACGACGTCGTGGCAGCCGGCGCACCAGCGCGCAGCCTGCATGCTGCCGTCGCGCTCCATGGCCACCTTGCGCGTCTCGCGCACCGAGAACAGGTAGGCGGGGTTGCTGAAGGACGAGAAGCGGTGCGCGCTGTGGTACCACTTGTCGAAGATGTCGGCGTGGCACTTCTTGCAGTACTCGTCCATCATCAGCGTCTCGGCCGGGATGAACTTCCCGGTCGTCGTGCGCGCCAGTGACGGGTAGAAGTACTTGTCGGCGCCCTCCTTGGGCCCGACCTCGCCCCAGTGCTTGGGATCCTGCGAGTGCAGGAACACCATCGCGACCGCGAAGGCGGCGGCCACGCCGGCCCACGCGAAGCCGACCTTCCACTTGATCTTGCGCCCGGCCAGGCGGTGCAGGACGTAGAGCCACACCACCGCCAGCGGCGCGCCCACGTGCGCCCAGTAGAAGACCTGGCGCGCGCCCGGGTCCCTGACCTCCAGGCTGAGGCCGAACAGGTCCAGGCGCATCAGCAGGAAGCCGGTGACGAGCAGCACGATCGCGCTGCTGAACAGCGCGTAGCCCACGACCACCGCGCGCCGGTTCGGGCGGTTGTGCGTGTTGTAGATGTGGAAGACGCCGAACAGGATCACCGGCAAGGTGATCAAGAGCCCCAGGGCGAGGTGGCCCAGGAACATCACCTCGTAGAAGTAGTTCTGGTAGGTCTTGCCCTCGAGGTACTCGGCGAAGGTGATGGTCGCCAGGTAGACCGAGTTCACCCCCAGCAGCGCGAACAGGCCGAAGACGACGAACAGGAGCTTCTGCAGGCGCGAGCCCACCGCCTTGCGGTAGAGCTTCTTCTTGGGCGCCTCGGGGGGGAGGGTGGGGTCGGCCATGGGGCGCAAGCGTTAACGGTAATCGGGGCCTCGGACTCGGGTCGAATTCCCGGTTCCCTGGGGCGCTAGCTCGGGAAGCGCTCGGCGGCGATCACGTCGTAGAGGCTGTCCACGTCCAGCCACTGTCCGGTGGTGTAGACCACGCGCACCTCGCGGCCGGCCTCGACCAGGGCGTTCAAGGCCCGGGAGAGCTGGGCACGCCGGTTCTCCGGGTCGGAGAGCAGGGTGGCGCACAGGTCGCGGAAGGCGCCCTGGGCCGTCGGCGCGACCGCCAGGAGGCCGATCCACTCGCCGTGGCGCTCGCCGGGCGGCAGGGCCACGTCCATGCGCTCCAGGCGCACGGGCTCGCCGAAGCGGCGGCGCGAGTGGGGGGCCGAGCAGCGCACGTAGTCGGCATGGCGCCCCTGGTTGGCGCTCTCCTCCCAGTCCGTGTCGACCACCAGCACGAACTCGCCCTCGGCCTCGAGCAGGAGCTCGAGCACGTGGCGGCGGAAGAGCACGTCGCCGTAGGTCACGAACAGCCGCCCGGTCGGCTCACCCTCGTCCGCGTCCAGCGCCAGCGCCAGGGAGTGGAGCTCGCCCGTGGTGGCGTACTCGTCGTTGTCGATCGCGGTCACGCCCGGCAGCACCACGGTCTCCTTCTTGTAGCCGCGCACGACGCCGATCCTGTGCACGCCGGCCGACTTGAAGGCCGTGACCACGTGCGCGAGCAAGGGCTGGCCGTGCACGCTCACCATGGTCTTCGGACGATCCTCGGTGAGCTTGCCCAGCTCCTCGCCGCGCGACGCCGCCAGCACCACCGCACGGTCGCCGCGCGTCGCGCGCGGGAGGAAGCGCTCCTCGGCCTCCTCGAGCTCGGCCACGCCCTGCAGGCGGAACACCTCGGAGATCGGCGCGATCGTGCCCTCGACCGCGGCCGCGCTCTCCTCGCGCTTGAGCAGCCGCGCCGTCTGCTGCATGGCCGTCAGCGAGGCACGCAGCACGTGGTTGGCCCAGATCGCCATGGCGAAGCCGGCCTCGCGGAAGACCTGCGTGGGCGTGCGCCAGTACTTGGTGGGCACGATCACCACCGGCGCGCGCTCGCCCCACTCGCTGCGGAAGGCCAGCACCTCGTCGGCGGTCGCCTTCGACGAGTGGATCAGGATCGCGTCGGCGCCGGCCTCGACGTAGGCCTCGGCGCGCCGCAGCGCCTCGGAGAGGCCCCAGCCGGCGATGAGCGCCTCGGTGCGCGCCACGAGCGCGAAGTCGTCGTCGCGCGCCGCGTCCTTGGCCGCGCGGATCTTGCCGCAGAACTCGTCGATCGCCGCCAGGGGCTGCTGCTCGCCGTCCAGGAAGCTGTTGGACTTCGGGAAGAGCTTGTCCTCGATGCACAGCGCCGCGATGCCGCGCTGCTCGAGCTTGCGCACGAGGCGGCGCGCGTTGTTGAAGTTGCCGTAGCCCGTGTCGCCGTCGAGCAGGATGGGGACGCTCGTCGCGTCGGCCATGAACTCGAGCATCTCCAGGACCTGGGTCCAGGAGGCCTCGTTGTTGTCGCGCACGCCGAACTGCGCCGAGAGGCACAGGCCGCTGGCCCAGATGCCCCCGAAGCCGGCCTCTTCCGCCACGCGCGCCGAGAGGCCGTTGTGGGCCTCGAGCAGGAACTCGAGGCGTGGAGAGGTGAGCATCTCCCGGAAGCGGGTGGTCTTGCGCGGCTCGCCCATGGCCGCGCTGTTCTACCCCGGAGCGTCCCCGGAGCGTCCCCGGAGCGCCTCCGGACCAGGCTTTGGACGCCCCGCGCTGCGGGCTGGCCCGCAGATTGCACGGCCCGAGCACCCCTTGGGGGTTCGACCCCCATAACATGTGACCCTCGGGAAGGCCGCTGGAGGCAAGTTCCAGCGGCCTTCCCTTTTCTAAGGGTCGCCAGAGGGGTTTTGTGGGTGCCGGTCCGAGGGCTGGACGCTGGAAGCGCCCCGGCGATCCGACCCTAAAGCGATCCACTTTGTGGATCCAGACGCTGGAATCGAGACGAACCGGGGCTCTTCCCCACCCCGAATCCCGAGCCGAGCCGATTTCTCGGCGCCACCTTTCGGGCGCGCGCGGGGCCTTGCCGGCCAGGTCCTGCCCGATGCCAGGGCAGGCTCGATGCCGGGGGTGCCTAGCGGCTGAACTGCAGCGCGACCGGAGCCGACAAGTTCACGCCGGCGGCCGACCGCAGGCCGCGGTCGAGCTCGAGGCGGAAGTCGCCCGCGCCCCAGCCGCCGCCCGGCGGATCGATGGTCAGCGTCGCGCCCGCGCTCTGCATCGAGATCGAGAGCGCATTGCCGTTGCGGCGCGCGCGCACCGTGCCGGCGTTGGCCGAGGCGCCGTTCAGGTTGGCGGAGAACGTGATGGTGAGGCTCTGGTTCGCGAGCACGGGCGTCGAGATCGTCGGCGCCGTCGCCACCGGGAAGAACAGGTCGACCGGCTCTTCGTCGGTGAAGCCGGGCGTGCCGGCGACGGGCGAACCGAAGGGGCCCGCGTCCACGCTCGCGCCGCCCATGCCCGCGCCGATCGCGATCGAGCCGCCGAGCAGGTGATAGTCCTCGGCCACGCTGACGGGCCCGGGATCGAAGGCGCTCAGGAGCCCGGGCGTCGCGAAGTCGCTCGGCGCCGCGCTCAGGGTGACGACCGAGCCGGCCACGGTGCTGGCCGAGCGCACGACCGTGTCGTCGGCGAGCTCGAGCTCGAAGGCGGTCGTGAAGGACGGCGCGCTCGCCAGCGTGAGCGTCGCGCCCGAGCGCGCCAGCACGAGCGCGTATTCCTCCGGCGCGCGCACGAAGCCCATCGCCGCCGGATCGTTCGTGGCGACGCTGCCGACCAGGGTCACGCCGCTGTAGGCGTTGGGCTGCAGGTAGGCGATCGAGGAGGTGGCCGTCGAGTCGAGGTCGCGGCTCACCATGCCCGCCCCGGCGTTGCCGGCGAACAGGCAGTGCGTGGCCGCGAGCGAGCGGTTGCCCACGAGCGCGGGCGGTCCCTCGATGCGGATGCCGGCGCTGGCGTTGCCGATGAAGGCCGAGGTCGTGACGACCACCAGGCCCGCGTCGCTCTCGGAGGTGACGTACAGCCCGTCCGAGCCGTTGCTCGTGGCCAGCAGGCGCGAGAGCGACGCCGTCCCCGGCGCGTCCAGGTCCAGGTGGAAGCCCTGCAGCGCGTTGGCGCGCGCGAAGCTCTCGCGCACGGTGACGTCCGAGCTGTAGCCGGGTGTGAGCTCGTAGTCGTGGTCGATGAGGCAGCCGGCCAGCGTGTTGCGCTCGAAGGCCGAGCCGCGGATGCGGACCGAGTACGTGCCCGAGGTCGGCACGAGCGGTAGCGCCAGGGTCGCGTCGACGCCCTCGGCGCCGTTGCCGAAGAAGCGGCTGCTGTTGATGTCGAGCGTGGCCGTGCCGCCCGTCTCGGGCACGAGGCCGTCGAGGTCGAAGCCCTCCTGGACGTTGCCCGAGAAGAGCGAGTCGAAGATGCGGTAGTCGAATGGCCCGCTGCCCGAGAGGCCGTCGGCGCCGTTGCTGGTCGATTCGCAGGCCGTGATCACGAGGTCGAAGTCGCGGTCGGTGAGCGAATTGCGCGCGCGGATGCCGCGGTCGGCCATGTCGGTGACGATCACGCCGCGCAGCTCGGCCGCGGAGTCGATCACGTCGACGCCCACCGAGCCCGCGTCGTTGCCCTCGAGCTCGATGCCGTCGAGCACGCCGGCGAGCTCGTTGCCCGTCGGATCGCCGACCTCGATGCCCACCTGGGCGGCGGGCACGTTGAACAGCGTCCGGTTGGCGACCGGATCGCGCGTAGCCAGGTCGAAGGCCGGGCCGAAGCCGCCCTGCACGGACACGCCCGTCGCCAGCGGCAGCGCCGCCGCGGTGTAGTTCCCGCCGCGCACCCACACGTTGCCGCCGCCGTTGGCGAAGGCCGTGAGGAACCCGCTCAGGAGGTCGGGGAAGGCCGTGGCCGGGGTGAGGCCGTCGGGGTTGGCCGCGCCCGAGGAGGCGTCGACGAACAGCGGTGCGCCGGGCCGAGCCGTCAGCACGGGGCCGACGGGCGTGAAGGCGCCGGCGCTGCCCGTCGGGCGGATGCCCAGGCCGAGGAAGTGCACGGTGCCGTTGGTGAGGCCGTTCACCGTCAGGCTGGTCGCGCCGATGGCGGGCACGCGCGGGGCCGTGCCGAACAGGTTGTTCACGTTGGTCGCCACGAAGGCCGCGATCTGGAAGTCGGGACTCGTGGACGGCACGAACGTGAGCCGGATCGTGTTCGATCCGGCGGCTGCTCCGGTGAGTCCGGTCTGCAGCGTGAAGGCGGTGGGCCCGGCCGGGGGGAGCACGGGACCACCAGAGCCACCGCCGCCACCCCCGCCGGCGCAGGCCGTCAGGAGGAGGAGGAGGGAGGAGGAGAAGAACCGGGAGGTATTCACGGCCATCCGGCGGGGGGGCGGTTGTGGGCTCTTTGAACGGTTCGAACTAGTGCGAGATCTCGACGCGCAGGACCTGGGTCAGCGCCGCGCCGCGCGAGGCGGCGGGATCGAGCACCAGGACCTGTGCGTAGGCCGTGCGCCCCAGGAGGGCGGCGTCGAGCGGCGGCAGGGGGAAGCGCGCGGCGCCCGTGGCGTCGAGGCGCTGCTGGATGCGGGCGATCGGGCGCACGAGCTCGACCGCGGGCGCGCCGGCGAGGGGCGCGTGCTCGAGGCCGAGGACGGCGGTGGCGAGGGCGCCGGCGCGGCCGCCCTCGAGGGTCAGGGCGAAGCCGGAGCTGCCGGCGCTGGGGACGCCGCCGCTCCAGCCGATCTTCGGGACGTGCTGGCCGGCGCCCGGCATGCCGGCGCTGAAGGGCACGGGCAGGATCGGGCCCGTCTTGGGAGCGCCCGCGTGCGGCGCGGCCGTGTTTGGGCCGGAGAACTGGCCGTCGAGGACCGTGGGGCCCCCGACGATCACGCCGTAGTGGTGGTCCTTCTCGAAGCGGCTCTGGAAGCCGGGAGGCGAGAATGTGATGTCGAGGACGTCGGCCGGCACGAGCACCGAGTAGAGCCCGTTGACGTTCGTGTTGTCGTGGCACAGCGGGACGTGCAGGGCCGTCGTGGCCGAGCGCACGTTCACGTCGGCGCCCGCGACCGGCACCCCGTGGATGTCGCGCACGGTGCCCGAGAGCGCGAAGCCGTTGACCATCGTCATGATGCCGAGCGCCGTCGGGGCGGACACGACCAGGCCGTGCGCGGCCACGCTGACGAGCTGGAACCCGGCCGGGGGACACACGTCCACATCGAAGGTTCCGGCCGGCACGACCACGTCGAAGTTGCCGGCGCCGGTGGTGTTGTCGTTGGGGGTGAACAGGGTGTCGTTGGTCAGCACGTCGGTGACGTCGACGTCGGCGTTCGGCAGCCCCGTTCCGTTCGAGCGGTGCACCGTCCCGGTGACGTGGAACCCGGTCTGGAAGGGCAGATTGCCGAGATTCGTGTTCGCGCCGATCGAACCCGTCACGCGCCGCGGCACGAGCGTCTGCCCGAAGACGCCGCTCGTGAGGAACTGCGTCTCGAGCACGACGCCGGGCGGCACCGCGATCTGGAACAGGCCGAAGGCGTTCGTGTCGTTGTTCTTGAGGTGGACGGGGGCGCCCGTGTTGAAGTTGCTGACCGTCACGTGCACCCCGGCCACGGGGGCATTGGCCGCGTTGCGGGCCGTGCCCGACAGGACCACGCCCTGCTCGAGGGTGATCGTGCCGAGGGGCTTGGTGCCCACGACGACGACGTTGGAGAGCACGCCCGTCAGGAGCGAGGTCGCGGGCGGCGAGGGCGGGAAGAAGCGGATCTCGTAGACCCCCGGCTCGACGGTGGTCACGAAGTTCCCGTTCGCGTCCGTGCCGTCGTTGAGCTCGTGGGGGTTCCCGCCGCTCCCCAGATTGACGAAATCGATGTCGACCCCGGCGACCCCTACGCCATTCGGTGCGACTACCCGGCCGGTGATTGCGTCGGCTCCGGCCAGGGAGCCCAGGAGGAGGGGGGCGATAGCGGAAAAGAGTCGCCGGGATCCAAGGGGGGTGGTCATCTGAGGAGCGGCAGGTCAGGAGTTCAGTCTTCGTGGCGCCGGATGCGTCGGGTCTCCTGCGCTGCGCCCCCTTTCTCAAACGCGGTGCCATCGGCCAAAACAGGCTTTCTCGGGCCCCTGGGAAGGCCTGAGCGTCCGGCTCACCCCGTATCGTCCATTAAATGGACTACCATCCAGCCGGTGGATGCAGGGTCTTGCAAACCAGCCCTGGCGCCGGCCGACCCCCCCTACCCCAGGCAATGCAAGGAGGCCGACAATCCCCCGTGAAAGGCCCTGCCGGGCCGATCGAGCCCTTTGCTTCCGGGGGATGGCACTGGGATTGCCAAACGGCGCCCATCGTGCGCCACCAATTCGACCAAGAGCCGCTCTCCTCCAACGACCTGGAACAGCAAGGCCGCGCGGCGAACCAGCGCTTCCTCCTCTATAGCCACGACTCGTGGGGCCTCGGGCACCTGCGCCGCAGCCTCACGCTGGCGTCGGGCCTGGTGGAGACCTTCCCCGATGTCGAGGTGCTCCTCATCACGGGTTCGCCCTGCGCGACGCTGTTCCCCACGCCGCCGCGCGTCGGTCTCGTCAAGATCCCCTCGGTCAGCAAGACCAAGAGCGGCGAGTACGTGCCGCGCTCGCTGGCCGGCACCCTGGCCGAGACGCTGCGCCTGCGGCGCAACCTGATCCTCGAGGCGTACCGCAGCTTCCGCCCCACGCTGATCCTGGTCGACCACAAGGTGATCGGACTGCAGGGCGAGGCCTACGAGATGCTGCGCGAGGCCCAGCAGGACGGCGTGCACACCATCCTGGGCGTGCGCGACATCATCGACTCGCCCGGCGCGGTCGCCGTCGAATGGGGCGGCGAGAAGTGCCGCTGGGCCCTGTCCGAGGGCTACGAGCGCGTGTGCGTGTACGGCTCCCAGGACGTCTTCGACCCGCGCGTCGAGTACCCGATCCCGCCCGAGCTGGGCGAGCGCGTGGAGTTCCTCGGCTACGTCGTGCGCTCCGCACCCCCGCGTACGACCCCGATCCCGGCCCGCTCGCGCCCGCAGGTGCTGGTCACCATGGGGGGCGGCGAGGACGGCGCCGGCCAGATCGAGAAGTACCTGGCCGGGCTGGAGCGCCTGCGCCCAGACTGGGACAGCGTGCTGGTCGGCGGGCCGTTGCTCGACGAGCGCGACGCGCGCCGCATGCGCCGTCGCGCCGATCAGCTCGGCAACGTGCAGCTGCGCCGCTTCCATGCCGATCTGCCGCACCTGCTCTCCGAGTGCGACGCGGTCGTGGCCATGGCCGGTTACAACACCTGCGCCGAGATCCTGCAGAGCGGCAAGCGCGCCGTCCTGCTGCCGCGTACGCACCCGCGCATGGAGCAGGCCATCCGCGCCGAGCGCTTCCAGCAGCGCGGCCTGTGCCAGAGCCTGATCGATCCCAGCCCCGAGGACCTGGTGCGCGGCATCGAGCGCGCGCTCTCCGGCGAGGCGCCGCGACCCGAGGACATCCCCAGCCTGGGCGGCGTGGGGCGCATGTGCGACGTGGCGCGCCAGCTCCTGGCCGAGCCGGCCACGCCCACCCTGCGCCGTTCCGCGCGCCTCGTGCGCCCCGCGGCGCGTCCGCCGGTCCGCCCATGAGCGCACGCCTCGGGTACCTGCTGAAGAAGTTCCCGCGCCTGTCGGAGACGTTCATCCTGAACGAGCTCCTGGCGCAGGAAGGCCTGGGCCGCGAGCTGCACGTCTTCTCGCGCCGCACGCCCGACGCCGAGCCACGCCATCCCGAGCTCGCGCGCCTGCGAGCCACGGTCGAGACGCTGCCGCCCAAGAGCGAGATCGACCCGTGGGAGATGCTGGTGGGGGACGAGTCGAGCCCCGACGAGCTACTCGGCCGTCTCGGCAGCGTCGTGCGCGAGGCGCGCACCTGGCGGCACCCGCGCACGCCCAGTCTCCTGGTCGAGGCGCTGCACGTGCTCAAGCGCACGCGCGAGCTCGACATCCGCCACCTGCACGTGCACTTCGCCACGGATTCGGCCGTGGTGGCGCTGCTCGTCCAGCGCCTGGGCGGGCCGAGCTACAGCATCACCGCCCACGCCAAGGACATCTACCGCGAGACCGTCGACTTCCGCTTCCTCGACGTGCTCGTGCGCAACTCGGCCTTCGTGGTCACGGTGTGCGACGCCAACCGGCGCTGGATGGCCGAGCGCCTCTCGCCCGAGGCCATGCACAAGGTGCAGCGCCTGTACAACGGCATCGACCTCACGACCTTCGCGCGCGCCCCCGGGCCGCGCGAGGAGGACCACGTCCTGGGCGTGGGCCGGTTGGTCGAGAAGAAGGGCTTCCACGTGATGGTCGAGGCCCTGGCGCTGCTCGCCCGCCGGGGTGTCGCGCTGCGCGCCTCGCTCGTCGGTGACGGCGAGGAACGCGCCAGGATCGAGCAGCTCATCGCCGAGCGCGGCCTGGGCGAGCGCGTGCGCATGCTGGGCGCGCGCGACCAGGCCGAGGTGCGCGCCCTCATGGCGCGCGCCGCGATCATGGTCCAGCCCTGCCTGGTGGGCACCGACGGCAACCGCGATGCGCTCCCGACCGTGCTGATCGAGTCGCTGGCGATGGAGCTCCCCTGCGTGTCCACGCCCGTGACGGGCATCCCCGAGATCCTCGACCAGGGCCGGGCCGGTCTCCTGGTCGACGAGAACGACGTCGAGGGCACGGCCCGGGCGATCGAGCGCCTGCTCTCCGACCGCGGCCTGCGCGAGCGCATCGCGCGCGACGGCCGGCGCCGGGCCGAGGAGCTGTTCGACGCCAAGAAGACCGCCCGCATCCTGGGCGCCTGGTTCGACGAGGCGCTGGAGGCGCGCACGGCATGCGCATCGTCTGCGTGAACCAGGATCCCGGCATCGGGCCGGGGCGCAAGAAGGGCGCGGCCGTGCACGTGGCCGCCATGCGCGAAGCCTTCCGCGAGCTCGGGGCCGAGGTGCTCGAGCTCGACGAGAGCGACGAGGACTCGGTGGTCCGGCTCCTGGCCGAGGCCGGCGCGCTCGACCTCGTCTACGAGCGCTATGCGTTGGGCCGCCCGGCGGCCGCGCGCTTCGCGCGCGTCCACGGCGTGCCGCTCGTGCTCGAGGTCAACGCGCCCCTGGCCGAGGAGGAGGCGCGCTATCGCGGCGGCGCGCTCGACGCGGCCGTCGAGCAGCGCGACCGCGAGCTCTTCGGCGCGGCCGCGCTGGTCATCGCCGTGTCGAGCGAGGTGGCGCGCTACGCCGTCCTGCGCGGCGCTCCCGCGGAGCGCGTGCACGTCTTCCCGAACGGCGTCGACGTGCGCCGTTTTCGCCCGCGCGCGGCGGGCGACGCGCTGCGGCGCGAGCTCGTGCCCGAGGGACGCTTCGCGCTCGGCTTCCACGGGCGGCTCCGGCCCTGGCACGGCTTCACGCGCTTCGCCGCGGCCGCGCAGCGTCTGCTGGACGAGGGCCAGCCGCTGCAGCTCGTCCTGGTGGGCGAGGGCGAGTTCGAAGCCGAGCTCGCCGGACGCGTGCCGCCCGAGCGCGTGACGCGCGTGGGCTGGGTCGACCACGCCGCCATCGGGCCCTACGTGGCCTCCTTCGACGCGCTGCCCCTGACCTACGACCCCGAGGCGCCCTGCTACTTCTCGCCGCTCAAGCTGGCCGAGGCCATGGCCTGCGGCGTCGTGCCGGTGCTGCCCGAGCTGGGCGATCTCGCGCGCGCGGCCACGCACGACGTCGATGCGCTGTTCTACGCGCCCGGCGACCTGGACGCGCTCGTGGCCGCCCTGCGCGGCCTGATCGTGGATCCCGCCCGGCGCGCACGCCTGGCGCAGGGCGCCGTCGCCAGCGCGCGCCGGAAGAGCTGGAGCGAGATCGCGGCCTTCGTGCTCGGCGCGGTCGGGGCACCGCAGACGTAGGATCCGCCCCGTGCGCAAGCTGCTCGAGCGCTGGTCCCACGCCTTCCGGGTCGCGAGCCGGTTCTTCGTCGACCTCGAGGGCTTCCGCGGGCGCATCGCGGGCGTGCTCGCGCTCTCGTTCGTCCTGGTCGGGTTCGAGGTGCTGCGGCCGTGGACGATCCAGTGGATCGTCGACTACGCCTTCCGCGGCAAGGCCATGTCCCTGAAGCTGGGCGGGCACAAGCTGTTCTCGCTCGACCTCGAGCCGGTGCAGATCATCTGGCTCAGCGGCGCCACCTTCCTCCTGACCTCGGTCGGCTCGGCGCTGATCGGCTACGCCAAGGAGGTGCTGCTCTCGACCACCTCGAGCGGCGTCACGCGCGCGATGCGCTACCGCATCTTCTCGCACATGACGCGCCTGTCGCCGGGCTTCCACGCGCGGCACAAGTCGGGCGACCTGCTCGTGCGCCTGATGGGCGACGCCTCGATGGTGACGGGCATGCTGGTCGACACGACCCTGGACGTCACGCAGCGCTCGCTCGTGGTCTTGTCCACGGTCGCGATCATGCTGGTCAAGGACTGGCAATTGACGCTGGCCATGGGCCTGTCGATCCCGGTGCTGCTCCTGCTCGTGCGCCTCGTGTCGGTCAAGATCCGCACGGCCGTGCGCAAGGCGCGCGAGAAGGAGGGCGATCTGGCCGACTACCTGCACGAGGCCATCGCCGCCACCGAGACCATCCAGTCGCTGGGCGGGGGCGAGCAGGTCGTGCGCCGCTTCGCGCGCAACAACCGCAGCTCGGCCCGCGCCGACGCCAAGGCCGGGCGCCTGTCGGCGCGCCTGTCGGGCCTGGTGGAGTCGACCCTGGGCCTGACCGCGGCGCTGGTGCTCGTGCTGGCCGCCTACCGGGTGCTGAGCGCCACCGAGCTGGCCCGCGCCTCGGGCGTGCCCAACGCCGATCCGGCCGACTACGGCATGACCGTCGGCACGTTCATGGTGTTCTTCTCCTACGTGCGCAGCCTGCTGAAGCCGCTGCGCACGACCTCGAAGAACGCCGCGCGCGTCTCCAAGGGCACGGCCTGCGCCGAGCGCATCCTGGCCGTGCTCGACGCGACCGACATGGTGCAGAGCGCGCCCGGCGCGGCGCCGGCGCCCGAGGCGCCGCGCGAGCTCTCCTTCGTGGACGTGAGCTACTCGTACAAGGAAGGCGTGCCGGCCCTGGACGGCTTCACGGCCGCTTTCCAGCGCGGGCAGCTCTCGGCCCTGGTGGGCCGCAGCGGCGCGGGCAAGTCGACCATCGCCGCCCTGGCCCTGCGCCTGTTCGATCCCACGCGCGGCGAGGTGCTGCTCGACGGCCGTCCGCTGCGCGAGCTCGAGCTCGAGTCGCTGCGCGGTCGCATGGGGCTGGCCCAGCAACGCACCGTGTTCTTCGGCGAATCGCTGCGCGAGAACATGCTGCTCGGCCTGCCGGGCGCCAGCGACGAGGAGATCTGGAGCGCGCTCCAGCAGGCCGGCGCGGCCGAGTTCGTGGCCAGCCTGCCCGAGCAGCTCGAGGCGCGCCTGGGCTCGAACGGCGTGGGCCTATCGGGCGGCCAGCAGTCGCGCCTCTCGCTGGCGCGCACGCTCCTGCGGCGCGCGCCCGTGCTCATCGTCGACGAGCCCTTCGCCGGCCTGGACCTGGCCGCCGCCAAGCGCGTGGCCGACACGCTGCAGCGCCTGGCGCGCGAGCGCATCCTGGTCGTGATCGCGCACGACCTCGAGCGCCTCGACGCCTACGACCACATCGTGTTCCTCGACGCCGGCCGCAAGGTGGCCGAAGGGCGCCACGAGGAGCTCTTGCGCGACGTGCCCCTGTACCGCGAGGTCGTGCGCACCAGTGCGGGGGTGCACACGTGAGCTCGGCCCTGGACACGGCCGTGCGCGAGCTCCGCGACGTGTGGCGCGAGCACGAGGAGATCGTGCGCGTCGACGTGGACGAGGCCGGCGGGCTGGTGCTCACGGCCACGGGCCCGGTCGGCACGCGCTGGTTCACGCACGACGACCGCGGCCTGATCGAGCGCCACCCCGAGCGCGATGCCGCCCTGCCGCTGAGCTCGCGCCTCAGGGAGGCGAACGACTGGCGCGTGCTCTCCTACCGCCCCGGGCGGCGCGCGGTCGTGCTCATGAGCCGCGCCGGGAGCCAGACCGTGGTCAAGGGCCACCGCAGCGCGCGCTCGGCGCGCGCGGCCGTCAGCCAGGGCGTGGCCGAGAGCGCGCTGCGCCGCTCGGGCCTGCGCGTGCCGCGCCTCCTGAGCCACGACGGCGGGCTCGAGGCGCTGGTGTTCGAGTACCTGCCCGCGCGCGAGCTCGAGCTCGACGCCGGCGCGGCCGGGCACCTGGGGCGCCTGGGCGAGCGCCTGGCCTACTTCCAGCGCGACGCGGGCGCACAGGACCTGCGCGTCTTCGGCGCGCGCCAGGAGCTCGACGTGCTGGCGCTGTGGGAGGGCAAGGTCCAGCACGCGCTGGGCGCGCTCCCCGACGGCTGGAGCGCCACGCGCGCGCGCCTCGCGCGCCGGGCCGAGGAGCTGCCCGCGCCCGTGCTCGGCCTGGCGCACCGCGACCTGCACGATCGCCAGCTCTTCCTCGTGGACGGCCAGCTGACCCTGCTCGACTTCGACCTCCTGTGCACGGCCGACGTCGCGCTCGACGCCGGCAACCTGGTCGCGCACCTGCGCTGGCGCGCTCTGCAGGGTCTCCACGGCGCCGACGAGGCCGGCGTGCGCGCCTGCGAGCACGCCTTCCTGGCCGGCCTGGGCCGTGACCGCGAGCCCGGCTTCACGACGCGCCTCTCCTTCTTCGTGGCCAGCGCCTGCCTGCGCCTGGCCCTGGTCTACGGCCTGCGACCGCGCTGGAGCGCACTCACGCCCCGTCTGGTCGAGCTGGCCGCCGCCGAACTCGAATCCCTGGCCCACACCGGATGACGCCCCCTTCATGAAGTCGACGCTCGCCACGCTCCTCGCCCTCACCGGAGTCCTCGCCGCCCAGGACGGGACGAGCCCGCCGGTGAGCCCGACGGCCGTACCCGACGCGCCGCCCGAGCTGCCCGCGGCTGCGGACGCGCAGCAGGCGCCGGGCGGCCTGACGGTCGGACACTTCGTCGAGGTGCGCGGCACGATGGGGCCGGACGGGCGCTTCGTGGCCGAGAAGGTCGAGCTGCTCGATCCCGACGACGACATCCTGATCGGCACGGTCCCGAAGAGCGACACGACGCCCGGCGAGTTCACGCTGCTCGGACAGCGCGTCGTGATCGAGCTCGACACCAAGTGGACCGACATCGACAAGGGCAAGGTGGCTGGCCAGCGCGTCGAGGTCGAAGGCAGCTGGAAGGGCCCGGGCAAGTTCGCGGCCAAGGAGATCAAGCCGCGCGGCGAGGGCCGCGACCGCATCGGCGCGCGCATCGACGAGCTCAAGCCCGTCCAAGGCGGCTGGGAGGCGCGCATCATGACCTTCCGCGTGTTCATGCCGGACAACGTGGAGTTCGAGCACGAGCGGCCGGTCGAGGCCTACCCGCTGGCCGACCTGCGCATCTGGACCGAGGGCTCGGCCGACGACGACATCGAGCGCGACGAGGACGACGAGCTGGGCGAGGGCTTCGAGCTCATGCCGGGCCTGCGCATCTCCGGTCAGCTCGAGGGCACCTCGCTGAGCGAGAAGGACTTCGACCTGGACGACAGCGACGACGAGGACCGCCGTGACACCGAGGTGGCCACGCGCATCCGTCTGACCTGGACCCCGACCGACAAGTTCTCGGCCCTGAGCGAGGCGCGCAACACGCAGCTCTGGCGCCACGACGACCAGGACGGCTCGAGCCACGACTCGACCTGGTCCCTGGGCGAGACCTGGGCCCAGTGGCGCGACGCCTGGGGCAAGCGCGGGTTCGACGTCACGCTCGGCCGCCAGGACTTCGACGACCTGCGCGAGTGGATCTTCGACAAGAACCTCGACGCCGCGCGCGTGACCTGGCTGCGCCCGGGCTGGCGCCTGGACATCGCGGCCAGCACGCTGCTCTCGGGCGGCGACGACCGCGACGAGGAGTCGTGGAACGGCGTGGCCTATCTCTCCAACAACAACCGCAGGAAGCACCTGGCCGCCTACGCCCACTTCCGTCACACCGACTTCTTCTCGCGCGACGTGAACGGCGACGACACGCTCGATCCGGGCGAGGGCGAGCCCGAGCAGGACAACCTGCACCTCGGCGCGCGCGCCATCGGCCGCTGGATCCCGCAGAACCGCATGTGGGCCGACTTCGCCTACCTGACCGGCGACCGTGACGGCGTCGACGTGCAGGGCATCGGCTACGACGTGGGCACGACCTGGCAGCCGGACTTCGCCGGGCCGCTCTACTTCACGCTGGGCTACGCCTTCGGCTCGGGCGACTCCAATCCGGGCAGCAGCGACAAGACCTTCCGCCAGACCGGCTACCAGGACAACAACGGCAAGTTCGGTGGCGTGACCTCGTTCGAGTACTACGGCGAGCTGCTCGAGCCCGAGCTCAGCAACCTCGGCATCGTCACGCTCGGGGTCGGCACGCGCATCGGCGAGGACACCTCGGTCGACCTCGTGTACCACACCTACGAGCAGGACCAGCTGAGCCCGCAGTTCTCGGCCTTCCCGGTCGAGGCCGACGTCGATCCCTCCCCGAACGGCCTGGAGGGCGACCTGGGCGCGGAGCTCGACCTCATCTTCGGTTTCCGCCACTTCAAGAGCTGGGACCTCGAGGTGGTCGGCGCCTGGTTCGATCCGGGCGACGGCTTCGACCTGCAGGAGGACGCCTACATGGCCAAGGTCCAGCTGCGCTTCCGCTTCTGATCAGCGCGTGCGGCGCTCGAGCTCCCGCGCGCGGGCGCGCTCGCGGCGCGCGAGATGTCGTCGGCCGGCGCTGCCGGCGACCAGGGCGAGCAGGAACAGCGAGGCGACCAGCCCGAGGTCGGGCCAGGTGAGGTGCGCGAGGATCATGGGCGAGAGAGCATAGTGTCCGCCCCGCGCCGCGCGAGTCCCTCTCCGCGCGCGCGCCCCCCCGAGTGGATGCCTCCTCCGTGACGCCCGAGCCCGCCCCGCTCCCGCAGCGCCGCATCCTGGCGCTGTGGTGGCCGCTGGCGGCGAGCTGGCTCCTGATGGGCGTCGATCTGCCGCTCTTCACGGCCTGCGTGGCGCGCATGGCCGACCCGGAGGTCAACCTGGCCGCCCACGCGGCGCTCGTGTTCCCGATCGCGCTGGTGATCGAGGCGCCGATCATGATGCTCCTGGCCGCGGCCACCGCCCTGGCCGGCGACCAGGACTCGTGGCACAAGGTGCGGCGCGCCATGCACGTCGCCGGGGCGGCACTCACCGCGCTGCACGTCCTGGTGGCCTTCACGCCGCTCTTCGACTGGTGCGCCGCGCACCTGTTCGACGTGCCGCCCCAGCTGGTCGAGCCCGCGCGCCTGGGCCTGCGCCTGATGACGCCCTGGACCTGGGCCATCGCCTACCGGCGCACGCATCAGGGCGTGCTGATCCGCTTCGAGAAGGGCCGGCCGGTCGTGCTGGGGACGTGCCTGCGCCTGCTCGCCAACTTGACCGTGTACGCGATCGGCTTCGCGCTCCTGCGCTGGAGCGATCTCGACCCGCCCGGCATCGCCGTCGGCGCGTGCTCGCTGGCCGCCGGCGTCGTCAGCGAGGCGGCCTTCATCGGCTGGTGCACGCGCACCGTGCTGCGCGAGCGCGGCCTCCCCGAGCGGCCGACGGGCGCGCCCCTCACGCGCGCCTCGTTCCTGCGCTTCTACCTGCCCCTGGCGCTGACGCCCCTGATCGCCCTGGTCACACAGCCCATAGGCTCGGCGGCCATGGCGCGCATGCGCGACCCGATCGCTTCGCTGGCCTGCTGGCCGGCCGTGCACGGGCTCCTGTTCCTCGTGCGCGCGGGTGGGTTCGCCTACAACGAGGTCGTGCTCTCGCTCGTGGGCGGGAGCGGTGGGCCGGCGGCGCTGCGGCGCTTCGGGGCGACCCTGGGGGGCGTTTCGAGCCTGCTGCTCGTCGCCGTGGCGTTCACGCCCCTCTCCGGGCTGTGGTTCGAAGGGCTCTCCGGCCTGGCGCCGGCGCTGGCGACCCTGGCCGGCGGCGCCGTCGTGTGGGCCGCGCCCTGGCCGGCCTCGCAGGCGCTGCAGAGCTGGTTCCAGGGCCGGCTCGTGCAGCGCCGCCAGACGCGCAGCGTGACCGAGGCCATGGGCGTCTTCTTCCTGGTGACGGCGCTGCTCCTGTGGGCGGGCGTGCGCTGGAGCGACGGCGACGGCATCCACGTCGTCGTGCGCGCCCTCGTGTGCGGCAGCCTGGCCCAGACGGCGTGGCTGGCCTGGCGCGCGCGCGCGCCCTGAGGAAACGCGCTCAGAAGCCGCGCAGGAGCGCGTCCACGAGCGTCTCGATCAGGATCGAGCGACCGCGCGCGAACGTCATCGCGGGCATCCCGCGCGGCTCCTCGGCCAGGCGCTGGGCCCGCCGCAGCTCCTCCTTGCGCAGGTCGTGCTGTACGGCGCGAGTGCGCTCGAGCCCGCCCTTCTCGACGAAGGCCAGCGCGCGCTCGAGCTCGCGCGCGTCGAACCACCAGCCGTGGCCGCGGCACCAGTCCAGGATCACGCCCGAGAGGCTGGCGAAGTTGCGGCGGTTCATCAGCTCACCGCACACGGGACAGCGCAGGTAGGCGACGGCGGGCTCGCCCGCCAGGGGAGCGGCGCCGTCCGAGCGGGCGCCGCGGATGGCCAGGGCCGCCAGGCCGGCGCGCTCGCGACCCTGGGCCAGGTGCTCGAACTGCTCCTCGCCCAGCCACAGCCCGGCGCAACCCGGGCACTCGACGTAGCGCGTGCCCTCGGCGTCGCACTCGATCAGGCCGGTGGCGCAGCGCGGGCAGGCGCGCGAGCTGAGGGCGCGCAGCACGGCCGTGACCTCGAGCCGCAGGCCGCACGAGCTGCAGTGGCGCGCGTCCTTGAGGGTGCTCGCCAGGCAGCGCGGACAGGCCGGGCCGAGGCCGCGGTCGGCCAGGCGCACCTCGGCCGAGCAGTACTCGCAGGCCCGCGCCGCGCTGGCCAGGCGCCCGCCGCAGGTCGAGCAGTGCAGCATCTCGAGCTCTCGCGCGCGCTCCACGGGCACGGTGCACGGCTCGCCGCAATGACAGCGGATGCGCGCGCCCGCCTCGAAGGCGCTCACGTCGTAGAGGCGCTGGCAGCTCGGGCAGGCGAGCAGCATGGACCGGGGCGAGTATACGCCCCGGTCCGCGCCGCCTTCATCGGCCGACCATCGTGTCGAGCGCGTTGGTGAGCTCGAGCCCACCGCGCCCGGTCACGAGGGCCTGCGAGCAGATCCGCAGGCCGATCAGCGTCGGGTCGGGCGGCACCGCGTGGCGGATGCGGCCGACCGTGGCGCGGTGCACGACCAGGGCGCGCGCCAGCCACGGGCGGCGCAGGTCGATCAGGATCTCCCCATAGGGCGTGATCGGGCCGCTGGTCGGGCGGTCGGTGACGATGTGGACGGCGATGCCCGCGCGCTTGTCGCGGCAATCGACGAACACCTCCCAGGGCTGGCCGATCACCGGCGCCAGGTTGGCGTGCAGGCGCTCGCGGTTGATGCCGCTGCCGTTGCGCACGAGCACGGCCCGGGCGCTCTGCAGGAACAGCACGCGCGCCGCCCCGCAGTCGGTCGCGCCCGAGTCGTCGCCGGCCACGCCGGCGGCCACGTCGAGCTGGCCGTCGCGGTCGAGGTCGCCCAGGGCGCACAGGCCCGTGCCGAAGAAGTCGTTCGTGGCCAGCGGGCCGCTCAGGTTGCCCTGCGTCTGGCTGATCTTGCGCCACTGGCTGACGGAGCCGTCGCGCTCGAGGAAGCCGACCCAGGTCGCGCCGCGGTTCAGGCCGCCGTCGTCGTCGCCCGTCGCGCCCGTCATGAGGTCGACCACGCCGTCACCGTCCAGGTCGCCCGGGACGGCGAGGGACGCGCCGAAGCGGTCGAATCCGCCCAGGTCCAGGCCGAAGCCGAGCTTGTGCTGCAGCTTCACGGTGCCGTCGAAACGCAGGAACAGCACCCACACCGCGCCGCCAGAGTTCGCCACGTCGTCGTCGTTGGGAGCGCCCACCAGGAGGTCGGGCGCCCCGTCCGCGTCCAGGTCGCCCGGGGCGGCCAGGGCCGAGCCGAAGTTGTCTTCGTTGCGCAGCACGCCCGCGAAGCCGCCGGCGACGGCGCTGACCTTGCTCGTCGTGCGCACGGTGCCGTCGGCGTTCGGGTACAGGATCCACAGGGCGCCGCGGTTGCTGCCGCCGTCGTCGTCACCCGTCGCACCGACCACGAGCTCGCTGCGGCCGTCCGCGTCCAGGTCACCCACGGCCGTGATCGAGCTGCCGAACAGGTCGCCGTTCCTCAGCACCGGCCCACCGCCGGCGAGGTGGCTCACCTTCTGGGATGCACGCACGGTGCCGTCGCGCGCCAGGAAGAGGATCCACAGCGCGCCGCGTGACGTGCCGCCGTCGTCCTCGAAGGGCGCGCCCACGGCCACCTCGCGCAGGCCGTCGCCGTCCAGGTCGGGCAGCGCGGCCAGGGCCGCGCCGAAGTGGTCGCCGTTGCGCAGGACGCCGAAGCCGCCCGCCCCGCTGCTGATGCGCTGCTCGCGCGCCACGGTGCCGTCGCGGTTCAGGAACAGCACCCAGACGGCGCCGCGGTCCGTGCCGCCGCCGTTGGCGAGCGGCGCGCCCGCCACCAGGTCCTGGGTTCCGTCGCCGTCCAGGTCGCCCAGGCAGGCCAGGGCCGTGCCGAACTCGTCGCCCGCCGCCAGGGGCCCGGCCAGGTTGCCGAGGCCCGCCGCGAGCTCCTGCTCGCGCAGCACCGCGCCGTACTCCTGCGCCGCCGCCTCCGCTGCCAGCGCCACGCCCACCGCCGCCATGCACGCCGCCCGGCGTGCCCCCGCTCGCGCACCCATGATCTCCCCCTCCTCGGGCCGAGCAGGAGTCGTCGTCGCGCGGATCTTCCGCCGCTCCGGCGCCTGACGCGGGGTTCCCGCGTCCAGCCTCGCAAGCCGCTCTCCTCGTTTTCCCCGCGCCGAACTAACGGCTGTCCGGGCCGTGCTTCTTGAGGGCGCGCGTCCGGGGTCCCGTGATGCTTGTGTCAGGGCGGGCCAGCCGCCGTCGACGGGCCGCTAGTCGCTGTCTTCGCCCCAGTCCTTCAGGCGCTGGTAGATCTTGGCGCGCGAGATGCCGAGCAGCTCGGCCGCACGACGCTTGTCGCCGCCGGTCTTCTCCAGCGCGGCGTGGATGGCGCGCTTCTCGAGCTCGGAGATGGGCACGACCTCCTTGATGCCCAGGTCGTTCGAGCCGAACGTCGCCGGGCGGCTGACCAGGCTGGGGTCGTCCATGTCGCCCTCGCACAGGACGCACAGGCGCGCGATCTCGTTGCGCAGCTCGCGCACGTTGCCGGGCCAGTTGCGGCGCGCGAGCGCGGCCAGCATGCGCTTGCTGGCGCGGCGGCGCGGCTTGCCGTTGGCCTCCTCGAGGCGCAGGAAGTGCTCGATCAGGAGCTCGATGTCCTCGGTGCGCTCGGCCAGGGCCGGCATGCGGATCTGCAGGCCGGCGATGCGGTAGAAGAGGTCCTGGCGGAAGCGGCCCTCGCGCACCTCGCGCTCCAGGTCGCGGTTGGTGGCCACGATCAGGCGGAAGTCGACCTTGTGCGCCGCGTCGTCGCCCAGGCGCCGCACCTCGTTGGTCTCGATCACGCGCAGGAACTTGGCCTGCAGATCGAGCGGCAGCTCGCCGATCTCGTCCAGGAACAGGCTCCCGCCCGCGGCCTGCTCGAACAGGCCGGCGCGGTTGCGGTCGGCGCCGGTGAAGGCGCCCTTGCGGTAGCCGAACAGCTCGGACTCGATCAGCGAGGCCGGCAGCGCGGCGCAGCTCTCGGACACGAACGCGGCACGCCGGCGCGGAGACTGCTCGTGCAGCGAGCGCGCGGCCAGCTCCTTGCCCGTGCCACTCTCGCCCGTGATCAGCACGGCCAGATCGCTGGGCGCGGCGCGCGCGATCAGCTCCTGCACCTTGCGGATGGCACGCGACTGGCCGACCAGCTCGCCCGGCTCGGGCGCGCCCGCCTCGCGCAGCGCGCGGCGCACGTTCTGCAGGTCGACTTCCTTCTCGACCACGCGCCGCTCGAGCTCGCGGTTGAGGGCGCGGATCTCCTCCAGGCGCTTGACCTGCAGGATGGCCAGCGCGGCCTGGTCGGCCAGCAGGCGGCACAGGCGCTCGGCGCGGTCGTCGAAGGCGCCCTTGCGCAGGCGGTGGTCGACGTAGATCGCGCCGCGCAGGTCGCGCGAGATCTCGAAGGGCACGCACAGGATCGAGCGCAGCTCGAGCGACACGACCGAGGTCTGGTGGCCGAGCAGCGGGTCGTCCACGGCGTTGGACACGCGTACGGGCTGCATCTTCTGCAGCGCTTCGCGCACGACCGAGCCCGAGATCTCGAACTCGGGCTGGGAGATATCGCCGCGACTGGAGTCGAGCGCCGTGTCGAAGCGCAGCTCGCCGTGCTCCTCCAGCACCAGGAAGCCGCGCTCGGCGCCGGTCACGCCCAGGGCGTGCTCCACGATCAGGCCCAGCAGGGCGTGCAGGTCCTGCTGCTGTACCAGCTGACGGTTGATCTCGAGCAGAGAAACGATCTCCATGTCGAAGTCCTCCTGACGGACTCGCGTGTCGGACCGCGACGTGAAATCGCCGGGCCAGGGGTCGGGTTCGCCCAGCAGCGTGCGGCGCAGGGCGGCCTTTTCGCTCTCGGACAGGCCGGTCGCGCACAGCTCCAGGGCTTCCAGCGAGCGCTCGGCGTAGGCGCGCGAGCGTTCGGGGGATTCGTCGCGCGCGGAGAGCGCCAGCCACAGGCGCGCGGCGCGGTCGTCGCGTCCGCGGCGCTCGAGCTCCTTGGCCAGGTCCTCCACGTGCTCTTCCTCGAAGCGTTCGGGACGCAGGCTGTCGAACAGCTCCTCGTCCATGGCGCTGAGGGTCTCGCCCGTCTCGGGCGGGAGCGTCGTGCCGCCGTCGATGCGCGTGGCCAGGGCCAGCGCCTCGCGCGCCAGGCGCTCGAGCTTCAGCGACTGCGCCAGGGCGCCCGCGCGCCCGGCCAGCTCCTCGGCCTGCGGCCGCTGGCCGCGCAGCCATTCGATGCGGGCGCGCGCCAGCAGGATGCGCGGGTCGACGCCCTCGTGGTCGATGCTGATGGAGTCGACCTTGGAGAAATCGCCGATGCGCGCGCGCATCTCGGCCGCCTTGGCGAAGAGCAGCGGCGCGAAGCGGCGGCGCTGGGCGCCGGTCATGCTCTCGGCCGTGCTCTCGAGCGTCTCGATGGCCGCACGCGAGTGGCCGCGCTCGAAGTAGAGCAGGCCCAGCATGCCGCGCGTGGTGGAGGAACCCTCCGGGTCGGACAGGCGCTGGCGGATCTCCATGGCCGAGACCAGCAGCGGCTCGGCCGCCACCAGCTCGCCCAGCTCACGCAGGAGCCCGCCCAGCGCGCCGCGCGCGTGCGCCAGACCCGCGATCAGGCCGGCCTTGTCGTACAGCTCGGTGGCGCGCTCGAGCTCGGTGCGCGCGCGCGCGAGCGAGCCCGTGCCGCGCTCGACGATGCCCAGGTTGATGCGCAGCGCGGCCTCGAAGGCCACGTCCTCCTGGGCCTGGGCCTCCTCGATCAGGCGCAGGAAGCTCGCGCGCGCGTCGTCCACGCGCCCGAGGCGGTAGGCGCTCATGGCCTCGACCGACTCGAGGTAGGCGCGCTTGCGCTGGTCGAGCTCGCCCTTCTGCTCCAGGCCGCGCGGATCGAGCTCGGCGAAGGCCGCGCAGGTCTCCTCGTTCTTGCCCAGGTTGTGCAGCAGCAGGATGCGGCCCGTGGCGGCCTCGACGCGCGCGGCGGGATCGAGCTCGGCCGCGCGGTCGTAGTGGCGGAAGGACTCGTCCGTCTCGTGGCGCAGGCGCGCCACCTCGGCGCGCACGAGCTCCACCCAGGCCGTCAGGCGCGGGTTGGAGCCGGCCGCCAGACCCTCGACCTCGCGCAGGGCGGGCTCGGTCTGGCCCAGCGAGCACCAGGCGCGCGCGCGCTCGATGGGCAGCGCGGGCGCGAGCTTGGCGAGATCGATCGAGAGCAGGGCGGCCGCGTCGCGCGCCTTGTCGAGCAGCTCCAGGCTGGCCTCGGCCCGACCGCGCTCGCGCAGCGCCGCCAGGGCGGACACGAAGAGCTGCGCGTTGCGCTCGAGGGGCAGCGCGAACAGGCGGTGGAAGGCCACGCGCGCGGCGTGGCGCTCGCGCTGGGTGCCGGGGCCGCGCTGTTCGACGGCGCGCGCGCGGCGCTCGTGCGCCCGGCGCAGCGCGTCGACGCCCAGGACCGGGCGCGCGATGGCGCGCAGGAGGCGCGTCTCACCGGCGCGCTCGACGCTCTCGATCCAGCCGTTCTTGCGCAGGCGCAGGCAGGCGGCGCCGAAGGCGCGCG
>Ga0315910_10000849_pt1 | contig 29184 bp, 25 predicted proteins | sample EdamamesoilMG_FD_204470 | JGI IMG/M metagenome (GOLD analysis project Ga0315910, IMG submission 204470) | Garden soil microbial communities collected in Santa Monica, California, United States - Edamame soil | ecosystem: Environmental > Terrestrial > Soil > Garden | place: USA: California... | reverse complement strand
TGCCGGACTCGATGCTACCGCCAAGTCGGCTAATGAACACCTCCGCCGCATGAATGGTGGCAATCCGTTCGCCCTTTCGGAGTTTCTGACCCGCGTGCTCACCCCGCGCGGCCTGACCGGGGCCGATTTTGAGCGTACCATCCGCAATGACTTGCGCATCCAACAGGTGCTCTCGATGGCAGGATCCAGCGGCACGCTGGTCACCCCCCAAGACGCGCGGGCGCTCTATGAGCGCGAACATCAGGAATACGTCACCCAGGCGGTCTTTTTTCATCCTTCCAATTATGTTTCCGGGGTCACGCCCACGCCCGAGGCGCTCGGACAATTCTTCACCAATCAGATGGCGCAGTACCGCATTCCCGAACGCGTGCGGGTGAGCTATGTGAAATTTCTCGCGACCAATTTCCTCGCCGAAGCCGTGGCTGAGATCAATCAAGTGACCAATCTCGCGGAACGGCTTGAAGGCATGTACCAGCAGCGGGGCGGCACGAATTTTTACACGGACAAGACCGCTGACGCCGCGAAGGAGGAAATCCTCAAGGAACAGCAGCACAACCTCGCCCTCTTCAAAGCCCGCACCAAGGCCAATCCGATCGCCACGGTGCTGCTCGAAGCCAACCCCATCCGCGCGGAGAGCCTGGCACCCGTCGCCCAGACCAATGGATTGACCGTGGAGATCACGGCACCGTTTGCCTTCAACGAACCCCCGACCGGATTGGATGTCGGCGAGGAGTTTATGCGCGGCGCATTTGGACTCACGGAGTCCGAACCGATCGCCGGTCCACTGATGGGCCGGGACGCGGTCTATGTCATTGCCGCGCATAGTCGCCTGCCCAGTGAAGCCCCACCTTACGAGCAGGTCCGTGACCGCGTCGCCGCGGACTACGCGTTCTATGAATCTCAGATGGCGCTGCGCGCGGCTGGCTTTGCGCTGGCAAGCTCCGTGAGCAACGCGCTCGCCACCGGCAGGACGTTTCTGCAAGGATGCCTTGACGCCAAGGCGCAACCGGTTTCGGTGCCGCCATTTTCACTCAATTCCACCAATCTTCCCGAAGTCGAGCGGCATGTGAATCTTACCCAATACAAGCAGACGATGTTCATGACGCCCGTGGGCCGGGCGAGTGGATTCGTCCCGAGCAATGATGGCGGTGGCTACCTGATGTTTGTGGAGAAGAAGTTGCCGGTGGATGAGGCCCGGCTCGCCGCGGCGTTGCCGAATTATATTCAGACTGTCCGCCAGTCAAGACAGACCGACGCCTTGAACCTTTGGGTGATGGCTGAAGGCCAGCGTGATCCCGGCTTCCGGGATATCATGGCAACAATCATGAAGCAGAACCAGCCCAGCCAGCCGGGCGCCGCGCCCCAACCGAATTAACCCTGCTGCTGGTTCGCAGGTGATCCTGCATGAGCCTGCCTGTCAAACTCAGTTTCCCGGCCACCCGGGAGTTCTGGGAAATTCCTGTGCTCTTCGAGGACGGGCATCTGCTCGCCCTTGACAAACCAACGGGTCTCGCCGTTTCCCCGAGTGTCGCTGAACCCGACCGTCCCGCGCTGCTGCCGTTGCTGCACGCAGCCATCGCCGCGGGCAAACCTTGGGCCGTCGCACGCAAGCTGGAGTATCTCGCCCTCACGCATCACCTCGACGCCGAGGCCGGCGGCGTGCTGTTGCTCGCGAAAAGCAAGCCCGTGCTCGTGGCGCTGACGAACTATTTCAGCGCGGGCCATCCGGCAATCAAGATTCTCGCGCTCGTGTATGGCAAACCGCGCGCCGCGCAATTTGAAGTGGACGCCAAACTCGCGCCGCATGCCGAGATTCCCGGCCAGATGCGGGTGGATACGAAGTCGGGCAAGAAATCGCTCACGCGTTTTCAAGTCGTGGAGTCGTTCGATGGCTTTGCCCTCCTCGCCTGCGAACCGATCACCGATCGTCCGCAACAAATCCGCCTCCATCTGCGTCACGCCGGCCTGCGCGTGGTGGGCGATGAATTGCACGGCGGTGGGCCGTTGTATCTCTCCCGGCTGAAACGCGATTATCGCCTGAAGCCCGGTCGCGAAGAGCGGCCGTTGCTGGGCAGCGCCACATTGCACGCGGAGTCCATCACGCTGCCGCATCCAGTGACGGGCGAGAGCCTGAACATTACTGCGCCGTGGCCGAAGCATTTGAACGTTGCCTTGAAGTTTCTGCGGCAATACGCACCCGCTTGAGTTTGGAGCGTCGAGCATCGACCCGGCTGGTTGATTGTCTATTTCGGCTGCGGAAACCAGTTCGTCCCCAATGTCTCCTCGTCGCTCCAGCGGATCGGTGGCCCGTTCGTTCCTCGTTCAGCGATGACCTTGGCGATCTTCTCTTGCTGATCAGCTGCAAACTGCGGCCAGTCCTTGATCAGCTTTGCCACGGTCGAGCCGTCGGCGTAAATCACTTCGCGTCCGAATTTCCGGATGCGCTGGCCGTTGTAACCCAGGCCCCACGATTTGTCCCAGGCGATGGCGATGGAAGGATCGTTCGTCGAAAGCCCTTCCACGTAATGCCAGCCGCAGGATTCCGCGTCCAATTGTCCCTGTCTTTGCCACGCGGCTTCGGCAGTGGCGAGCGGAACGATTTTTCCCCGGAGGCGTTGCAGGTTGGGTTCGTAGTTCGTGTGCAGCAGGCTGAATGATCCCTCCGGTGAACGCGCTCCCTGTGGAAACCAGCCAGTGTGAGCGGTTGCAAACCGGATCAGATTAGTTCTGAGCTCAGGCGCATTACAATGACTGGGGCCGTAGGGATAACTCATCCGAAACCAGATGGCTGTGCCCCCGATGACGCAAGCCGCGACGATCAGCGCCACCTTCAGTTTCTTCTGCCGCGACCACGGTTGCGGTTGCTCGCCCTCGCTCACGACACCACCCAGTTCAGGATCGCTTTCTGCGCATGCAACCGGTTCTCTGCCTGATCGAAAATGGTCTGCGCGTGGGCTTCGAAAGTTTCGTCGTCGATCTCCTTCCCGCGGTACGCCGGCAGGCAGTGCATCACCAGCGCGCCCGGTTTCGCGAGCTTCACCAGTGCCTGATTGATTTGATAACCGCTCAATGCCTTGATGCGTTCAGCCGACTCGGCCTCTTTACCCATTGAAACCCAGACATCGGTATAGAGCACATCTGCGCCGGTGGCGGCGGCTTTCAAATCTTCCGTGCACGAGATTTTTCCGCCTGCGCGTTTCAACAGTTGGGCGTCGGGTTGAAATTGCGGCGGTGCCGCGATGCGCAATTCAAAGCCGAGCTTCGCCGCAGCGAAGATCCACGAGTTCGCCACGTTGCAGGCGCCATCGCCCACGAACGTGACAGTTTTTCCCGCCACGCTGCCAAGCCGTTCCTGGATTGTCTGCAAATCAGCGAGAATCTGGCAGGGATGTTCTTCGTCTGTCAGTGCGTTGATCGTCGGAATGTTCGCGTAGCGCGCAAACTCCTCGACGTCCGCTTGCGCGAACGTGCGGAACACTGCACCGCGCACCATGCGGCCCAGCACCCGGGCGGTGTCCTTGATCGGCTCGCCGCGCCCGAGCTGGATGTCCACCGCACTCAGAAACATCGGTCGGCCGCCGAGTTCGCTGATGCCAACTTCAAACGACACACGCGTACGGGTGGACGACTTGGAAAAGATCAATGCCCAGGTCTGTCCGGCCAGCGGCTGGGTGATGTGCCGGCCGCGGCTGCGTTTCATGGCCGCCGCGTCCGTGAGGAGTTTTTCCAGTTCCGCCGCGGGCAATTTCTCTATGCTCAATAAATGCTTCATCGCAATCCGGGAAGAGTCCCAAAGGAGAATTGAATACTATCACGCCGCGAGTTTCGCAATCACCGACTCAACGATCGACAAACCATCCTGCGCTTCGGCGCGGCTGAGATTCAGCGCCGGGAGGAAGCGAAGGACATTCGGCCCGGCCGGAATGACCAGCAACCCGGCTTCCTGCAATCGGGTCACCAACAGCGTTGATTGCATTTTGCCTTCGACCGTAAGCGCCGGAATGTTCGACGCAAGTTCCACCCCGAGCATCATGCCGAGCCCGCGAACAGTCTTGATCACGTGCGGGTGTTTAGAGGCAAGCTGCTGCAAGCCTTGCTTGAGAAATTCACCCGTGGTGCGCGCGTTGTCGGCCAGTTTCTCACGCTGGATGACTTCCAACACTTTCAATCCCACCGCGCACGCCAGTGGCGAACCGCCGTAAGTCGTGCCATGCGTGCCTGCCCCCAGCAGGTCAGCGTAAGGCGCGCGCACCCAAAACCCGCCCATCGGAAATCCACCGCCCAGCGACTTGGCCATCGATACGCCGTCGGGCAGGAAACCGTCTGCACTACTCGTGCTCTCCAGAATCCGCTGAAAACTCTGGAATCGGCCGCTCCGGAAATGTCCGCACTGCACGCTGTCCATGAGCAGCAGGAGCTTTTTCTCATCGCACAACTGGCGCAGACCCAGCAGATATTCCGGTGTAGCCGGCGTCACGCCGCCCTCGCCCTGGATGCCTTCGATCATAACCGCCACTGTGGCCGGCGAGATTGCCGCGCGCATGGCTGCTAGATCGTTGTAAGGCACATGCCGGAAACCCGGCGTCATCGGCTCAAACCCTTTCTTCACCTTGTCCTGGCCAGTGGCCGAAATGCCCGCCAGCGTTCGTCCGTGAAATGAATTCACCGCGGTGATGATCTCGAATCGCCCTTCGTCGTGGCCGAACTTGCGCGCGAGTTTGAACAAACCTTCATTCGCTTCGCCGCCGCTGTTGCTGAAGAAAATCTTGCCCGGACCGAGGTTCTGCACCAGCGCCTGGGCCAGCCGGCCCTGCGGCTCTTGGTAGTAGAGGTTGGAAATGTGGATCAGCTTGCGCGACTGCTCGACCAGCGCCTCGGTGATGGCCGGATGCGCATGCCCGAGGGAACACACCGCGATCCCGCCGCCCAGATCGAGATAGCGTTTGCCGTGAACGTCGTAGAGGTAACTGCCCGTGCCGTGGCTGAGCGCGAGTTCAAAGCGCCCGTAGCTGGGCACGACGTACTTCGTGAACAATTCCCGGACCGATTCGAACTGATTGCGCACGATCGGCGGTGGTGTCGGAACGATTTCTTTCATTGCCACAAGGCGCGCATCGTAATTCGTCTGCGCCGGGCCGCAAATAATTTCTCACCCGGCGACTCATTAGCAGTGCCCGTCGTGCGCCCAGCTTAATCGCCCCGCTCCTGGGGCAGCACGCTCACGCGCAATAGCGATGGGGACGCTTTGGTCCGATAAACTCGTTGCGTGGCTTTCTGAAAATCCGCGGGCTTGGCGCGGTAGATGTCGCAGAACTTCTGCGGGTTGCGGTCCAGCATCGGGAACCAGCTGCTTTGCACCTGGACCATGATGCGATGGCCGGTGCGGAACGTGTGACAGACATCCGGCATCACCCATTCGAGTTTCGTGACCTTGCCCGGCTCGAACGGCTTTGGCTTGTCCAAGCCCTCCCGGAATTTCCCGCGCAACGGTTCGCCGCGCACCAGTTGCTGGTAATGCCCCATCTCCGTGCCGCTGGAGTTCGGATGGTCGCCGGTGTAAACGTCGATCAGCTTCACCACCCAGTCGCTGTCCGTGCCAGTGGTGGAGACGAACAGGCTGGCTGAGATCGGGCCGGCGATCGTCACATCTTCGGTGAGCGGTTCGGTTTGATAAACGAGCACATCCGGCCGGCGGGCAGCGAAGCGTTGGTCCTCGACCATGTAAGTCTTCGGCATGCCGGTTGAAATCCTCGCCGTGAAGGGGACGGGTCGATTCGGATCACTGACGTACTCATCGAACGCTGTCCCGGTCTCGGCGGGCGGTGTGAAGTTGAGTTTTCCGTCCGGGTGAAAATACAGCGCCTTGGTGTCTGCATCCGCTGGTGGCCATGCATCCTCCCGCCGCCATTCGTTGCGGCCGGTCTCAAACACCCACGCCTCGGGTAACACCGTTTCCGTTTCGCCCTTCAGAAACCGCCGCCAGAATGGCATCTCGATTTCCTTTTGGAAAAACTCTGCCGTGTCGGAATGAAATTGCACTGGGCCCAGCGAATCCACACCGTCATCATGCCAGCCGCCGTGATACCACGGCCCCAGGACTAGAGCGTTGTAGATGCCGGGGTTCTGCTTCTCGGTGGCGCGATACGTCTTGAGCGTGCCAGACAGATCCTCCGCGTCGAACCATCCGCCCACCGACAGCACCGCCGCACGCACGTTTTTCAGGTGCGGCGTGATGTTGTGCTTCGCGCACCAGGCGGCGTTGGTCATGTTCGACATCATATGGTTCCACGTCCGGTTCTCGCCGTTGAAATGCTTTTGCCCCAGTTCCATCAACGTCCCGGTGCGCAGGAAGAATTCGTAACCATCTGGCGTGGCGTAATCGAACTCCGGCGGGTCCTGGCGCGTCAGGTTGTCGAACTTGCCGCCGAAGAACGTGAAGAAACCGAAGTTGTGCGCGAGCCAGAAACCGCCGCCATGCAGCGCGTCATCACCGTCATACAGATCCGCCACCGGCGCCTGCGGCGATACGGCCTTGAGCGCCGGATGTGAATCGATCATTCCTGCCGCCGCAAAAAACCCGGGATACGAGATGCCTTGCATGCCGACGCAGCCGTTGTTGCGCGGAACGTTCTTCACCAGCCAGTCGATCGTGTCCCACGCATCGGTGCTTTCGTCTGTGTCCTTCGGGCCGGACTTCTTTGGCTTGTGCGGGCGCACGTCCACGAATTCACCTTCGGAAGCGAACCGCCCGCGCACGTCCTGCAATGCGAAGATGAATTTCTCATGCGCGTAGGAATCGGGGATATCGCTCGGCTTGCCGCCGGCGTCCACGGTGTAGGGCTTGAGATTGTAAGGCGTGCGCACCATCAGGATGGGATGATCCTTCGCGCGATCCTTGGGCGTGTAAACCACCGTGAACAACTTCACACCGTCGCGCATCGGGATGCGATACTCGCGCTTGGTGTAATTCTCGATGAACCAATCCTTCTGCCTCTTCGGCGGCTCTTCGTCCTCGGCGAACAAACGCGTAGCGGAGAAAGTCACCACCAACGTGAGTGACACTACGAAACGAAAGACGGGAAGAGCGCGAACACGAAATTGCATGGCCATCGTTTGCCAGAAAGCGGGCAGGGGAGCAAGTGGGAGTGAGTTGGTTAACTACCCAAACTCGCCTTCTTCATATCACCGGTCTTTAGGTCCAGCGCCGTGATTAAGGATTTGATCATACCTGAAGGCATGCCAAGCGCTTGGCTCTCCTCTGGCCAACAAAAAACTGGAGGCGAAAAAGCGAGATCGCGAGGTTTGTAGCCCTGCTTCTGAAAGAATTGCCATGCCTCCATTTCACTGCTGCGGTTTGCCAATTTATCAATCTCACTGCGAGATACTTTCTGTTCAAATTCTAGCTTTGCGAAGTGGACAATTGCCACCCAGATCGGCTCGCAAAAGAGTGGCTTGGTGGAGGAAAGAGTCCCGTCGGCCTGAACTTGTAAAAACTCGTCAGAAAATCTTGGACCTTCATTAAGCAGAAATAACCGAGCGTAAACCAATGGAATGAACTCAACCAAACGGGCTACGGCGGATCGATCCATCTCCAAAGACGCCAGCCGCCTGCAGAGATCAAGATTGTCGACGTCTGGCATATCACGAATTATTTTGACCGCTTTGGCGATAGCGTCGTCATAGTCGTGCGTGCCAGGCAGAGGCGATAGGTATGATTCACCTTGTCGGGGTGGAAGCTTTGCGGGCGGATTTCTGCGCTCGACTTGCTGACGGGAGCGCTGGCCAAGCAATGTCTTTGATAGCCAATTAAACATGTCGTCAGAATTGCCTAACTGTGAGTTGGCCAAACATGGCTTTGCTTTGTCTTGAAAGTGCCAATCGCAGCGCGCTCATGCCAAAGCAAACTACTTCACCACTTCCGTGCCCACACCTTCGTCCGTGAAAATCTCCAGCAGCACGGAGTGGTTCACCCGGCCGTCCACGAACGAAACTTTCTCCACGCCGGATTTGATCGCCGCCACTGCGCTGTCCACCTTGGGAATCATGCCCTTGTCCACGATGCCCGCCGCTTTGAGCCCCGGCACTTCGCTGATTTGCAGATGCGTGATGAGCGTGGCCGGGTCTTTCGGATCGCGCATCAGCCCGGGCACGTCGCTCATGAATACAAGTCGCTTGGCTTTGAGCGCGATGGCGGCCTGGGCGGCGGCCACGTCGGCGTTGCAATTGTAGATCTTCCCATCCTCGCCGAGCGCGACCGGGCTGATGACCGGCGTCACGCCGCGTTGGATGCATTGGCGCAGCGGATCGGTGTTCACCGCGGTGACTTCGCCCACGTAGCCGATGTCGATCTTCGCGCCGGGCTTATCCTTGTCGTCGAGCCAGAGCTTGCGGCACTTGAAGATTTCCGCGCCGCAAAACCCGCGCGCCTTCCCGCCGAGCGCCTCGATGGTCTTCACGATCTCGGGATTGATCTCCGTGGACAACACGCGATTCACCACGTCCACCGACGCCGCGTCTGTCACGCGCATGCCCTGGATGAAGTTCGCCTGCAATCCGGCCTGCTCCATCGCGCGGGTGATGGCCTTGCCGCCGCCGTGCACGACCACGGGGTTGATCTCGACCGCTTCGAGAAACACGATGTCGCGCGCCACGCCGTTGCGCACCGCCGGATCGGGCGAGTCCATAAACGACCCGCCGTATTTCACGACAAACGTCTCGCCGCTGAACTTCTGGATGTACGGCAACGCCTCAAGCAGCATCGCGGCTTTGGAGATCAAGTCTTGCATCGTTTAACGCGGCGCAGATTTAGCCACAGATGAAACACGGATGAAACACGGAATTTTTCTCTGCTGCGTTGATCAGGTCACTTCGATCTTCCAACTTTCCACTACAGTGGCTTCATTATGCCATTTCGGATGCACTCTGAATTGCACATAAAGCGTGCCTTGTGTCAAAGTTACGCCGTCGGAGAATCGAACATTGTTCTCCTCATCTGTTCGCCCACTTTTCATTACCTTCCAAGGTCCGGAATCCTCCATTGATGGAGCCAACCGGTATTCAAGTGTACCTGAAAAGGGGATGTCTGGGTCATGACCATTTGGTCCAATTTCAACTTTTAGTTTTGCGAGGCCAGTCTTCGGTGGCCAAGGCTTGATTGTGACCTCAAGCATTGAGTCATCCCTCAACTGCCAGGAAGTCCCATCTTGATCCTCTGGTGGGGGCTTGGTTTCGGAGGCCGGAAGTTCGGATGCTCGCTTCGCGCCGACGCTACGCAGGTAGTCCGCAATCGGTTTTGTCTTCGGGTTATCTTCGGCAAAATCAAGCGCTGTTTCAGCATTGCCGCGAAACCGGACGGCGTTGAGGTTCGCGCCAGCCTCAACAAGCATTCTGACGATTTCAATCTTCCTGCCAGCCACCCCGCTCATGAGGGGCGTCGTTCCCGATTCATCTGGTAAGTTGGCATCCGCACCGGCTTGGAGAAGGACTTTCACAAACTTGTCATGTCCAAAAACTGCAGCTGTCGTGAGTGCGTGGCTTCCAGCGTTCGCTGCATTCACATCTGCTCCTGAGTTCAGGAGCAGTTCCAGGATTTCGACGTTGCCATTATTCGCGCACCGTTGGATCGGAGCCGAACGGGTTGAACCTCGACCAACGATTGGATTTGCCCCCTTGCTCAATAACAACCTGACCATTTCCAAATCTCCCTCGAAAGCAGCCCAATCAAGGACGGTCCCTAGGTCAGTCCGCGCGTGAATCTTCGCACCTAATTCCAAAAGCAACTCGATAATGCGCGGATTCCTTGATTCGGTAACAGCCGTCCAAAGCGGCGTCTCTTTGTCGTTGTTCTTACCGTTGATATCAGCACCCAGCTTTACCAACGACTTGATTGCCTCCTCTCGATTGTGCAGCACAGCAATATGGAGTGGCGCATATCCTTCGCGGACGAACCCGGATTTTCTGCTATTCACATCGTGTCCATTCGCTGCTAGTTCCTCAATGGATCTTACATCTCCGCGTTTTGCCGCGACAAAAAGGTCATTCGGTTTGGAGAACGGCCAGAGGCTCATAATCGACACGTAAGTTGGGTGACTGAGGAGTAGGTATTCACTTCGCCGCATTTGCCCCGCGATGCTTCGTTTGAATCGAGTAAAGCCCTGTGCTCGCGGTGACAAGCAGCGTTTTGTGGTCCTTGCCGCCGAAGCTGACGTTGGCGGTCCAACCTTCCGGCACGGCGATGTTCTCAATCTTCTTTCCAGCTTTGTCGAACACCGTCACGCCCCGGCCCGTGAGATAGAGATTGCCGGCTTCGTCCAGCGTCATGCCGTCAGAGCCGAGTTCGCAATGCAGACGTTTGTTGGCGAGCGCGCCGTCGGGCTGGATGTCGAACGCATAGGTCTTGCTGGCTTTGATGTCGGCCACGAAGAGTTTCTTCCCGTCCGGCGTGCCGATGATGCCGTTGGGCTGAACCAGATCGGTGGTCACACGCTTGAGCGTCTTGCGGTCGGCGCTGAGAAAGTAAACCTGCTCCGTCCCCTGCGGCGGCTGATTGTAATCCCACCACGGGCGTTTGTAGAACGGGTCGGTGAAATACAGCGAGCCATCGGCGCGCACCCAGACGTCGTTCGGTCCGTTGAGCGCCTTGCCCTCGAACTCCTTCGCCAGCACGGTGTGCTTGCCGTCCGGCGTGACGGACCAAAGCTCGGTCTTCTCATCGGCGCAGGCGAGGAGATTGCCCTGCGCGTCGAAGAACATGCCGTTTGCGCGGCCGGCGGGTTGCATGAAAGTGCTGAGCTTGCCGTCCACGCTCCATTTCAGGATGCGATTGTTCGGCTGGTCGGTGAAGAAGACGTTGCCGTCCTTATCGGCGGTCGGGCCTTCGGTGAACTTGAAATCACCCGCAAGCTTTTCCAGCTTCGCGCCGGGGGCGATGACCGAGTTGGTTTCGTCGGCGAGGGTGGGGTGAATAAGGGCGAGCATGGCGGCCAGGACGAGTTTGAATGCCGTATTCATGTGTGAAAGGTTGATTTGCCCGCGCATGATTACGCACCCGCAACCGGCGGGCAACCCTCATTCCACCGGGCCGCCAGCCGGCTATCGAACAAAAGTTTGAATCGAATCACCCGATTGGCGTCTTGCATCTGATGCCGGATTGCCACTGAATAGAACCGTATGACAACTTTCAAACCCCTTCTTTCGCTAGGTGTTGCGTTGGCCGCGCTCACGTCGTCAGCCCAGACGCCGCAGGATTTGTTCAATGGCAAGGACCTCACCGGCTGGGTGCAACGCGGCGGCAAGGCCAAATACCACATCGAAGGCAAGGAGATCGTCGGCACTTCGACGCTGGACACGCCCAACACGTTTCTCTGCACCGAGAAAACCTACGGTGACTTCATCCTCGAGTACGATTTCAAAGTGGATCCCAAGCTGAACTCCGGCGTGCAGATCCGCAGCGAGTGCTTTGACGAGGCAAAGGAGTTCGTTGCCGATGGCAAGACCAACAAGATTCCGGCGGGCCGGGTGCATGGCTATCAGATCGAGATCGACCCCGAACCGAAACGGGATCGGTGGTGGACTGGCGGGATCTACGATGAGGCCCGCCGTGGCTGGTTGTACCCGGCGGAAGGGAACAAGGAGCAGGGGGCGAAGTTCACGGAAGCGGGCCGGAAGCTTTTCAAGCAGGACGATTGGAATCACATCCGCGTCGAGGCCATCGGCAGTTCCTTCAAGACCTGGCTCAACGGCACGCCCTGCGCCGAGATCAAGGATTCGGTCACCGCGCGTGGGTTCATCGCGTTGCAAGTCCATGGCATCGGCAAGGACAAGGAAAAGGACGGCACGCAAGTCCGCTGGCGGAATCTGAAGATCACGGAAGTGACGCCCAAGCCCAACACGCTCACGCCGGAGGAAAAATCCGCCGGCTGGCGATTGCTCTGGGACGGCAAGACGACCGAGGGTTGGCGCAGCGCCAAGGCGGAGACCTTCCCGAAACAGAGCTGGCATATCCACGGCAGCGTGCTGGTGGTGCACGCTAGCAAAGGCAAGGAATCGGCCGGCGGCGGTGATATCATCACCAAGGAACGCTTCTCGAATTTTGAACTGCTCGTGGATTTCAAGATCACACCCGGCGCAAACAGCGGCATCAAGTATTTCGTCCAGCCGAACCTCGATCCCGTCACCGGCACGGGGGCGAAAGCCGCGACCGGCTCGGCTATCGGCTGCGAGTTTCAGATCCTCGATGACGCCAAGCATCCTGACGCCAAGATGGGCCGCGATGGTAATCGCACCATCGGCTCGCTTTACGACCTGAAGACGGCGGCAGCAGACAAAAAGCCGAATCCGGTCGGGCAATGGAACACGGCTCGCATCGTGGTGAACGGCAAGCACGTCGAGCACTGGCTCAACGGCGCGAAAGTTTTGGAGTATGAACGCGGCTCAGACGAGTTCCGCAACCTGGTCGCGCAAAGCAAATATAAGACGATCCCCGGTTTCGGCGAATGGCCGGATGGCCACATCCTGTTGCAGGAACACGGTGACGAAGTTTCCTTCCGCAACATCAAGATCCGCGTGCCGGCCGCCAACTGAACCAATTTACAAACAATCTCCCGCTGACCACCATGAAATCGAACAAGCGCACGAACTCGCCCTCGGGGCCGTTGAACCGCCGCCAATTTCTTAAAGGCGTGACAGCCGCCGGCGTCGTTTCGCTATTCACCTCGCCGCGGGTCTTTGCCCAGGCCGGCAAGCCCGACAAGGTCCGGCTCGCATGCATCGGCATCGGCAATCGCGGTGGCGAGATCACCAATTCGCTCAACGCGACCGGGCTCGCAAACATCGTGGCTGTGTGCGACACCGACATGGGCGCGCCGCACACGCAGGACGCGCTCAAGAAGCTGCCGAACGCTCAACGCTTCCAGGATTTCCGCAAGATGTTCGACAAGCTGGGTAAGGAGATCGACGCCGTGTCCATCGGCACGCCGGATTTCTCGCATTTCCCCATCGCCATGCTGGCGATGTCCCTCGGCAAGCATGTGTATGTCGAGAAACCGATGGCGCACAGTTTCCGGCAGGTTGAACTGATGATGGCGGCGGAAAAGAAATACAAGGTCGCCTGCCAGATGGGCAACCAGGGGCACTCGGAGGGAAATTACTTCCAGTTCAAGGTGTGGACCGAAGCCGGCATCATCAAGAATGTCACCAAGATCACCGCGTTCATGAACAACGCGCGTCGCTGGCACGGCATGAAGGTGGATGGCTATCTGGCCGAGCAGCCCGTGCCGGAGACGCTCGACTGGGATTGCTGGCTCGCGACGGCGCAGGACCACAAATACAACAAGGGCTACGTGAATGGCGACTGGCGCTCATGGTTCGATTTCGGCAACGGCGCGCTCGGCGACTGGGGCGCGCATATCTTCGACACCGCGCACGAGTTCCTGGACATGGGATTGCCCACGGAAGTCGAGCCCACGCTGGAGGGCTACAGCCCGTTCATCTTCCCGCAGGCTTCGACGCTGAAATTCAAGTTCCCCAAGCGCGGCTCGATGCCAGCGCTGGAAATGACCTGGTATGACGGCCAGGAAAACCTGCCACCGCTGCCTGACAATTTCGGCGACGCGGTGGTGGACCCGAACATCCCGCCGCCATCCCGCGGCAACATCGACACGAAGAAGAAGCCACCGGGCAAGGTCATCTATGGTGAAGGTATCACCTTCAAAGGCGGCTCCCACAGCACTACCCTGCAAATGCTCGCTTCGGAAAAAGCCTCGGAATGGGCGACCAAGCTGCCGGCGGTGCCGAAGACCCCGTCGAACCATTTTAAGAACTTCCTGCTGGCAGCCAAAGGCGAGGAGAAGCCACGCTCACCGTTCTCGGTGGCCGGGCCGCTTTGTCAGGCGATGGCCATCGGCATCATCGCCCAACGTGTGAACGCCAAGGTGGAGTTTGATCGCGAGAAGAAGCAGATCACGAATCACAAGCTCGCCAATGAGCTGCTGGCCGGCGTCCCGCCGCGCAAAGGCTGGGAGCAATACTACAAGCTGTAAGTCGAGAGCCTTTTCAGATCGCCGGAGTTGCCTTGAGTGACTCCGGCGATTCGCTTTTAGCCGCCAAGCGTTGTGGGGTCAGTCACATCGCCTTTATTGAAATCGACGTAGTGTTCGGTGAGGTCGGCGGCATACATCACGGCGCCGGCTTTGCCAAGATTCAGGTTGATGTGCAGGTCGAACTCCTTTGGGGCAACAGCGAGACAAAGTTGCTTGAATGTGGCCTTCGTCGGCTGCCCGCGCTTCAAACTCCACAATACCTTTTTGCTTCCGGGCGCGCTGTAACCGATGTCCACCTTTTCCTCGACGACTGTGGCCGGCGAGTAGCCGATGGCGTCAATGATGCGCCCCCAATTCGGATCGCCACCGTGCCAACTGGTTTTCACCAGCGCACTGTTCGCGACCGCCCGAGCAGCGGCATCAGCATCGTGAATCGTCTTCGCTCCGTTCACCCGCACGGTCACCACGCGATGCACGCCTTCGCCGTCGCGCACGATCATCTTTGCCAGTTCGAGACAAACCCGTGACAGCGCGGCCTGAAAAGCGCGAAACTCGGAACTCCCAGCCCGGACCTTCTTGTTCTCGGCGAGTCCATTCGCAAGCACCAGCACCGTGTCGTTTGTGCTCATGTCGCCGTCCACGGTGATGCGGTTGAAGCTGTTCGCCACCGCTTCCTTCAACGCATTCTGTAACGACTTCGCGTCAATGGCCGCGTCCGTTGTGATAAAACAGAGCATGGTGGCGTGCAATCCGCCGTGCGGCAGCGCCGCCGGTCTTGCGCCCGTGACGCTCATGCCCGGCTGAATCATGCCAGCGCCTTTGCAGATGCCGCCGATGCGCACCGTCTTGCCGCCAAGCTTGAATTCCACTGCGATCTGCTTTGGCTTGGTGTCGCTGGTCATGATCGCTTCCGCAGCCTCAGTGGCGTGCGGGGCGTCGTGGCCAAGGATTTGCACGGCGTGCAGAATGCCGGCCCTTACGTTCTCCATCGGCATCGTGACCCCGATGCGCCCGGTGCTGCCGACGAGGACTTGTTCTTCGGGCAACAGCAGTTCCCTGGAAAGCACGTGAGTCATTTCCCGCGCGTCCTTCATCCCTTGTTTGCCGGTGCAGGCATTCGCGTTGCCAGAATTCACCACGATGGCTTGGGCCTTGCCGCCTTTCACCCGTTCAGCGCACACCTTCACCGGCGCGGCGCACACTTGATTCGTCGTGAACATCCCCGCCACCGTGCCCGGCACTTCGGACACGATGAGCGCGAGATCGCGCTTCTTCCCTTTTTGTGAGCCCTTGCCCGTGCCCAGCCGTTTGATGTCGCAGAACACGCCGCTGGCGAGAAAGCCCTGCGGGGCGCAGATCGAGCCGGAGATTTCTTTGAATTGGAGTTTCATCCGCAAATACGGCGCGGATGTTGCCAGTGGCGTTCGCCGGAGGAAACTTTTTTGTGGCTACTCAGCCAGAAACTGATCGGAAGTTTCACGCCATGATCAAATCCCCGCGCCTTCAGTAAAAATGAACACCTCGTCCTTGAACTCGCGGGCGCCTGCCTCCGTAAGTGAGTATTGTCCCATCACCAGCAACGGCGGCGAATAGATGTGGATGGTGATCAACTCCGCGTTGCCTGGTTGCAGGTTTGAAATCTGGTGGATATCCAGGTCCTGTGTCGCACAGATGAACCCTTCGGGTGCTTTGCGCGTCCGCACCGGAAAGACGTGCCCTTCCTCGGTCATTTCAAACACTGTTTCCGTCGCCTCGCCTTTGATGACGCGCACCCCGCAGGAGGACCCGCGGTGATCATGAATGGGGCTGCGCTGGCCGTTGAGCCAGCATAACACCAGCGCGTGATACGCCGGCCCGGCGTGCATCAGATTCCGACGATAGCGTTCGGGTGCGAACTGCACGAAATCCTGGACGTCGGCTAAATCCATCCGCAGCCGCTTCAGCCCGGTACCTAACACCGCCAGAGGAATCTGCTCTTCAAACTGGTCCAGCTCGGCGAGAAATTCCCGCAGCGTCAGTTCGCCTTCGGTGGAACCGTCAGGTCTCGGGGTCACGCCGCAATTAGATGCCTGTCCCTCTGCCTGTGCAAGTGTTAATCCCGTCGGGCGACGCGCCTCACTTCTGTGAAAGAATCCAGTCGCTGAGGACTTTGATTTCCTCGTCCGAGACCATCGGGAATGGAGGCATCAAGGCCGGTCCCCACTTGCCCGAGCCGCCTTTGTGAATCTGTTCAGTGATCTTCGCCCGAGCCGCGGGATCGCTACTGTACTTGGCCGCGATATCCTTCAACGCGGGCCCGACGATCTTCTTGTCTGCACCATGACAAAGCACACAGCCGTATTTAAAACCCAACGCCTCAGGCGTTTTCGCGTCGCTCGCAGTCACCGCACCCGCGGCTGGTGCGGCGACAACCGGGCTGGCAGGCGCTGCGTTGGTTTTCATCCCGTAGGTCTCCACCAGATAATCGAGCAGCGGCTCGACCTGTTGCTCGGGAATCTCCGCGCCATATTTCTCTCGCATCTTTTTGATGGAGGAGGCCCAAAAAGTTCGAGGCAATGCCGGCTGGGTAGAAACGTATTCTACCGAGTGGCAGACCAGGCAGCGCGCGTTGGCGATTTCCACGCCACGGGCGGGTTTGAAGGAAGCTGTCTCCGGCGGCAATTTGATTTCGACCGGTTCGCCGGCCCAGGCCGGAATCGCCAGTGCCGTCGTAGCCGTGAGCGCAAGTTTGAGCGTTCTCGAGTTCATGCGATTCAGGCGGCGGTGACGCGTACGGTTTCCACCACGTTGCGCATGTAGCCCGCAGGATTCCACAGCGGTTCCAGCGGCTGGGTCTCGCCGATGCGATTTGAGGCACGCACTTTCAGCTCGTAAGCGCCGGCGCGCGCCAGGGTAAAGGGCAGCGTCCATTCGCGGAAGGAATACCTGCCGGCGTCGCGGCCCAGCGTCGTCTCCCGCCACGTCTTACCACCGTCATCAGAAAACAAAACTTCGGTGATGCCGTGGCCACCGTCGAACGCGATGCCACGTACGGTGAGCGGTTGGCCGGCCTTGACCTTTTCCCCGTCGGCCAGGCTGGTGATGAACGAGCGCACATTGAACCGCGCGATGGGTTTGGTTTTCTTCGGCGTTGTTCCCGGTTCGACGCACGCGCCCGCCGTGTCCGGAATCAGATAGGCGGTGTTCATCCAGAAACTGGAGAGGGCCTCGTCGAGCACGGTGATTTCGTTCACGTGCTTCACCCAATACGTGCCGTAGTGGCCGGGCACGACCACGCGCAGCGGATAGCCATTGAGCATCGGCAAATCCTCGCCGTTCATCGCATAGGCCAGCATCACTTCGCCATCGAGCGCCTGGTCCACGTCGATCGCTTTCACGAAGTCCGGCGAGTTCGCGTTCACCGGCGTGTCGAGGCCGTTGAGGACAACCTGTTTCGCGCCCGCCGCGACGCCTGCTTTCTCCAGCACGTCCTTGAGCCGGACGCCGCGCCAGCGCGCATTTCCCATGGCGCCGTTGCCCATCTGCCCGCCTGGCACACGCGGCGAACTGAAGCCGCGGCCATTGCCGGAACACTGATTTACCGCCGCAATTTCCACCGGCTCGAATTTGGATTTCAATTCATCGAGACCGAGGCTCTGCGGCGCGTTGACCTTCCCTTTGATTTCCACGCGAAAATTTGTCGGGTCAATCGCCGTGGGAATTTGCGCGTAATGATAGCGCACGAAGAAGGCGTCGTTGGGCGTGAACAGGCCGTCGTTGAAAACCGGGAAAGGCGTCTCCAGCTGCGGCGGGCGGGTCGTCAGCAGAATCAGCGGCCGCTTTTGCGGAAACTTCACCAGCGCCCGCTCGCCGTTGGCAAATGGCAGTTTGATCGTTTCGTCCGCCAGCGCCGCCGCCCGACCCAACGCCCAGCTGCCGGCTCCCGCCAAGGTGGCAGTCCGCAAGAATCTTCGCCGCGAAAAATTCGTGCGGTGAGTGGCCGAGGGATTGGACATGTGCACAATCTACCTGCCGCCCGAAAAAATGGGAAGTCTCCTGTTCTTCTGCGTTCGAACCAAGGCGATTCCTAGATTGACGTTTTCTGGATTAGCGCCTACACCAGCCACGCCACGATGAACCAAACCAAGCAGGATTATTCTTGGGCGGAATATCTCGACTACATGGAGGGCGGCGGCTCGGACGTGCTTACTTTGCCCGTCGCCAAACCCGTGGCCGTGGCCGGGAAGAAGCAGGATTCCTTCGTGCCCGGTTTTCTCGCGACGCTGGTCATCACGATCGCGGCGCTGTGGCTGGCGCAACTCGCATTATGGCCGTTCAGCCTCACGACCGCTGGTGGCATAGTCACCCATCCTATCGAGCCGGTGATGATTGCGATCATCCTTGGAATGCTTGCGGGCAATCTTTGGTCCCTGCCCAAGACTTTTCAGGCCGGCATCAAATTCTCGGTCAAAAAACTCCTCCCGCTCGGCATCGTGCTGCTTGGCGCGCGCCTGCATTTTGGTGACCTGCTCAAGGTCGGTGCTGCCGGACTTGTCATGAGCGCACTCGAAACCGCGTTCGCGCTATGCCTGCTGCTCCTGTTGGCGCGCTGGATGAATCTGCCCCGCAAACTCGGTACGCTGCTCGGGGTCGGCACGGCCATTTGTGGCGGCACGGCCATTGTCGCCACGGCGCCCGTGATCGAAGCGGAGGAAAAGGACGTGGCATTCAGCGTGGCGACGGTGACGTTGCTGGGATTGATTGCTATGTTTGCCCTGCCGGTGGTCGGCCATGTGCTTGATCTCAGCGCCAAACAATTCGGGATTTGGGCTGGGCTGGCGATTCACCAGACGCCGCAGGTGATTGCCGCCGGCTACGCGTTTTCACCCACTGGCGAGCCTTACAGTCCCGAGGCGGGCGACACGGCCACCATCGTGAAGCTGGCCCGCGTTTGCCTGCTCGCGCCGGTGGTCTTTGTCATCGGCCTCTGGTATGCGCGCCACAAGGTGCAGGCTGGCGACGCGGGCGGACCGAAGCGGATCAATTACTTCCACCTGTTCCCCATGTTCGTGCTGGGCTTTCTGGCCATGGCGCTTTTGAAGACGCTGGGATTGATTCCCGAACTGAGCTTTCACAATGCCGCGCTGGTCGGTGAAGGCACGCGCACGGTGAACCTTTCGCAGGCTGCTGAACAAGTCTCGCGTTTTTGCATCGTCCTGAGCATGGCGGGTGTCGGGTTGGAAACCAGATTCTCGGCCATGCGACAGACCGGCGCGAAACCCTTCGTTGCCAGCCTCATCGCTGCGCTGGCCGTGGCGCTGCTGGTTCTCTCCGTGGTGCAGTGGCTGAAGGTCTAATCTGGTCTCTGCCCGCCTCGAGGTCGAAATTCATATCACCTCCACAACAGGCAAACCAGGTTTGGTTTTATCGGTCGCAACTCCAGCCGCAGCGTCGCAATGCAAATCCTTACGCGCCGTTTACCGGCAAAACACCAGCACCAGGATTTGCACGGCCACAATGCGCAGCAGCATGGTCAGCGGATACACGGTGGCGTAGGCTACGGACGGCGCATCGGATTTGCAGATGGCGTTGGCGAACGCAAGCGCGGGCGGGTCGGTCATGCTGCCTGCCAACAGGCCACTGATGGCCGTGTAATTCATTTTCAGCGACAGGCGTGCAATCACCCCGACTACGAGCAATGGAATCACGGTGATCGCCACGCCGGCGAACAGCCACGTGAGGCCTTGTTGCGTGAACACGGTGCCGAAAAACTTTTCGCCGGCCTTCAAACCAACACACGCGAGGAATAAAACAATGCCCAGTTCGCGGAATGCCATGTTGGCGTTCGCCGGCATATACCAGAGAAGCGGACCGATGCGCCCGATGCGGCCCAGGATGATGGCGAGAATCAATGGCCCACCCGCGAGGCCCAGTTTCACCGGCACCGGCATCCCCGGAATCACGATGGGCAACATTCCCGCCAATACACCGAGCGCGATGCCGATGAAGATCGGCGTGAAATTGGTTTCATTCAGCGCGCGCGGACTGTTTCCCAATTCCTGCGCCGCTTTGGGCAGCGCTTCGGCGTCACCTACTATTTGCAGCATGTCGCCGAATTGCAGGCGCAACTCCGGCAGCGCGGTCATTTCGAGGTCGGCCCGCGTGATGCGCGTGACGATGACGCCGAACCGCGCGTCCAAGGCGAGTTCGCCAAGCGTCCGGCCCAGCACTTCCTTGCGGGTGACCACGATCCGCCACGAAGCGACCTGGCCCGGCGTCTGCATGAGGTTTACCTCGCTCTCGCGGCCGACGATGGCGCGAAATCGTTCGAGACTCTGCCGCGGACCCACCGCGAGAATGATATCACCGCGGCGCAACACCGTCTGTTCGGTGGCCGTGCGTACCTCGCTTTCACCAGCGCGCTGGATACGGGATATGATCACGCCGGTTTCCCGTCGCCCCGGCAAGTTGGCGATGGCGAGATTTTCCAGGTTGGGGTTCTCAATGAGCAGATTCATGCGCTCGAGCGCCGCGGTGCCTTTGCGTTGTTCCGCGCGGTAAGCTTCGGCTTCGGCCTCGGGTTGAATCTTGAACGCAAATCGCAACACCAGCAGCGTGACGATGATGCCGAACACCCCGCCGGGATACGCCACCGCATACGCCAGCGCCGGCAGCGCCGCCCGTTCGGCGTTGGCGCCCAGCGTATTCATGGCCTGCTGTGCAGCGCCCAACGATGGCGTGTTGGTGGTCGCGCCGGTGAACAGTCCGATGGCAGCGAACAGATCAATTCCCAGTGCCTTCGCCAGACCCAGCGTCAACGCCACTCCCAGCAAAATGACGGCGGCGGCGAGCAGATTGAATTTGAGTCCCTCCCGGCGCAGCGACGCAAAAAAGCCCGGCCCCAGTTGCAAGCCGATGGTGAATACGAACAAGATCAGGCCGAACTCACGGACGAATTCCAGAATCCCGTGGTCAATATAGATGCCGAAATGCCCGATGACGATGCCGGCAAACAACACGCCCGCGATGCCGAGGCCGACGCCGCGCACTTTTACGCTCGCGAGCGCCAGGCCCGCTGCGCCGACCAGCGAGAGGACCAGAACCGCCCATGCCACCGGCTGGTTCACGGACATTTGCCGCAGCCATTCCATTTGGATTTAGAATTACGGTCGAGTCCGCCAGTTACGCTTCACGTCGTCATTGTGGGCGTTGTGCTGGCATCCGGAAGAGAAATCTCGCCCCGCAAATAGGTGACTGAGTGTCCGCCGATCTTCACCCGGTCGCCAGCCAGTTCGCAGAAGAATTCTGCCCCGCGCGGCGAAACCTGTCGGGCGAATAATTTCGTTTTGCCCAGTCGCTCTGCCCAGAACGGAATCAACGTGCAATGCGCCGAACCGGTGGCCGGGTCTTCATCGACGCCCGCGCCCGGCGCGAAGAAACGGGAAACAAAGTCGCAGCCACTTCCAGGTGCGGTGGCGATGATGCCGAGGCAATCGAGCGTCTTGAGCGTGGTGAAGTCGGGTTTCAACGCGAGTACTTCGGTTTCGTCGTTGAACACGGCGAGGAAGTCGCGGGCTTTCAAGACTGCTTTAGGTTTCGCACTTAGTCCGCGGATCAATCCATCCGGCGCAGCCGCAGATGCAGGCAGCCGAGACGGAAAATCGAGCACAAGTCTGTCTGCTTCCTTGGCGACGCTGAGCACGCCGCTACGGGAATGAAAATTCACCACTTCACCGGCCCGCCCCAATTCGGTGAACAGAATGTGAGCCGATGCCAGCGTGGCATGGCCGCACAGATCCATTTCGACCGCGGGCGTGAACCAGCGTAGCTCATAATCGTTGCCGCGGGGGACAAAGTAAGCCGTTTCAGCCAGATTGTTATTGGCGGCGATGTGTTGCAGCGTTTCATCCGGCAGCCATTTCTCCAGCGGACACACGCCGGCGGGATTGCCGCCGAAGGGATTCGTGGTGAACGCCGAGACTTCGTAGTAGGGGAGTTTCATTCCTTGGACACTGTGGCGAAAGTTTTGACGGCGTCAATTTCCAGTCGCGCCATACGGACCGTCAGCTTGCCTCCAGGGTCGAGCGGGTGTTTCGTAACGAAGCGCTCGACGACATCCGTGATGAAGCCTTCTCGCTGGGCGGTCGGCACGCGTTGGGTATAAGGCAGCCACGTGGTGCGGATCCATGCCGCCAGGCCATCGCGGCCATCGAACTGCACTTCTTTGTTGGCCAGCCGGACAAGCGTCGGCTTGAAGCCAAAGCGCGGGAGCCACTTTTCGTAATCTTCAGGTCGGTGGAAAAAGTAAGGCGGTTGCAACTTGCGAAAATAATTTCGCCATCGTTTCGTCCGCAAGGTGGCCCGTAACGCGATGAACACGTCCTGCGCATTGCCCTGGCCACCGCAGGAGATGATCAACCGCCCGCTTGGTTTCAAACACGCCGTCGCGCCGCGCAGGAATGCCGGATGATCGTCCACCCAATGCAGCGTCGCGTTGGAAAAGACTATGTCGAACGCTGCCGCCAAATGAATCTGGCGCGCGTCCATCTGGATAAATTCAAGGTTGGAGAATTTCTCCGGCGGAAAATGTTCGCTGGCGAAGCGGAGCATTTCCATCGAGCCATCCAGACCGACTATCATTCCGTTAGGCAGGGCCCGAGCCAGTTCCGCCGTGATCTTGCCGTCACCACAACCGACATCAAGTATCCGTTCATCACCGCGAAGCTTGAGTTTGACGATGAGTTCGCGGGCCCAGGTGAGTTGGGCTGCCGAGTTCGCGGCGTAATCGCTGGGGTTCCAAAGAACCTTGAGAGAAGTGGACGCCATGCAGATTTAGCTCAATGATCGCAGCTCTAGCCCTAACTGTGAAACAAACCTCATTTCTCTCGCCTCAGAATCTCCGCCGGTGTGATGAAAGTGTGGCTTGGAAAATATTGGTTCGGCTCGGCGCCTTTGAAAGCCAAGCGTGAGCATGTTTTGCTCATCCGATGGGGATGGAGAATACAGAATGATAGAACCGTGTTCTTCAAAAACGAGGTAGCGCCCTAAGTCCGCATCCTTGACCCAGAGTTGATGCATGCCGTCGGAGAAAACATACACCTCGTTAGCCTGGATCACTTCCAAGACATTATCTCTTGGAGCTTCACCTTCATAAGTTGTCCAGAGCTCCTGACCATCATTATCCTTGCCGCCGAAAATTCTCACCTTAACAGCAACGGTTGAAGACATCAGTCCTATGATTTGAGTGACAGCGGCCTTTGTCATCGGGGCTTCTTCTGACCAGCCGATTAGTCGCCTGCTGCCGCGAGCGTCTTCAACAAAAAAGAATGGCCTCTCGGCATATTCCCGAGACCATGCTTTGAGGAGATTGTTTCCAGGTTCGCGCAAGCTTCAAATCAACCCCGCCGTCTCTGGCCAGCCGCTGAGGATGTTCATGCTCTGCACCGCCTGCCCGCTGGCACCCTTGACCAGATTGTCCTCGGCGCTCATTACGATGAGCCGGCCCGTGCGCGGGTCGAGTCGCCACGCGATTTCGCAGACATTCGTGCCGACAACGTTCTTGGTATCCGGCAACGCCTTGCCCTCGAGCAGGCGGACAAACGGCTCATTGGCATACGCGGCGCAATAGCAGGCAGCGATTTGTTCGCCGAGCTTGGTGGCTTCTTCGGCGGTGCTGAAATGACTCGCCGGGGCGAGATAAAGTGTGGTGAGAATACCGCGATTGACCGGAATCAAGTGCGGCGTGAACTGGACCGTGACCACCGCGCCCGCAGCGATCGAAAGCTCCTGCTCGATCTCGGAGAGATGCCGATGCTTCGGTACGCCGTAAGGACGCACGCTTTCATTGCATTCGCAGAAGAGGTAATCGAGTTCAGCCTTCCGACCTGCACCACTCACGCCGCTAAGCGAATCAGCAATGATGCCGGCGGGCTTGATCAGCTTTGCCTTCAGCAGCGGAATCGTGGGGAGCAAAATGCTCGTGGGATAACAACCCGGCGACGCGATGAGTTGGGACTGCTTGATCTGCTCGCGATAAACTTCCGGCAGGCCATAGATCGCTTTGGGCAGCAAATCGGGCGCGGGGTGATCATGCGCGTAGAAATCCTTGTAGACGGTCGCGCTGCGCAGCCGGAAATCCGCGCTCAGGTCAATCACGGTGCAGCCCGCGTTCAGCAACGGCACGGCGTATTCCGCCGCCACGCCGTGGGGCAGGGCGAGGAAGACGATGTCTGCCTGCTTGGCAAGCAGTTCTGCATTCGGCTCGGTGAAGCGCAGCGCCCTGGCTTTGGGATGATTCGCGAAGCGTGGAAAGATCTGCGCAAGCGTCTGCCCGGCGTATTGGCGCGAGGTGACGGCGGTCAGGTCGGCATGCGGATGATTCAACAGCAACCGGACGAGTTCTTCGCCTGAGTAACCTGACGCACCGACAATGGCAACTTTCCTGACATTCATCGCCTCAGTGTGGTCTAAGTTGCGCAAACGTAAATCTCAAGTTTGCAGCGTCAGCCGTCAGCCCGGCGATAAATGTTCGGTATCTGCTTTTCCATGTGTCGCTCCGGCGCGGCGAGTGGTTTGAAACCGAAAGGTGCATAAAACTGGTGCGCGTCGCGCGTAACGAGATTGAATCGCCGAAGACCCTGGAGTTGCGGATGCGCCATGACGCACTCCATGAGCCAATTGCCGAGACCAAGATCGCGATGGCTCTCCAGCACATAGACGTCGCACAGATAAGCAAACGTGGCACAATCCGTCACCACCCGGGCAAGCCCGACCTGCTTCCCGTCATCAAACAGTCCGAAGCAAAGTGAGTTTTGCAACGCCCGCTGCACAATCTCCCGCGGAATGCCTTCGCACCAATAGGCGTGGGACAGAAAAGCGTGAATGGCGGCCACGTCGAGTTTGGTCGGATCGGTCGAGACGAGATACTCGTTCTGCTTCCACTCAGTGTGCAGGGGGTTCACAGCCAATCCTGCGGGTTGATGCGGGGAAACAGGTTGTCACGATGTTCGACTTCTTTCAGCCACGACTCATTGATCGTGTTGCGCGTGAGCTGGCCGTAGAGCGAGTTGAATCGGGCGAGATGTGTTTCGACGCGTTGCCGCGCGTAGCCGGGACTGGTGCCGGTATGGATGATGAATGGCCAGTCACTCGATTGGGCGAGCAACAATTCCCGCGCGGCCTGCGACAACGCGCGCCGAGTCAGCGCATCTGGATGCTCAAAACGCCGGGCTAGTTCGGTCATGCGCTGTTGCGCACCATGGAGATGGCGTTGAATCCACTCGTTCTTTTCGTTGAGCCAGACCTTCAAGTGGCCGTCCTCGCCCCAGCTCGACGCCGCGGGCGTGGCGACTTGATTCGTCGGATGCGCGCGCAGGTATTCGCCAGGGGTGATGAGCGTGAGCTGACTGTCACGCTGGCAAATCAGTCGCGCGAGTTGATCAATGAACTCCGGTCCTTCAAACCACCAATGGCCGAAGAGTTCGGCGTCGTAGGGGGAAACAAAGACCGGCGGGCGGTCTATCACACCGCCAAGGGTTTCAAGCTGAAGTTGTCGCGCCGCGAGAAAATGCGCGGCATGTTCAGCGACGGCGCCCAGCGCTTCGGCGCGCTGGTAGTTTTGCTTTTCACCGTGACCGCCAGTGATGCGGTGATACTTGAAGCCGGTGAACCCGCGATGTTCAGGCGAGGGCAGGTGTGGCTGGACGTAATCAAAACCGAGATCAAAGCCGATATCGCGATAGAAATCCCGGTAGCGGGAGTCGCCGGGATAGCCCTCGGTGCGACTCCATACCTGCCGGGAAGACTCGCGGTCGCGCCCGAACACCGCAAGACCGCCCGGTGTGAAAACGGGAGCGAACACCCCGTGGCGCGGGCGCGGGCTGGCGTGCATGAGTCCGTGTGTGTCGGTGACGAACCAGCGCAGTCCGGCCTGTTGCAAAAAGGGTTCGATGGCCTCGCTGTAAGCACATTCCGGCAACCAGATGCCACGCGGGGCGCGGCCAAAACATTCTGCGTAATCAGCACATGCGGTCGCCAGTTGACCGCGCACGCTGGGCGGGTGATTAGCCAGTAACGGCAGGATGCCGTGAGTGGCGGCGCAGGTGATGATCTCGAGAAATCCGGCGTCTTGAAACCTGGAGAAAGCGGTTACGAGGTCGCGATCGCACGCCAGGTAAAGGTCGCGCGCCGCGGTGAATCGTTCCTGGTACATTTGCGCGACGGCGTGCGTCGCGGCGTTTTTGCGGGTGCGCCGGATTTCCTTCTTTGTCAACCCGGCAAGGCTTTTGAGGTGACGTTCGCAACGGTCTTGCAGCAACGGGTCGCGCAGCATCGCACAAAGTGTTGGTGTGAGACTGAGCGTAAAGCGGGCAGGAAGTTGATCGCGCTGCCAACCAGCGAGGATTTGCAGCAGCGGCAGGTAGGTTTCGGTCACCGCTTCAAACAGCCAGGCCTCTTCAAGAAAGCGTTCGTGTTCCGGGTGCCGAACGAATGGCAGATGCGCGTGCAGCACGAGTGCGAGATAGCCTTGCATGTCAGAGATCTTGAGCGCGTCGGGCGCAACGGGTCATGACGAAGGATTGGGAAAATCAGCGAGTGAATACAGCGGTACATCCGCTGATGAAGCCGGGCTGGCAAATTCGGATGAGCCCGGTGCGCCATCAAAACCATCGCCAACACTGCTGAAAGTTTCAGTCCCAAGAAAGAATCCAGCATTGCTTTCGGGTTCGGCAACCGGTCCCCCACCTCCGGATCCACTCACGGTTTCGGTGGTGCGGATCACCCCGAGCGCGCGCAGCACGGCAAGCTGTTGTTCGGGTGACCAATCAGTAGAGAAACTGACCGCATCAGGCGAAACGCAGGTTGGTTGCTCCGGGCAGCCGGATTCGGCATCGGCGTGCTTGGGTGGTAGTAGTGCAATAAGCGGCCGGTCAGGATGAATCGTGAGATAGGTGGCGGAGGTGTCGAATGCGAAACGCTGGCGCGACGTGGTGACCGGCCCAGCCACCGCGACGCGACGCCATTCTTTGCCGGTGTAGAGCCCAAGTTCGACATAATAAGTCGCCCCAGCGATCTCGACGTGGGCGAACCAATGACGGGATTGCGGATGCACGTCGTTCTCGCCGGAGGGCACGCTGTTCAGACTATTCTGGTAGATCCGGACAATCATGTGACCGTGATCTGATCCGGCATTCAAATTCGCCTGCTGATCACGAGTGAGATCCCAATGAACGTAAAGCCAGTGTGGGTCACGAGCGGCGACATGCAAGCGGCCATCGCCGGCGCTGGCGGGGGCTTGCGGATGCTCCGTCTCCAACAGGATGGCAGGGATTTCAATTCGCTGTCTGTCGCTCATGAGGAACACCGGTGCGGACTCGGTCAGAATCTCCTCCGGTAAATCCAGTGTCGGGAAAAGTGGTGGAATCGTGTCGGGCGTGGGCTTGGATTTGGCAACGCGATGTCTGCGGGGAGGAACTGATGCTGATGGCAGGCTGCGTTTGCGCGGCTTTCGGGCGGTTTTGACCGGTTTTACGCTGGCTCTGGCGACAGTGCTGGGCTTGCGTCTTGGTTGCTTCCGGCGGGCGGCGGTGCGTGTGAGCTTTGGCGAAGTGGTTTGCCTTGTCTGTGTGCGGACCGGGGATTTCTTTACTGCCTTTTTGCGGCGCGCCACGGATTTTCTCCCCGCAGTGCTTTGTCTTTTCTTCGCAACAGCACGGCGGACAGTTTTGTGTCCGGTTTTCCTGGCAGGCTGCTTGAACTTCATCGCCTCTACCCAATCGGGCCGTCGGTCTAATCCGCGGCTTGTCACCACAGACTAAAGACGGGTGCCGGGGGGCGCAATCGCGAATCCAGCGCACCAGATCGGACTTCTTCAAGCTTGATTCCCGGTGCGGATGGCGTTGAAGTGAAGGCATGAAATGTCCGGCTTGCGATCGGGAATTGTCTGTCATTCAGGTGGGGTCGGTGGAGGTGGATGTGTGTCAGGGCGGCTGTGGCGGGGTGTGGTTCGATGCGTTTGAACTGAAGCGAGTGGACGAGGAACACGAGGCTGCGGGTGAACACCTTCTGCAGATCCAGCGCGATCCGCAGGTGAAGGTGGATGCGACGCGCAAGCGCGAGTGTCCCCGATGCGGCCGTATCAAACTCAAGCGGCATTTGTTCAGTCGCGCCAGCCAGGTGGAGGTGGATCATTGCCCCAATTGCGCCGGCTACTGGCTTGACGCCGGAGAACTGGAGAAGATTCGGGAGGAGCAGCGCCCCGGGCAGCCGGCAGCGGGGAGTAAACCACCGCAGCTCAGCATGGAAGTCATCCGCTACATGTACCGGGCACGGCTGGAGCAGCGCCCAGCGACGTGAGCATCGGGGCACAGATTTTTGAAACAATGTCCGGACTTACGGGTAATAGTAACAATTGCAGGCAGGTGGACTTTAAGTCTGTCTGAACCGGCAGCGAAGCCTTTAACCAATCAATCAACCATGAAACTCAATTCATCCCTCTACCAGCGGATTGCGCTCGTTGCGCTCGCTTTGTCACTGACAACCTCGGCGCGCGCCGAAGCCGAAGATGTGATTAAGAAAACCTTTGAGGTATCTCCTGGCGGCCAGCTGGTCATGGATGTGGATCGCGGTTCGATCGAGCTTGCCACTTCGGCGACAGGTGGCTGCGAGATCCAGGTCACCCGCAAGGCGAAGAGCCAGAAAACCCTGGATGACCACGATATCACGTTCGCCAAGGACGGGGACAAGATTTCGGTGAAGTCAGAAAAGAAATCGGGCAGTTCCTGGTTCAGTTCAAACTTGCAGGTGGCCTATGTGATCACCGTGCCGGAGAAGTTCGAATTGGACCTGCATACCGCCGGCGGTTCCGTGCGGGTCACAGGGGTGAACGGCAAGGTCAAGGCGCACACATCGGGCGGCAGCATGCGGTTTGAAAAGATTGAAGGACCGTTGGAAGCGAAGACCAGCGGCGGGAGCGTGACGGTTGCCGGCGTCAAGGGAACGGTTGACGTCAAAACGTCGGGCGGCAGTCTTAAACTCTCTGACATCACCGGCGATGTCGCCGCGCGCACGGCCGGCGGTTCGATTTCCTGCGCGCAACTCACCGGCAAGTCAGTGGTCCAGACCTCGGGCGGTTCGATCAAGGTTTCAGGCATCCGGGGCCCGATTG
>Ga0315910_10000848_pt1 | contig 29189 bp, 25 predicted proteins | sample EdamamesoilMG_FD_204470 | JGI IMG/M metagenome (GOLD analysis project Ga0315910, IMG submission 204470) | Garden soil microbial communities collected in Santa Monica, California, United States - Edamame soil | ecosystem: Environmental > Terrestrial > Soil > Garden | place: USA: California... | reverse complement strand
TGCTTCAGTTTTATCTGTAAAATCCCGTTGGAATATTAATATCCAAGGACCTTTGAACCGTGTGTATTTTGACCTGTTGCTTTGATGGTCTGACAATCGTTGTGTTATATTCCCGGTGGAGCCATAATACCATACTCCACTTTTTGCCTCGAGAATGTAAACACTATACACAACTGTTATATTATCACAGGAGCAACCTTGCCCGTCCGACCCTCCCGACTCTGTCGGGATGCGCTAACCGGGCTGCGCTACACCCCGAACTTTAATTTTTCAGAAAGTATTCTGAAAAATTTCTGCGAATGTAATCTTTATTCTTCATTCGCTTCAACTGAATCTCAAATCTGAGTGCTTCAGTTTTATCTGTAAAATCCCGTTGGAATATTAATATCCAAGGACCTTTGAACCGTGTGTATTTTGACCTGTTGCTTTGATGGTCTGACAATCGTTGTGTTATACTCCACTTTTTGCCTCGAGAATGTAAACACTATACACAACTGTTATATTATCACAGGAGCAACCTTGCCCGTCCGACCCTCCCGACTCTGTCGGGATGCGCTAACCGGGCTGCGCTACACCCCGAACTTTAATTTTTCAGAAAGTATTCTGAAAAATTTCTGCGAATGTAATCTTTATCTTCATTCGCTTCAACTGAATCTCAAATCTGAGTGCTTCAGTTTTATCTGTAAAATCCCGTTGGAATATTAATATCCAGGGGCCTTTAAACCGTGTATATTTTGACCTGTTGCTTTGATGGTCTGACAATCGTTGTGTTATATTCCCGGTGGAGCCATAATACCATATTCCACTTTTTGCCTCAAGAATGTAAACACTATACACAACTGTTATATTATCACGGGAGCTACCTTGCCCGTCTGACCCTCCCGACTCTGTCGGGATGCGCTAACCGGGCTGCGCTACACCCCGAACTCCGTTTTTAACGGGCTGCAATATTAAGAAGAAAGATTTAGTCTCCAAAAATGAAATTCATTTTACCTAAATCCTCCGTCTTTCAGTCTAAAAAAGTACTTTAAACTTTCAAAAGTTAACCTGGTGTTCTATGAATTTAGTAAGCAGTATTTTCGGTTTGATTCCTCATATCATCGTGCTGGTGGCGGTAATCCTGTATGTTAACAAATTCGCCTCTCCTGAAGGTATTATGATGCTGATAGGCGCGATCATCGAAATCCTTACTTCTTTATTCTATTCTTTTGTGCTTCCAAGTTGGGGATCCGAGGGGTATGAAACCATGCAGCCATACTTTACCATCGTAGGTATCGTCACCTCGTTGGGTTTCCTGTCATTTGCTATTGGATTTTTACTGGCTGTGCAAAAGCTGGTGGCGGATAAGCATTGATATTGAGATTATCGAATTACGTTGAATTCTTTGGTGAGTTTACGGTCGCGCGAGTGGCTCCCAATATAAAGGGTGTAGGTGCCCGTTTGAACTTCCCATCGTTTTTTTGATAGACTCCACTTTTGCAAATCCTGAATGGGAATTTTGAACGATACAATTTGTTGCTTCCCTTTTTCAACGGTAACGCGTTCAAATTGCTTAAGTTCGGTAACGGGCATCCGCTCACCAGTTGGATACTGAATATACACCTGCGCCACTTCATCGGCATCTGTCTTGCCTGTATTGTGGATTGAAATTGAAACTTCAAGAAGATCTTTCGAAGTATATTTTTCTTTTGGTGCCTGATGCCACTGGTATTCAAACCGGGTGTAGCTCAGTCCAAATCCAAACGGATATTGCACTTCACCGGTAAAGTATCGATAGGTTCTTCCCTTCATGGCATAGTGATCGTATGGAGGAAGATCATCCAATGAGTTGTAGAATGTAATGGGTAATTTTCCGGAAGGAGAAATCTTGCCAAAAAGAATATCTGCAAGTGCGCTCCCTCCTTGTTCGCCAGCATACCAGGCCAGGATAATGGCATCGGCATACGGTTCGATAGCCGTAACATCAATCGCGCTGCCTGAAGTAATTACGGCAATCACAGGCTTGTTGGTTTTTCGAAGTGCTTTGAGGTAAGCGATATGACTTTGGGGAATGCTCAAATCAATTTTATCGCCCCCATGTGGAGCCATGAACGCATCACCTTCTTCGCCTTCCGAAACGGGAGTGAGTCCCACCACGGCCACCACCACATCACTGTTGCCGGCAGCCCACAGCCCACCAAAGCGAACGGTATCGGTATCGGTGCATCCTAAATCATATTGAACACCGGTTGCCGAACCTGCCGCTTCGGTTATACCTTCTGCAAACGTTACGAGTGAAGGCGATACACCATGATAGTTTGCCAGCAGGGCATCGGCATTGGCAGCGTTGGGCCCTACAACCATAATGCTTTTGTACTTTTCTTTTTGCAGGGGAAGTAAATTGTTTTCATTCTTCAACAACACCATACTTTGCTGGGCAGCCTTTCGGGCAAGACTGATTTGTGTTGCGTTATGAACATGCTCTTCATCAAGTGTACTAAACGGCACTGCGGTCGGATCGTCATAAAACCCAAGCTTGAATTGGGTGCGCAGGGTTGGTGCCAGCGCAAGATCAATATCTTTTTCGGTGATTAATTTTTGTTCAATTGCTTTCATCAGGTCGCTTTGCAACATGGTAGAGCAATCCATGTTTACACCGGCCTTAACAGCTTCGGCTGCTACTACCGTGGCACTCGGCATAACCTGGTGTCGCATCCAGATATCATCCAACGCCCAGCAATCGGTTACTACATGGCCAGAAAATTTCCATTCATTGCGCAGGATGTTCCGGAGTAATGTATTGCTTGTGCAGCACGGTTCATCGTTTACGCGATTGTAAGCACACATCACCGATTCTACACCAGCATCCACCAGCGCGTTGAATGCGAAAAGATAGGTTTCGCGTAAGTCTTTTTCGTCCACGCGTGCATTGAAGGTATGTCGGTTTGCTTCAGGGCCGCTATGCACGGCAAAGTGTTTTGCACAGGCGGAGGCTTTTAGATACTTCGGATCATTGCCTTGAAGTCCGCGAACGAAAGCTGTGCCGATTCGCGATGTCAGGTATGGATCTTCGCCATACGTTTCCTGTCCACGCCCCCAGCGCGGGTCGCGAAAGATGTTAATGTTAGGCGACCAGAACGTTAGGCCAAAGTATTGTTCGTGCCGGTTTACATTCGAAGCAAGGTTATACTTGGCACGCGCTTCAGTTGAGATGGCATCAGCAACTTCGTTGATCAGGCTGTCATTAAAGGTAGCAGCCAGCGCGATGGCCTGCGGATAAACGGTGGCTTTGCCCGCGCGGGCAACACCATGCAGGGCTTCGTTCCACCAGTTGTACGCAGGAATGTTAAGTCGGTTAACCCCAGGACTTTGAAAGCCAAGCATGGAAATTTTTTCCTCCAGGGTGAGATTGTTCAGTAAGCTTTGCACCCGTACGTTCAGGGTGAGGTGTTGATTTTTATAGCTGTCTGGTTGTGCGATCGATGAAATGCTGAGCAGTAACAGGATGCAAAAAAGGCAGTTCGAAATCAGTTTCATGAGTCAGCTTGAATGATTGATGACGAATGTCACACTTTTTAATCAAAGATTTTATTTTGATAGAAGTAAAGTGCTTCGCGTATATTTAGGCATAAATCACCTAGCATGCTGCGCTTATTACCATTGCTTACCCTGCTACTTGTAGCCTCTTGTCAGAAGAAAGAGGTATTGGCTCCACATCCGGTAGGGCCAATTCCAACGGAAGCGCAGTTGGCCTGGCATGCAATGGAACTGAATGCGTTTATTCATTTTACGATCAATACCTTCACCGATAAGGAGTGGGGATTTGGTGATGAGAAGGAATCGTCATTCAATCCATCCGGGGTGGATGTCGACCAGTGGGTTCGTGTGTTAAAAGAAGCAGGCTTTAAGCAGGTTATTCTTACCTGTAAACATCACGATGGTTTTTGTTTGTGGCCCAGTGCGTACACGGATCATTCTATAAAGAACAGTCCCTATAAAAATGGACAAGGTGATCTGGTAAAAGAAGTTTCTGATGCGTGTAAAAAGTACGAATTGAAATTCGGAGTTTACCTTTCACCCTGGGACAGAAACCGTGCTGACTACGGAACACCCGAGTACATTACCTACTATCGAAATCAATTGAAAGAATTATTTGCTGCGTACGGTCCCGTGTCGGAAATGTGGTTTGATGGTGCCAATGGTGGTGATGGGTACTACGGTGGTGCTAATGAAAAAAGAAGAATTGATGGCGCAACGTACTACGATTGGCCCACAACACTCAATCTTGTCCGGGCGTATGAACCCAACATTATATTTTTTAGTGATGCAGGCCCCGGTGTGCGCTGGGTTGGAAACGAACGCGGCATTGCCGGAGAGACCAACTGGAATACGATCTCTACCGATACGTTGTATGCAGGTAAAGGCGGTATTGAGCAGTTGTTGAATACAGGTAGTGAAGCGGGAACACAATGGATTCCGGCTGAAGTGGATGTTTCTATTCGGCCCGGATGGTTTTATCATCAACGTGAAGATTCATTGGTAAAGTCAGCCGAGAAATTGTTTGATATTTACCTGACTTCTGTAGGTCGGGGATCTACTTTATTATTGAATGTACCTCCGGATAAGCGCGGACTTTTCCATGAGTACGATGTGCAGGCTCTTCAGGGTTTTCGGGCGCTGCTCGATCGGGAGTTTAAAACAAACCTTGCTGCCAGTGCAGTAACTACAGCCAGTACGTATCGCGGTGGTTCGGATGAGTATGGTTCAGCCAATGTAGTAGATGGAAATCCTGAAACGTATTGGGCTACTAATGATGATGTAACGACAGGTAGCATAGAAATAGACTTTGGAAAAGAGCAAGCAGTGAAGTATGTGGTGTTGCAGGAGTATATCAAACTTGGTCAGCGTGTAAAAGGTTTTACTATCGAAGCCTGGACCAATAACACCTGGCAGGAGGTGGCGAGAGGAACCACAGTAGGGTACAAGCGAATTTTGAAACTCGATCCGGTTACAACCGGTAAACTTCGTATTCGTATTACAGACGCTAAAGCCTGCCCGGTGCTTTCTGCTGTTGAAGTTTTTTGACAGCAGGTTTATGATCGGGTTCTCAGTTTAGACCAATGCTACCGGTTAGATTGTTTTTTTAGCTGGATATTTCTAGCCGTTGTGATTTATCATCAAGTTTAATGTTCAGCTATGATTTTGATCATAGAGAGGATTTCTAAAGCCCTATAGTTTTGTCGTATAAAACGATAATACTATGGTAGCAACCGATGAAAATCTTGACATGGCCACCCTGACGGTGGCTGATATTGCCCTTAAATTTCCGAACGCAGTTGAAATACTCAACCGCTCTAATCTCGACTTCTGCTGTAATGGAAAAAAGCTTTTTGTTGAAGTTTGCGGGAAGGCTAAACTCGATGCTAACCGAATATGGCACGAGGTGCTTGAGCAACATTCGATGCTTGGGGCAGACAATCGCATGCGTTTCGATACGTGGGAACCTGCACTGCTAATCGATTTTATCATTCAGCACCATCACCAGTTTGTTCGGCAGGCGATACCATCCATTCGCGAGTTGCTGAACAAAGTCTGCAACGTACATGGTAGTGATGCCCCTGAACTTCTGACAATCCGCACAGAGTTTGATGAACTGGCCGGTGAGCTGCTCGATCACCTGGTGAAAGAAGAAGGTGTTGTTTTTCCGGCTATGAAAAAACTCACAGAACTTCAGCACAGCGGGTCTGACGGGGTAAAAAATCTTCAGGTTCCCATTGATGTGTTGGTAGATGATCACACGCATGCCGGTGATTTGATTAAATCCATTCGTGCCCGAACAAAGCAGTATACTCCGCCAGCACATGCGTGCCCAACGTTTCAGCTTACCTATAAAATGTTGCAGGAATTCGACAGCGACCTGATGCAGCATATTCATCTGGAAAACAATGTTTTGTTTCCCAAGGTATTGACCTTTTAAAACGCATTGATGTATGGAACTGAATCAACAAATCCTGAGTGATCTCATTATTTACATGAAGTATGCGCGCTACCTCCCTGACCTGAAGCGAAGAGAGACCTGGCCAGAAATCTGTGCACGCTATGAAGCCATGATGATTGAAAAGTATCCGAAGCTCGCAGAGGATATTGGCTATTGGATGCAATTTGTCTATCAAAAAAAGGTGTTGCCTTCAATGCGGGCTATGCAATTTGCAGGTACAGCCATCGCACGAAACAACAGTCGTATTTATAACTGTGCCTATTTGCCGGTGGATGATGTGCGCGCATTTTCAGAAACGCTTTTCCTGTTGTTGGGAGGAACAGGTGTTGGTTATTCCGTACAGTATCATCACGTAGATAAGCTGCCCCCGATTCAAAAGGCGGAAAAGACAAAGAAGTTTCTCATTGGCGATAGTTTGGAAGGATGGGCCGATGCTGTAAAAGTTTTATTAAAAGGATATTTTGGATTTAGTCATTATCTGCCGGAGTTTGATTACTCCGATATTCGTCCGAAAGGTGCGCGGTTAGTTACCGCGGGTGGTAAAGCGCCCGGGCCTGAGCCGCTTAAGATTTGCGTAGCACATGTACAGGCTGTGTTAGACCGAAAGCAGAACGGAGAGAAACTTACACCGCTCGAGTGTCATGACATTATGTGTTATCTCGCCAACGCAGTGCTGGCCGGTGGCATTCGCAGGTCTGCCATGATTGCCTTGTTTTCTGCCGATGATGAGGAAATGCTCACCTGCAAGTTTGGAAACTGGTGGGAGTTGAATGAGCAACGCGGTCGCGCCAACAACTCGGTGGTGCTGTCGCGCGAGGTCACTACACACGATCAGTTCATCAACCTTTGGAAGAAGATTGAGATTTCCGGATCGGGCGAGCCGGGTTTTTATTTTACCAACGATCTTGATTGGGGTACTAATCCCTGTTGTGAAATTGCGCTGAGGCCGTTTCAGTTTTGTAATCTCTGCGAAGTAAATGTATCCGACATTGTTGACCAGCATGAGTTGAATACGCGTGCCCAGGCCGCAGCATTTCTTGGAACCTTGCAGGCGGGGTTCACCAACTTTCACTACCTGCGCGATGTATGGAAACAGACTACTGAGCAGGATGCATTAATAGGCGTGGGCATGACAGGCATTGCCAGTGGCCGGGTTACAAAATTTGATTTGCCTGAAACGGCAGAAGAAGTGAAGCGCATGAATCTTGATACATCATCTAAAATAGGAATTCAGTTTGCTGCGCGTACTACAACGATAAAACCATCGGGTACTACCTCTATTGTGCTGGGTACCTCATCGGGTATTCATGCCTGGCACAACAGCTACTACATCAGGCGAGTTCGTATCGGTAAGAATGAGGCGCTGTATGAGTATCTATCCCTTCACCATCCGGAGTTGTTGGAGAGCGATTTATTGGATAGCAAGCAAGCGATTATCTCCATTCCGCAACAAGCACCCGAAGGAAGTATACTGCGCACCGAAGACGTAATGGACTTGCTGGAGCGTATTAAAAAGTTTAATACAGAATGGGTGCGTCATGGGTTCAGGCGTGGCAGCAATGCCAACAATGTTTCAGCCACCGTGTCTATTCAGGATAACGACTGGCAAAAGGTGGGCGCGTGGATGTGGGAAAATAAAGCATCGTATAACGGATTAAGTGTATTGCCTTTTGATAATGGAAATTACAAACAGGCTCCCTTTGAGGATATATCGGCTGATCAATTTGAAAGACTCGAAAAAAGCCTCAAGGCTATTGATCTGTCTGGCGTATACGAAGCTGATGACGAAACCGACCACAAAGCGGAAGCTGCATGCGCGGGTGGCGCGTGTGCACTAGTATGATTGAGCAGTAGGCTGGTGTAGTAAAATCATCTCCTGGAGTGATGACGCTCTTGCATTATTTTTCTACTTTTCGTGGTAAACGAAAAAACTTGATTCCATCAGCGGTACTGCAGCACTACAAGGCCCGGTTAGTCACCGTGCGTAAAGATCAAACCCTCATTGATGAGGGCGATCCTGCCAATGACTTTTTACAGGTTGAGGCGGGGCAAATCAAGATGTTTATCCTTAATCCAGACGGCCAGGAGTTCACCCAAGGTATTTTCAATCCGGGTGAAAGTTTTGGTGAACCCGCACTGCTTGGCGATTTTTTATACCCGAGCAGTGCGATGGCCATCGTAGATTCAAAAGTATGGCGACTGCCGAAACACGACTTTATTCAATTACTGAAGGAGAATTTTGAACTTCATCTCAAACTAGACCAGGTACTGTGTAAGCGACTTCAATACAAGTCTATGATTTTGACAGAAGTTTCCTCCTACGATCCGGAACACCGGCTGTTAACGGTGCTGAAATATTTTAAATCCAAGCTCACTACTAAAAATCAGCAGATACTCATACCCTTCACACGCCAACAACTTGCCGATATGACCGGCCTCCGTGTAGAAACGGTTATCCGAACAGTGAAAAAAATGGAGAAGGAGAAGAAGCTCATGCTGGAAGGTCATAAAATTAAATTCTGAATCACGGGACTGTGTTTGTTTTTTCGTGTCCGGTATGACTTTGATCATGGATTTAATGTTAGTCGCTGCAGAACTTTGAGTTGTTCAACTCTGTACAACTCAATTTACTTTTCATGCAGCAATCTCCTCACACCTTTCATATCCCGGTAATGGGATTAGCCTACACAATTGACTCACCGGTTAAGGTGGCACGATTCGGTATTTCATCGGTGATTTCCATCATTGAAGATCGGCTCGTTGAAATGATGCGAAAGTATTATTGCAAGAAACTTGATGAGCATTATGTTCCCATCACCACGCATGAACCAGACTACAGGGCCAAGCGAATAACCGACTATCTCAACCTGGTAAATCGTATCGTTCAGGAACAGGTAAGGCAATTGAAAGCTTTTTCGTTTGATCCTGGAACTGATCTGACGAAATACTTTGAAATGCTTCCTGCTGAAAGTGCTCTTCGCAGTTCGTATCAGTTAATGTTGCAAACACACGACCAACGTGCACGAAAAAGTTTGGAGGATTATCTTCGAAGTCAGGTGGTGGCTGGCAGTATTGATGTTAACATCATGACCAAGTTGGATGGTAAGAACGCAGACAATAAAGGAACGCCCGTGGAGGATGGCACAGATGCGGTGTCGGCTTTGCGCGGTTATGCACTTAGTGATCTTGTTAATTCGGCCATCGTATTTTCAGCAGGGCTTAATCCGAGGTTGTTCAACTACCTCGAGCGGTTTGATGTCTTTGATGCCACCGCATGGGGAGTGTTCAACAAGCGTGTGATCATTAAAGTGAGTGATTACCGCTCGGCCCTTATTCAGGGAAAGTACCTGGCAAAGAAAGGAATTTGGGTGAGTGAGTTTAGAATTGAATCAGGATTGAATTGTGGCGGGCACGCTTTTGCTACCGATGGATATTTACTGGGGCCAATTCTGGAAGAATTTAAAACGAAAAGGGAAGAACTGGCCAATACCCTGCACGCACTATACCAGCCTGCTGTAGCAGCAAAAGGAAAAACCACCTTCGATAAAATTCATCCTATTGCGATAACGGTGCAAGGCGGTATTGGCACGCACGAGGAGGATAATTTTCTTCACCGGGAATATGGCATCAGCAGTACCGGATGGGGAACACCCTTTTTGCTTTGTCCTGAAGCAACCACGGTTGATGAAGATACCCTTCAGCGTTTATGCCAGGCCAATTCAACACACGTGGTGTTGAGTAATCATTCACCATTGGGCGTACCGTTTCATTATCTGAAAGGCACTACTTCAGACTTGGAACGCAACAGCCGCATCGAGGCGGGTGAGCCGGGAAGTCCTTGTACGGAGAAGCACCTTGCATTCAATACGGAGTTCACGAAGGAACCCATTTGTACGGCTTCAAAGAAATATCAGCGGCTGAAGGTCGCCCAATTGCAATCGTTAAATCTTACACCCTCAGAATATCAACGGCAGGTCAATCAGGTGCTTGATAAAGAATGTTTATGCGTGGGCTTGAGCAATGCTGCCAGCCTGGAGTATCGGGTGCCGTTTCTTAAAAAGCTCACAAGCGTACTTATCTGTCCGGGACCAAACATTGCGTACTTCTCTCGTGTGGTTACCCTTCAGCAAATGACCGATCACATTTACGGAAGAAGAAGTTTGCTGGTGAACAGTTCACGCCCGCACATGTTTATCAATGAACTTCAGTTGTACATTACCCACCTGCGGAAAGAAGTTTCTGATAGTATGTGTGATGAAAAGCGAATATTGTACAATCGCAAATTTGCCGAAAACCTGGTAGCCGGTATTGGTTACTACAGACTGGTGGAGTCAAAAATTATTGATCCTTATTTCATGCACCAGTTGAAATCAGCTGAAGAAGAAATTAGATCAATCATGTGTATGGAAGATCGCCCGGTTGTGCAGGGAGCTGGTATGGAGTGCAATTTGGATTAGGGTTAGTTACAAGGTGTCTTTCAATAAATTCATTTTGTGCTGAAAAATTTGTGCGATGCTGCGGGCCCGGTCTTTGATTTCGGTGGCTTTTTCTCCTTCAAAAAATTCGTCAACGGTTTCGTGAAAGAGCGAAAGCCACTGATTAAAATGCTCGTGGCCAATAGGTAGTGATACATGCTTGGAAAAGGGTGCTCCCTGGTAGGACTGTTCACCGAGAATCATCGATGCCCAGAACGAATGCATAACGGGCAAATGCTTAACCCAATCTACATGGCTGAAGCTTGGTGCCAGCAAGGCATCCGCTTGCACTTTTTCATAAAATCGGCTAATCAGCTTTTCTATGTCGGGTCGGGTGGTGATATCTTTCAAGGTTACTGTTGTTAAGATTAAAAAGTTTTCCCGCAGATGTCGGCTGATCAATGCAGAAGTATTTCATCAGCGATATCTGCGGGAGATAAAATTACTGCGCGGGTGGTAAAAGTACCTGATCTATTACATAGATAATTCCATTCGAAGTAGGAACGGTTGCAATGATGTTGGCACCGTTTACCTGAATTTTACCTTCGGCTTTTGTCAGGTTCACATTTTGTCCGTTCACTTCATTTAGATTTATGCCGTGCTGAATCATATTCTCACGGATAACACCAACATAAACATGATACTCCAGGATATTTCTGAGCTTGTCTTTGTTTTCTGGTTTCACCAGGTCTTCCACCGTTCCGGCCGGCAGCTTTTCAAAGGCCGCATCGCTGGGAGCGAATACGGTGAACGGCCCAGCGTTGGAAAGTGCATCAACATACTCGGCAGCTTTCAATGCGGCAACCAGTGTTTTGTGATCGGGCGAAGCAACGGCAACTTGTACAATGTTCTTTTGCGATTCATCATCCTGAACGCTGGCTTGTCCGCCATCCGGAACAACTTCGGTTAACGAAGCGTCTGCTCCAGCAGGGTTGGATGAGTTGTTACAGGCCATACAACTGAGCAGGCCGAGTAAAATGAGGCTTACGGTTTTCATACGTTTTGTGGTTTGTAGTTTTTAAATGGGTTAGCGATTACAGTATTAAGTATCGTTATGATGATAGTTGTTAAAGATCTTTTCGGGCAAATATTCGCAAGGCAATCCATACCGGTAATATGATCCACAGCAACAGCAAGGAGGTTGAGAATAGAATACCCAGTGAACTTCCAAAAAAATCCTGGTAGAAAGCTCCGGTGTAGCCCATCAACGCGGCAATGTCAAGTTGCAGCAGCATAATGATGCGGGCCAGGTCTACGGGATTGAAAGCGATTAATGTAAGCGTGACTTTTTCTAGCGGATAGTCGCTAAAGTTGTAAACTACCCACAGCAACAGTCCATCATAAATCAGCGAGAAGTAAAACCAGAACAGCAGCGCAATGCCAATGGCTTTGGCTTTGTCGCGGGTCAATACAGAAGAAAGAAAAGCAAGCGACACAAATACCAGTGTAAGAATGGTGCCGGTGAAAAGTAATGTTACTGCGCTACTGCCTCCGCCAAACAGAAATATCGGTATCCCTACTCCGGCCAGGTATGCCACACAAAGGGAGAGTGATACAGAAAGGTATTCGCCTAAGAACACAACCTTTCGGTGGATGGGTTGTGCCAGCATCAACTCAATAAACTCATACGAGTTGTAGAAATGAATGGTCGTAAACACTATGCTTATCAGAGGTACTACCATCAGTACAATATTCAACAAGCTTAGCACCACTTTGCCAGAGTCGCTGCCGATTTGAAAGAGGGCGAAGGTGCTGATGCCGAGAAACACCGTGTAGAACAGGATGAACCGAGTTCTCAGGATGTCATATAAAATGTATTTGATGATGCGTGTCATGGTGTCATTGCGTTACAGAGGCCAGTAATTCTTTTTGACGGATCAGCATGGCAATAGCTTTTCCCAGTCGCGATTCATTTGTTTCTTCCTTCAGTGCTTCCAGTGTGTTGTTGTACTGAACCTTACCCTCAAAGATGTATACCACATCGGTGGTGAGTTCGTCCAGGTCGCTGAGGATGTGTGAGGAGATCATGATCATTTTCCCCAAACGTTTTTCGTGCTGTATTTTCTCTTTCAGAATTTCTGTTGACACCGGATCGAGCCCTGCGGTGGGTTCATCGAGGATAAGCACCGGGGCATGAAACAGAAACGCCAGTGCAGCACTTACTTTTTGTCGCGTTCCTCCGGAGAGTGTATGCAAAGGCTTGTCGTACATCTTAAAAAGTTTAAACGAGTCGATCAAATCTTCATCTACGTGGGTATGATCTTTCCGGATGTTCTTCATCATGTCGATGAGCTGACCGATCCGCATGTTATCGGGGTAGTGACCAACCTGCGGCATGTAGCCAATCTTGTCGCGATACTTCCAGTCGTTAAAAATACTTCTTCCGTCAACCGTGAGTTCGCCCGATGTTGGAATCACCATACCCAGAATACTTTTAATGAGTGTGGTTTTTCCTGAACCGTTGGGCCCGATCAATGCATAGCTTCGGCCGGTATGGAAGTCTATCGATACTTCATCCAACGCCTGTAGCTTGCCAAATTTTTTAATGATGTTTTTGAGTGAGATCATACGGTTTCATTGATGGTGAATCGTCTTTCAGATTTTCTGGCGTTATTGCTGGTAAGGCTTTTTCCGCGCGATCCATCAGAAAGACTAGAAAACTTCTCCAGAGTAAGACAGCAGTGGGCATCTGCTCGACAATCATGCCGTACATGCTCACCGGACGATAGGGTACATCGCCAATGTTATCGTGGTTAAGGTCATACCCTTCGTAGCGGTCCCAGTAATTGCGATTGATTTTATTCAAAACCAGGTCGCCATTGGAAACAATATCGAAGGTGTTGGAAGAGAAATTGTTTTTGAAGAATGTATTGCCATCACAACTCGCCTGAAGCTTTACCGCATAGCCGTTTTCAGCAAAGGTATTTTCGTTAAACTCAATGCGGCTGCTTCCCTCCATGTAGATGCCAATGGAGTTTTTGAGGAATCGGTTGCCGGTTACGAAGCTGTCACGGATATCTTTTAGCAGCAGACCATAGGAAGATGATCCCCAGTTGTGTTCAAAAACATTATCGATCATGGTTACGCCTTTGGTGTACATCACGGCAACACCCGCACCGTTGTTAATGAATCGGTTGTTCCGGTATTCATCGTTATGCGAAAACATGAAGTGAAGACCGTAGCGTACATTGTTTTCGCTGTGATTGTTGGTGATTAGCGAATTCGTAACAAATTCAAAGTAGATCCCATCGCGATGACCTTTAATGATGTTATTGTTGATCGCAATGTTGTTACACTTCCACAAGTGAATGCCGTTGGCGATCTGGTGCTCGGACTTTGCGTTGGCGTGAAGTTGATTTCTTTCGATGCGGGAGAACGATGAATTGGCAAGGTGAATTCCAAAGAAGGTATTCTCAAACCGGTTGTCGATGACGTGGAGATTCTTGCACCCAAGCGCTTTAATGGCCGCAAGATCATTCATGCTGGCAATACCGGTGTTGATAAATTTTAGTCCACGTATACTTACCCCCTGGGCGTGTACAGTTAAGATTTCATATTTATTCTCGCCATCCAAAACCGGAAATTGAATTCCGATGATGGTCAATGATTTTTCAAGAATTATATTTCCTTCACGGTATGTTCCGGGATTAATTAATAGTGTGTCTCCCGGGTGACTGGCGGCAATTCCAGCCTTGATCGTTTTAAACTTTTCGCCTGATCCTATGGTAAGGGTACGGGCCGTCATATCAGGCGCAAGCAGACTGAAGGTAAGGACAAGTATGATGTTGAATTTTTTCATACAGGATTTGTCGTGGTTTACCTGAACTGTGTTTTCAGGTCATCCCAATTTTGCAATGTGCCGTGCCAGGTTGTGTTATGTGTAGTGCGGTCTTCATCGTTGGCGAACGCAGCCACCTGACTCGCCATCGGGCTTGTTATTTTATCCGATTGAATGTACCGTGCTTTGGTGGCATCAATGAGTTGCCCGGGATGTTGAAAATCAATCACCAGGCATTGGGCTATGTTCTCCTTCGGTTCGCGGTTTGTATTCAGAAAATTCATCAGGCAGTTTAGGTCATCGAACTTGTACACCTTTCCTTTCTTCGTTACTACTTCTGCACCAAACTTGGTATCCATCAACGTCATTTTGCAAGCATAACAACCGTCTTTACCAAACGACAAGGGTTCTGGTTTAACACTGCATGCGCTGGCGATTAGCAAAATGAACAAGGAGACGATAGTTGATTTTGTCATTTGGTTGATATTGAGGTTATGTTTTGGCTTTCCTTGATTTGAGTTCTAGCACAAGTGTGCCAATAGCCAGAGTGCCCGCCACAATGAAAATCCAGCCGCCAATGTCTGGCCCGGAGAAAGCGGTGAAGTTCAATAATTGTTTTGTGCCGATCAGTGGTGGCTGATACGACATACCGGGAACAACAATGGGTGCTGTCGGGTCAAGGTTATGTCCGTAATCGTAGCCCCACAGATAAAAATCAACCAATGCGGCAATGCCTGCACAGATGATCAACACGACATACGCCCAGAGCACAATGCGTTTGTTGACGATGGCTGTAAACAGTCCAAAGGCGATGATGAAGGCAACGATATAAATCATGTATTGAAATTCCGGGAACATGCTCACTTCAATGTGCCGCATGCCGATGTAGTGATTCAAGGCGCTGATAATTTTTACATCGCCTGTGATGGTGTTGATCCATATTTTCATCTCAAGTCCTTCCGGATACTGAGGTGCCCACATCAGGATTTGCCACAGTGGAACAACGTAAGCACTAAGCATCAGCAGCGCGGAGGCGATGATGAGCCAGCGTGATATAGGTTGGAGCTTTTTCATGACTTAATTTTTTTAAAGTAACCCCGGCCCGCTTGGACCGGGGCTTCAACCTGTAAACGAGGTGTCAACGTTACTGACCTGCGCCTGGCGCTGGCTCTTCGGTTGCACCGGTTGAAAATTTCAAAGGTGTTTTACTTCCGACTGGCGACACGCGCACGTAACCCGACATTTCCTGGTGCAAGGCAGAGCAGAAGTCGGTACAATAGAAGGGTATTACTCCGGTGGTTGTTGCTTTCCATTTTAGTGTTTGAGTTTCACCTGGCATGATCAGTAATTCTGCACTAGACGAACCCTTGATGGCAAAGCCGTGTGGAACATCCCAATCCTGTTCGAGATTTGTAACATGGAAGTATACATCGTCACCAACTTTTACACCTTCAATATTATCGGGAGTTAAGTGAGAGCGAATGGCGGTCATGTAAACATGCACTTCGTTGCCATTACGTTCTACGCGTGCCTGCGATTCGCCTTTGGCAACGTAAGGATTTTCATTCTCTTCGATCTTGAAAATTTTTGTCGAATTAGGCACAATCAGGCTGGCTGGTATAGCTTCAGCATAGTGCGGTTCGCCTGTAGTGGGGAAGTCCAGGAGTAATTTCATTTTATCGCCACTGATATCGTAAAGTTGTGCAGATTGTGTAAGCTCGGGCCCTGTGGGCAGGTAGCGATCTTTGGTAATTTTGTTGTAGGCAATCACGTACTTACCGTGAGGTTTTGCTGTTGGCCCACCCGGAACGCTCAGGTGTCCGATTGAATAGTAGGTAGGTACACGGTCTAGTATTTCCAATGTCTTTACATTCCACTTCACAATTTCGGACGACACAAAGAAGGATGTATAGGCGTTTCCCTTTTCATCGAATTCGGTGTGCAAGGGGCCAAGTCCTGGTTTCTTCACTTCACCATGCAACGCAGCTTCGTATTTGATAACCGGCACTCCGTTAAAATCGCCTTCATAATCTTTGTTGGCAATGGCGGCTTGAATTTTAGAGAAGGAGAATACGGGCATCATGGCAGCCAGCTTGCCGCTACCAACAATGTATTCGCCTGAAGGATCGACATCGCATCCATGTGGCGATTTTGGACAAGGGATAAAGTACACAAGGTCTTTTAATTGTTCAACATCCAGAACCAGCACCTGCTCTTCCATGGTAGACTTGGCCATGTGTGTTTTTTCATCGTACACGTTGTGAGCATACTTTACTTTTTCAACGTTGGCTTTTCCCTGGGCAACATATTCTTCAGCTTTCTTCCAGTTCACAGCCATGATAAAGTCTTTATCTTTTTGTGAAGCATTAACTTCCAACAGCGTGTAGGCTTGCTCGGTGTTGTAGGTTGAAAAGAAGAACCATCCGTGTGACGGACCTTTACCTGCGCGACTCAGGTCGAAGTTAAAGCCGGGAGTTCTTAACTGAAAAGCAATGTTCATGCGTCCTGTTTGCTGATCAACTTTAATAAAGCTTATGGAGCCCTTAAAGTTTTCTTTGTACGAACTGATGGGCACATCCTTGTTAGCCATCGGAACACTAAAGCGGGTTCCCGCTACGAGGTACTCTGTATTTTCGGTGATGAATGGTGACGAGTGATTTCCTCCGCTGTTGGGTATCTCTAAAATTTCTTCAGTCTTAAACGTTTTAAAACTTACCCGAGCCACCCGTGGTGTATTGTTACCATTGGCAAAGATCCATCGACCATCGTGTTCGCCCTTTGTTGTAGAAAGGGCAATGTGGTGCAAATCGTCCCAGGGCACCTGGCCATGCGAGGTAGTTAGCATAGGCTTGGTTTCTTCGCTAAAGCCATACCCGCTTTCAGGTGAAAGTGAAAAGACCGGAATGATTCTGAACAACCTTCCGGAGGGAATTCCATAAACGCCAATCTGGCCATTGAATCCTCCGGACACAATGTTGTAGAACTCATCATACTTGCCAGGGGCAACATATACTTTCGAAGCTGCATCTCCCGTAGAAACCTCTGCGGGCCCCTGGGGTTTACAGTTGTACAGGGATAATGACACTGCACCGGCAATCAGCAATGCAAGGGTCGATTTATTTTTTCTAAACATATTTTTAAAAGGTTATCGTGTAAGTCTATTTTTCTCCATCATTTTGGCGCATGAACTCCAGAATATCCCGAGCATCACCGATGGAAACATTTTGATTGGGCATTCGCATGAGACAAAGTTCCAGCAGCTTTTGTGCTTCCGGATCTTTATCCAGCATGACATCAACATTGGTAATCATGTTCATAATCCACTCCGGTTGTCTGCGCTTGGTTATATCTTTCCAGCCAGGGCCAACAACACGCTGATCGTTAAGTTTGTGGCAAGCCGCGCATTTCATGTCATAGATTGATTTTCCACGTCCAATGCGTTCTTGTTCCAGGGGTGTCTTAAGTTCTACATGGGTTACCTGGCCCAAGCCTTTTCCGGGATCGCCATTTTCGGCAACAGCATTTGCAGCCGGGGCTTCGCGATTGTCGTCATAGTCTTCACTTTCTACTTTAGGTTTATCGGGCGCGCAGCTCATCAATAAACCGAATGCGATCAGTGTGATGGTTAATGTTAATTTGCTCATGGTGTTTACGTATTTGGTTGACATAGTTTCTGCTTGATAGTACCAAAAGTACCGGGGTTATGGCCTGGTCATTATGATTCTGATCATAGTGGTAGGTTGATTTATATCATCGAACCGATACTATTCCCGGCCATACACTTAGCGTTTGCTTTTGCAGAAAAAGGAGGCAACGGTTAATCCACCAATACTTGCCCACAGAAAAATTGAAAAAAGAAAGACGGTTGCCTGAACAAAAATTGCGCTAACCCCTGCACCCATAATTGTTGGTGCCGCAACTAACATAAATTCCATTCCTGCTAATCCGAGTAGAAAAGTAGAAACGCAGATTTTACGCCACATTGTTTTTATAAAATCATACTCGATGAACCAGATCAACAGAAATAGAGAAATGATGCCGAGCAATACAAAGTGCAAATAGGCCATCACATAGTTTCGGAATTCATATGCGAGTTGCGCAACAGACGGGAAGGCTGAGATGAGTTGCAACATTTCTTTGATCAGAATCGAACTCACTACTATAAGTAACGGAATTAGCGATCCGGCTTTGAGTGCTTCCTTTATTTGCACAAGGCAAGTGCGGCAAGATTTAAACAGCATGCCGAGTGCAAGAAGTTGAATGATGCCACCAACAAAACCAATTACATTGAATACCAGGCTTGGCTTTGCCCACAGCGTGGATAAGAAATAGGCTGGCACACAGGCAATGGCTGTCCAGAAAATTCCCTTACGGGCGATGGATGCCGAATACATAACACCACGGTCTTCCAGAAATTTAAAAAACAATCCCAGGATGCCGAGTAAAAAGAAACCATTGTATTGAAAGTGCAGATAGTAGTAAACTGAAAACGAATACCACTGACTGTGACGCAACCCGCTGCTCGTTATGAAACCCAAGACGAACGGCCCTACTGTTGAGAGAAGAAAAAGGACAAGTGAAATTTTTACTGCGTAACACGATATTTGATTTTTGCTGCTCACGTTCCGTGCATCATGGAGAAACCTGACGATGAAAATGATTGCTGCGATGGTGTGCAGCGTGGAAAACAGGATAGAAAAGAAACCATACCCCTGAAGGGGAAACGAAATGAGCATGCCCACCACCAGCAGTTGCAGCAGAATGAATATCATGCGATAGCGACTATTCCATTTGTCTCTAACGAAGCTGTACACAAAGGCGAAATACAGTGCATTAAAGACCCACCCAAGAAACATGATGTGCGAATGAGCGTGCAGCAAGTAAGTATATTGAATGAAGGGGAAAGGATTGATCAATTGCCAGCGCAGCAACAGTCCAAGGGACACAGCGATGAAGAAGAACAGCATGGGAATGCTACCGTACCGTTCCATGACGTTGGCTGCGGAGCAGAAGGGTAAAAAGAGTTACGAGGTACAACAGAATGCCACCAGCTGAAATCCAACCACTCATCATTCTGAAAGTGTACGATATTACATAAGCATCCGCCAGAATTCTGATTAGCACCGATCCAATCAACAACATCAGCGGAAAGTAAAGTGCGCGATGGTAAGGCTTGACGGATACACCTAAAACACCGGGAAGAATAATTGGCCCGTGTGCAAAGATCATCGGGAAGATAAAGCCAATGAAGAATGTATGCACAAGCGCATCATAAGCAAATGGAGTGGCCGGAAAGATGATAAAGAAAATTCCATCGAGCAGCAGGGCGAAGTATCCGGTTAGCAGCGCAACCGCTGTGAATTTGGTGAGCCCTTCTTTTTTTAACGTAACGCGAATAACATCGTAGCGCATCAGCCAGATGCTTATCCCTATAAGACTCGCTCCGGTAAAGTACGATCCGATGCCGTGGAAATGAAGCAATGCGCCTGTCACAAAGAGACCAAGTAAAATCAGCAGCACTATTTTGTTTAAACGCGTTACCGGAAGAAACTTGGAAAGTTCGAGCCGCTCGGCTGTAATGGTGAATAGTAAGAAAGCCATCAACCAGGAAAGCGACAGCGGATAAAGATTTTTGAAGAGCAACAGGATGTTGCCCGTAAGCCAGGAGAGCGCCCCCATGAGCATGATCAGAATCGGTAACTCATCCTGTTGCGAAAGGTAAATCAGGTAGATGATGCAAAGTCCGGTACTGCCAACAATTAGAATAACGAGTGCGTACGTAAAATGCCCTGACAAAAAGAACACGATGCTTGAGGCATTGACTACCGGAATCAGCAAGAGCAAGTTGTTCTTGAGTGGTATGGCTTTCTCCAGGCAAATAAGGGTACCCAGAAAACCACCAACCATAATGGAGCCGTGATAAAACGTAGGCTTAAGGTAGGAGAGATCCCACCCGAGCCGGGTTAACCCTGTCCATAAGCCGATCAGCAAACTCGCCAGGGCCATCATCAAAAAAAGGAGTCGCTGTAATTTCATGCTTGTCCGGATAAAGGACCAAAACATTCTCCATAATCGATATGATTAAAATCAGTACACTACCTGTTTACCTTTCGTATTACCACCTGATTATTTTTTGTATACGCTACCAGCATTTCGTTATGACTGATGGTGTGTAGTACCGGAAACTCGCCCGCTTCACTATCGATGATTGATCGCGTTGTGATGGTGCTTACGTTGTCGGTCAGGGTTAGCACGATTTGATTGTTGTTAGTAGCTGTATGTGTGGTGTGATCTCCATGACTGGCGTGGGTGGTCGTGGGTGCGGCCTCTTCCCAAATGATGGCTGACTGATTTTTCCAAACGGCAAGTTGCGGATGACGCGCTTCCGATGAAAGTAATTTTCGTGGCGTAAAATTAGTTTCGTTACAAGGAGTAGAAGTGTAGTAAAGTCCGGGTGTGCCGCCTGCGGTAAACCATACAATGGTAATGGTATTTTTATCACCAGCGATGCTCGCACCGGTATGCGGACAACCCGAGAGTATCCAGTTGTCGTTGCTGATTTTTTTTGCTGATGAGAAGGTAAGACCATTATTATTAGAAACGAGGTGAACGAAATCGCGTACTTGCCCTTTAAGCGTGGATTCTATGTCGCGGTAAATCACGTGAACATTTCCTTGTTGATCAACATACAAGTCGGTTCGACAGCATTGACAAACAGTTTCGCTCAGTAACTGATCCGGTTGAAATCCTTTCTTGGTTTTCGTTTTGGCGAAGTACAAGGATGATCCATCACCCCCGAGATTAAGACGTCCATCCAGCCACACCGCGCCAACCTCACCATCGGGCAAGGTGGCGATATCAAAGTAGCTGCGTCCGTACTCGCGCAGGGTATCGGTGTGAAGAAATTTTTCGTTCGACCAGGTTTTGCCGAGATCGAAGGATTGTGTGTAGAAGATTGAGCCGGCATATTTATTTTTCTCTGTAGGATGCTTGCGACCATAAACAGCTACTACTACGCCCTCTTTTGTAAAAGCTACCTTGTTCATGCTCTCACCGTGAATGGCTGTGCCGCTCGAAGGCGTTACGGCAACAGCCTTTCCGAACGAACCGTTTTTTTTATTATAGACTGCGAAGTAAAGCTTGCTTGTTGATTTTTCCCCGGCCGTCCAGCAAGCCACTGTGTTTCCTGCGTGATCGGTGGTAAAGAAAGCGCTGCCTGCGGGGTGATTTCCGGAAATTACTATCGGGTCCGAAACTTTTAATTCTCCTGGTTCATGCGCAGTTACTTGCAGCAGAAGCGAGGCGAAGTAGATCAGTACGTTCATATTGTTGCTGGATTATTTTTTACCTGTGAAGTTGTATTGAAGGCCCACTACCATTGTGCGCGGAGGTGCCGGTGTAAAGGTGGTCGTGCTGGTGGCATTGTTGCCGCGTGTGGCATTGAAGGCGTAAAGTTCGTCTGTGGCATTCATGATGTTGGTGAATAGTTCGATGCCTTTCCAAGCATACCCTGCCCGCACGTTCAATACACTGAGTCCGCGAATGCCCAGCGCTCCTTTGTCATCGTACTTTATAGTGTTTACCTGGTTTTGGTACCACCAGCTCATGTGCTGCCGTTCGATGCCGAGCCGTAAACCTTTTGCAAATTTTGGTTTGTAGATTACTTCGCTGTTGGCGATCCACGCTGGCGAGCCGGGCATAATTTTTCCGTTCACGTCTTTTACTTCGTCTGTTGGCTTGGTACTTAGTACAAATTCCTCAAAACGGTGCAGGGCGTTGGTTCCGCCAACGCGAATCATCCATTCACCTGTTGGCCGATACGTAATATTGTATTCAATGCCCTGGTGAAGTGTTTTTCCGGCACTTTGGTAGTCGGTAGAATTGTCGGGTTGGCGAATGTTCAGCAATTCGTTTTTGCCTGTCATGTGATACAAGGCTACATCAATTTCAACTTTTTTGTTGAACCAGGATGACCATCCGCCAATTTCATAGTTGTTGAATTGTGCCGCTTTCAGGTTGTAGTAGAATTCTGCCGGACTGGTGTTAGGTTTCTTCCGAAAGATGGATGTAAGACTTGGTGGTGAAAATCCTTGACTGTAGTTGGCATACACACCCACCGTTGGTTTGATCTGGTACGTTAGGCCAATCTTGGGCGTAAATTGCTGATACGTTTTTTTGCCCGAACTATTATCGAGGTAGTTGGTGTATGTAAAACTCATGTTGTCGAATCGGCCACCGAGCGTAAAGGTCATCTTCTCAAATGGTTTTACATCCGCCTGGAGGTAAATGCCGGTGTTTACAAGATCAGCTTCATAGTCTGCAAGTTTAATGTCGGTACGTTCTTCTTTAATGGTATACTTCTCAACCGATTTTCCATCGGCACGCAATAACGCGAGGAGATCCACCTGGTAAGCATCGTAAGTAACCGGAGAGTAATCCACGCTGATGCCGCCCACCAATTTTGTTCGTATGGGCTTGAGGGTAGCACTATGTTGTGCGATGAAACCCCGGCTGGTAAAACTATTATCGTTGATTTCTCCGGTAGCAGTTGTTTCTCCGGTTTTCCACTTGATGGCGTAAGCCGGGTTTTGGCCGATGGTATTATCGCGATAAATCAGGTGAAGTATCGTGCTGTTGTTTTCGTTCCATTGCTGGTCGACACTCAGGCGTGTACGCAGTGATGTAACTTCGCGATAGGTAAAATCCGATGAACTGGTGTAGCTGCGATTGTAAAAGGCGATACTATCCACGCTTCCCGGAGTTTCAGAATAGTAATTATTGTACGAAGTAGCCAGCGTTAGTTGTGTGCGTGAAGTAAGTTGGTAATCGATGCGTGCGTTGATGGAGTTCTTGTCGTAATCGGAATACGTCATCCAACTGTCGGTTTGTTTTGCATAAAATCCACCCACAAAGTAGCCCCACTTTTTCCCCAGTTTTCCACCAGCGCCATACTGCACGCGCTTGTAGCCAAAATTGTCTCCTTGTATTCCAAGCTTGGCTGTTGTTACAGCAGTAGGCCGTTGTGAAATAAAGTTGATTGCGCCACCAACAGCTTCGGGGCCGTAAAGCGATGACGCAGGACCTTTTACCACCTCGATGTGGGCGATGCCAAACACATTCATTTCGATCAAAGCGTTGTGGTTAAACACACCCATTGGCCGAAGGGGTATACCGTCTTCCATGTATAAGTAGTATGCGCTGGTGCCCATCGGTTGCCGAATGGACATCATGTGTTGTTCGTTGTTGAGGTTTACCATGGCCACGCCCGGCACTTTGTTTATGATTTCAGTCAGCAAGGTGGGTTTAGCATCATTGATGGTCGTTTGCGAAAGCTTACTGATGGCGAGTGGAACTTCCGAACGAAGTTGCGCATCGCGACTTGCAGTTACTACAACCTCCTGCATGGTGGTAAGGGATGGGTTGAGGCCGATGGTGATGATCTGTTTATTTTCAGTGTTGAATGTTTGTGATTCGTAACCCATGTAGCTTACCGTGATTGACGTTAATGCGTCATTGGTTTTCAGCTCGAAGTGCCCATGGATATCGGTCGTTGTTCCGGTTTGTGTATTGGCAATTACAATCGATACTCCAACGAGTGGCTCTTTGGTTTCGCTATCGAATACATTACCAGAAAGATTTTGTTGACTGTGCACGGTATAGGTAAGCAGCGACAGCCATGCTGCAAGAAATATTTTTTTCATACGAGTTCAGTAGTAAAATGAAATGGAGATGAGATCAGATCAGGAGTGTGTTACCCGATCAAACAGAACTGAACTAGGAAATTCTGGGTGGCTGAAAGATGTCCAGGTGTGGACGGGCGTAGTGTACAAGCTTATAGCAATCGGCTACTTTGTGGTTATGGAGCAATTGATGCTCAACAAGGGCAATAGCCGGTTGAAAAAAAAGCGTGATCTCCTGTGCCGAAGTGAAACTAACCGGAACACCTTTTTCGCTGTCGTGGTGTTCGATGTTGATGCTTTCATCAAAATCATACGCGCTGCTACACAAGGCAATGGGTACTTCGGAAATCAACCCGATGGTGTTGGCGATTTCGTTTCGGTTCTTATATAAATAAGAGAGAACACCCAGGCGGCTGGCGCAATGCAGCACCATGCTGAACAGAATGAGGTATGCCAGGGTTTTGCGAAACATCGCGGTAAAAGTAATAAAATTATTACGTGAATTCCTGCCTCAAAAGTAAGTATGCACTCCGGTTTGGGATATGATGGAGATCATATCAAGATGAAAAATTAAATATCCGGGAGACGCGTTACTTCTTCTTCTGTTGCTTCATCTGGTTGAAGAACTTCACCCAGTTGAACGGGTTGAGGAAGGGATTGGTAACAGGCTGAAACTTATCGCTGGTTGAGGCAGCCCATTGATTAAGATAGTAGCGCTGGTTTTGGTAGCCATCCATGGGGGTGGTTTTGAGCATGAGTGCCAGCAGTTCTTCGTTCATGTTTCGTTTGTCGATGCGATCGTCAGGCTGCATGTTGAGTGCCAGCACGGCTTGCTTAAATACTTCTTCTGTTGGAAAGGGTGTTACTACGATATCGGGCAGAAAGGTGGTGTCGCTCACCATCGTGATAATGATCGTCTGATATTCGGGTGAGTTCTCGGGTACTGTAAAATGTTGTTTTTCGTAGCCTATGGAGCTGATCACCAGCTCATCACCGATCAATACCGGCATAGAGAAAAAACCTACTGCGTTAGTGGTTGTTCCGCGGCCGGCCTTTGGCACATACACGTGTACTCCGGGCAGACCGGAAACGCTGTCGTTGCCAATCACCACCCCCGAAAGCTGGATTACTCTTTTCTGCTGCGCCTGTACGGCATGCATGCTGCATACCGCTACAAGCATGAAGGCAACAATTACTACTACTTTTATGGAATGGTTTCTCACGGTATGCGTCTAAGCGTCAATTTTCAAATATAGGGAGAAGGCCTAAAACTGCCTAATTTCTATACCTTTGACGGCTGAGGGTATGATGTACTATGCGCCTGAAAAGTTTTAATCTTACGCTGGGATCGCAGATTTTTAAAGCCTGTGCTGACGAATCGCGGCTGCGTATTCTTCATTTAATTTTTATAAATGGCGAAATGTGCATTACCGATCTGGAGAAAATCCTGGATTTTACGCAAGCCAAAACCTCGCGCCACCTTATTTATTTAAAGAATTCCGGCATCCTCAGTCACAGGCGCTACAACCACTGGGTGTTTTATCAGATAAAAGATGAGGTAGGTGATATTATTAAGCAAATATTCCAGTTTTTGAGGAAGGACACGCAGTTGCAGCATGATCTGCAGATCTATCAAACATTGTTTACCAACCGTGAGCTCGCGGTAAATAAAATGCAGATGCAAGGATGGCAGCGACAGGTTGGCAAGGTTGCGGGTAAGGGAGAAGGGGTGTAATCAACGGGTACTAAAAAGTAATTAAAGGGATGAGTAGTAATAGCAGGCAAACCTATCAGTGTATTTTTTTTGATCTTGATCACACCTTGTGGGATTACGAAACGAATTCGAACGAGACTCTTCGTGAACTTTACGATTCCTACGCCCTGAAAGAAAAAGGTGTACCCACCATTGAAGATTTTCTCAACAGGTTTAAAGTTGTGAATACTCAATTATGGGAGTTGTACGACAATGGAAAAATTGAAAGCCATGTAATTCGTGAGCAGCGCTTCAAGCAAATACTTACACCGTTTTCGGCTTACGAAGAAAAGCTAAGCGAAGACTTGTCGCGCGATTACCTGGAAACCTGCCCGAAGAAAAGTGCATTGATGCCGTTTGCAACAGAGGTACTCGACTACCTTAAAGACAAGTATCTACTTACGCTGATTACAAATGGCTTTGAAGAGATTCAGCATACCAAACTGGCGGCCGGAAAAATCAGGCATTACTTTAATCACATTATTACTTCCCAAAAGGCTGGTCATAAAAAACCTGCGCGCGAAATTTTTGATTTTGCGTTGCAATGCAATGCCATCGAAAATCATCAGGCGGTAATGATTGGCGATAACCCAATTACAGATATGGGCGGGGCTATCAATGCTTCCGTTGATACGATTTTCTTTAATCCAGAACGACTGGCACACCAGGCTGCGGTAAAGCACGAAATATCATGTTTGTCTGAGCTTCGGCAGATTCTATAATTCAATTACCTTTGCGCTCCTATTCAAATAGCATTAACCTAAATTGATCGAATATGTCAAAAGGATTTTTCAACGTTCCTGTTCCGAAAAACGAACCTGTGCTAACGTATGCACCCGGTACCAAAGAGCGTACTTTATTGAAGAAAGCACTGGAAGATGCGCGTGCGCAGGTATTGGATATCCCGATGTATATCGGAGCCGATGAAGTAAGAACCGGAAACAAGAAAGTGCTTTCTCCACCACACGATCATCAACACGTGCTGGCGCATTTTCACGAAGGCGATGCCTCGCATGTCGAACAGGCTATCAATGCTGCTCTGGCTGCAAAGGAAGCATGGGCAAATCTAAGCTGGGAACATCGCGCAAGCATTTTTCTAAAGGCTGCCGATTTACTGGCGGGGCCTTACCGTTATGCCATCAATGCGGCTACAATGTTAGGCCAATCGAAAAGTCCCTACCAGGCAGAGATTGATTCGGCTTGCGAGCTGATTGACTTCTTGCGTTTCAATGTTCACTTCATGTCGCAGATTTATCACGAGCAACCGGAATCCTCTCCGGGTGTTTGGAACAGAATGGAATATCGCCCGCTGGAAGGTTTTACATTTGCACTTACACCGTTCAACTTTACAGCCATTGCCGGAAACCTCCCTACCTGCATGGCCATGATGGGCAATACGGTAGTATGGAAACCGGCCAACACACAGATCTATGCTTCCAATGTAATCATGAACGTACTGAAGGAAGCCGGTTTGCCCGATGGTGTTATCAACCTGATTTACGTAACCGGCCCAACCGCGGGTGATGTAATTTTCAGCCATAAGGATTTTGCCGGATTACATTTTACCGGAAGCACCGGAGTATTTCAGAATATGTGGAAGACGATCGGTCAGAATATTCACAAGTACAAATCGTATCCCCGCATTGTAGGCGAAACCGGTGGGAAAGATTTTGTAATGGTGCACAAATCTTCCAACGCCAAAGAAGTTGCTGTGGCATTAACCCGTGGCGCGTTTGAATACCAGGGCCAAAAATGTTCGGCAGCATCGCGCGCGTACATTCCTTCCAACCTGTGGGATGATGTGAAGAAATACATGCTGGAAGATTTGAAAACTATCAAGATGGGCGGCACCGAAGACTTTAGTAATTTCTTCAATGCTGTAATTGATGAGAAGGCGTTCAACTCCATTACCGGTTACATTGAAAAAGCACGTGCTACTTCTTCCAATGAAATTATTGCCGGTGGCAAGTATGATAAATCAAAAGGATATTTCATCGAGCCGACAGTAATCGTTTCGAAAGATCCGTCTTCGACTACGATGTGCGAAGAAATTTTTGGTCCGGTACTTACTATCTACGTTTACCCGGCTGAGAAATTTGAAGAAACACTCGCGCTGGTGGATAGTACGTCACCGTATGCCTTAACCGGTTCTATCTTCTCGAAAGATCGGTATGCTATTGAAGTGGCTACGAAGAAGCTCTCTAATGCAGCCGGTAATTTTTACATCAACGATAAACCAACAGGTGCCGTAGTAGGACAACAGCCTTTTGGTGGCGCGAGAGGATCGGGCACGAACGATAAAGCCGGAGCGAAAGTAAACCTCCTTCGCTGGGTGTCGCTGCGCACCATCAAAGAAACATTTGTTACTCCGGTAGATTACCGCTATCCTTTCCTCGATAAAGAATAATTTTATTTTCTCACAGAATTCACAGAAGACACGGAATTAGTTCTGTGTCTTTGTGCTTTTAGCGATTTGATGAAATGAGTAAACACACAGCCCACGGTTGAAACCGTGGGCTGTGTTGACATATTTTGAGCAAAGTAGCTACGCACCAGGTTCTGTGGGTGTTTCATTATACCACCGTACTTTTCTTGAGAAGTACATCAACGCTGCGATGATCAGGAACAAGCCGATGCTTCCCAACAACAGCGATAAATCCTGTTGCAGTATGATGATGAAGATAAACGAGTAGAATGTGATGAGCAGAATGGAAAAGAGTATGGACAGTTTGCCTTTCAGAAAGGTAGTGGCGTATAAACTGATCAGTACCACCGTGGCCACCGAAGAAATAATGTACGCAAGGTTGTATCCGGTTTGTTCGGAGAAACTCAGCAATAAAGTATAGTAGATGATCAGTGCCGCACCAATGAGAATGTATTGAAATGGATGGATGCGGATTTTCTGGGTGATCTCAACCAGAAACAGCGCCATAAAGGTTAGGAGTATAATAAGGATACCATACTTGGATGTGCGCATACTCTTTTGATATTGATCAACAGGCACGAGTAGTTTTACTCCGAATTGCGATCCAAGATGTTGATTGGTCTGTGTCCACAGTTGTGAGAATGGTCTGTTGAAGTGAAGCACTTTCCAGGACGCGGTGAATCCATCGGCCGTTACCGTGCGATCGGCTGGAAGAAATTCGCCATCAAAGCTTGGATCAGCCCACGGGCCGGCAAGTTTAACTTCAGTAGTCTTGCCACACGGAACAAAATCCAGCCGCTTGCTTCCCTTCAGGTTCAGATTGATTTGTACAGCTCCGGTAAAATTTTCTTCACTTTGCCAATCGAGCTTTGCAATGATACCATGATGCGAAGGCGTGTTGTCATCGCTGTCAATATGTGCATAGGCGGTACTCATCTCTCTTGGTGCGTGGTCAATGTAAATGCCCAGGTTATTGAGCGGTTCAGTGGCTACAGGTTTGTCGCCTACGGTGAACGTAAGGTTATCGTTAATGCCGCGAAGATCAGAAATACCCAATACCATGTAAGCGTCTTTCCATTGTACCAGTTCTTCCGGAACGGA
>Ga0315910_10000847_pt1 | contig 29191 bp, 20 predicted proteins | sample EdamamesoilMG_FD_204470 | JGI IMG/M metagenome (GOLD analysis project Ga0315910, IMG submission 204470) | Garden soil microbial communities collected in Santa Monica, California, United States - Edamame soil | ecosystem: Environmental > Terrestrial > Soil > Garden | place: USA: California... | reverse complement strand
CGCGAACTGGGAGCCGATCATCGAGCCCGCGGTGATCCTCGCGATCCAGAAACAGCCCGGCGCGAACACGCTGGAGCTGACGCAGCGCCTCGATGCGACGCTCGAGGACATCCAAGGCGCGCTTCCGGAGGGCATGCTGGTCAACAAGGAGTTGTTCCGGCAATCGACTTTCATCGAGAACTCGATCCGCAACACCACCGAGGCCTTGATCGAAGGCGCGGCGATGGTGGCCCTGATCGTGATCGCCTTCCTGGCCAGCGGCCGTGCGAGCGTGGTCACCCTGCTCGCGCTGCCGTTGTCGCTCCTGGTCGCGATCCTGGCGCTGCAACTGCTCGGCGGCAACATCAACACGATGACGCTCGGCGGCATGGCGATCGCGATCGGCGCGCTGGTCGACGACGCGATCATCGACGTCGAGAACGTCGTGCGACGCTTGCGCTTGAACATGGCGCGGCCGCCCGCCCAGCGCCGCGCCACTCTGGAGGTGGTCTACGAGGCCAGCGTCGAGGTGCGCGCCTCGATCGTGCTCGCGACCGTGATCATCCTGCTGGTGTTCACGCCGCTGTTCTTCCTCTCGGGGGTCGAAGGCCGGCTGCTCAAGCCGCTCGGCATCGCCTTCGTCGTCGCGCTGTCGGCTTCGATGTTGACCGCGCTCACGCTCACGCCGGCCTTGTGCTCGCTGCTGCTGCCCAACAGCCGCACGGTCACGAAGGTAAGCGAGCCGCGGCTGGTCTTTGGACTCAAGCGCGCCTATTCGCGGCCTCTCGACTGGGCCCTCGATCATCCCTGGCACGTCGCGCTGCCCGCGCTCGCGCTGTGCTTGTGGGCCTTCGTGGCCGGAGCGCGCATGGGGCGCAACTTCCTGCCGGAGTTCAACGAAGGCGCGCTGGTCGTCGGGCTGGTCTCGCTGCCGGGCACCTCGCTCGCGGAAAGCGACCAGCTCGCGCACCTGGTCGAGCAGGCCTTGATGGCCCACCCTGAGATCGCGGCCATCGGACGCCGCACCGGTCGGGCCGAGGAGGACGAGCACGTGCAAGGCGTCGAGGCGAGCGAGATCGACTTGACCCTGGACATGGAAGCCCCGCGGCGCCTGGGCCTGCCGCGGCGCTCCAAGCCGGAGCTCCTGGAGGCCCTGCGCCGGGATCTGCAAGGCATCCCGGGCGTGCAGGCGACCTTCGGTCAGCCGATCAGCCACCGCATCGACCACATGCTCTCGGGCACGCGCGCGAGCGTCGCCGTCAAGGTCTTCGGGCCCGAACTCGCCACGCTGCGCGAGCTCGCGCAACGCGTCGAGGCCCGCATGCACGAGGTTCCCGGCGTGGTCGACCTGTCCTCCGAGCAGCAGGCCCTGGTGCCCGCGCTGCGCGTCGAGTTCGACCGGCAGGCGCTGGCGCGACATGGCCTGCGCATCGCCGACGCCTCCAGCGCGCTCGAGGCGGCGACGCGCGGAACCGTCGCCGGCCAGATCCTCGAGGGCCCCAACGCCTACGACCTGGTGGTGCGCAGCGGCGAGTACGCGGACCTCACGCCACAGACGCTGGCCCGCACGCAGGTGCCCACGCCGGGCGGCGCGAGCATCCCGCTCTCCGCGCTCGCCGTGCTGGCGGAAGACCGTTCGCCCAATTTCATCAGCCGCGAGAACGTGCAGCGCAAGATCGTCGTGATGTGCAACGTCGCGGGCCGCGACGTGCGCGGCGTGGTCGACGAGATCCGCGCCGGCATCGAGCAGGACGTGGCGCTTCCCGCGGGCTACTACGTCGAGTACGGCGGTCAGTTCGAGAGCGGCGAAGCGACCGGCAGGCGCCTGGCGTTCCTAGGCGTGCTGCTCGTGTTCGCCATCGCGGGCCTCTTGTATTTCCTGTTCCAGTCCGCGCGCGACACGGCCTTGATCATGCTCAACCTGCCGCTGGCGCTGATCGGGGGCGTGCTCGGCGTGCAACTCTCGGGCGGCACGCTCTCGGTCGCTTCGATCATCGGATTCATCACGGTCTTCGGCGTGGCGGCGCGCAACGGCATCATGATGGTCTCGCACATCCGCCACCTGCAGCAGGTCGAGGGCATCGGCGACTTCCGCGCCGCGATCCGCATGGGTGCGATGGAGCGGCTCGCCCCGATCCTGATGACCGCGCTGGCCGCCGGCCTGGCGCTGATCCCGCTCGCGCTGCGCGGCGACGAGCCCGGCAACGAGATCCTGACGCCGATGGCGATCGTGATCCTGTGCGGACTGCTCTCGGCGACGTTCCTGAACATGCTGCTGGTGCCTGCGCTCTATCTGCGGCTGGGCCTTCCGGTCGCGAAGCTGCCGGAACTCGAGGAATCGACGGAGGTGCAACATGCGTGAGCGCAACGGATCGCGCGTCGTCCTGGTGTTGGCGCTCGCCGCAGCCTGCGCGACGCCGGAGGTGGATCCGCGTCCCGATCAGCAGCAGGCGCGCGAGCTGGTGCAGGCGGCGAGCGGCCAGCAGCAGTTCCACGATCCGGATGCCGCCCCGCTTGCGAGCGAGGAAATCGAGGCGATGCTCGCCGACGGGCTCGGGCTCGACGAGGCCCTGCGTCTGGCGCTGCTCAACAACCGCAGGCTGCAGGCCGGATTCGCGGGCCTGGGTGTCGCGCGCGCGGACTTCGTGCAAGCTGGCTTGCCGAGGAACCCGAGCCTGGGCATCGGATTCCTGCTGCCCTCGGGCGGCGGCCAGCCGCAGATCACCGCGGAGCTCGCGCAGAGCCTCGGCGATTTCTGGGAAATGCCCAAGCGACAGGCGCTCGCCGAGGTCGCGATCCAGCACCAGATCTTCGAACTCTCGCGCTTCGCGGCAGGCTTGCTCGCCGACACGCAGGATGCCTACTTCGAGAGCGTCGCCTCGGCCGAGCTGATCGCCACGGCGCGCGAGGGCGCGATCCTGGCGCAGACCGCGCTGGACGCGGTCGAGCGCCGCGTGCAGGGCGGCGTCGCGACCGCCACGGAGCGCAATCTCGCGCAGAGCCAGGCCTTGAGCGCGCGCATGGCGCTGCTCGGCGCCGAGCGCCAGGGCGGCGGAGCGCAACGCAGGCTCGCTGCGCACCTGTCGCTGGACGGCGACCTGCGGGAGGTCGTGCTCAGCGACGCGCTGCCCACGCCCGATCTGCTCGCGCTCGATCGCGAAGCGCTGGTCGAACGCTCGCGCTCGGCGCGACTCGACGTGCGCGCCGCGCAGGCCGCCGTGCAGAGCGCCGAGGCGCAGCTTGCCTTGGAGCAGCGCAAGGCCTGGCCCGAGCTCGAGGCGAGCCTCGGCTTCGAGCGGCCGGAGCAGGGCTCGTCGGTCGATTGGATGGCCGGGCCCGGCGTCGCGCTCGAGTTGCCGATCTTCGACCGCAACCAGGTGCAGATCGTGCGCGCGCGCTTCCGACGCGACCAGCTCGCGAAGGAACTGGAGGCGCTGCTCGCCGACGTCGGCCAGCAAGTGCGCGCCAGCGTCGATCGCGCGACCGCTTCGGCGCGTTCGGCGCAATTCGTCTCGGTCGAGCTGCTGCCCCAGGCCGAGCGCGCCGCGGAACTGGCGCGCACCGCCTTCGAGCTCGGCAACACGACCCTGCTGCCGATGCTGGAAACCCAACGCGCCGTGCTGCAGGCGCGCACCAGCCACGTCGAAGCGCTGCTGGAGGCTGCGCGCGCGCGCGTCGACGTCGAGCGCAGCGCGGGCGCCGCGCTGGAAGTGCTCGGCGTGCAGCGGCCGTAGGGTACTCCTCTACTCGAGCCCCACGAAGCCGCGGATCTCCCCCACCGCGCGCTCGACGACGTCGTTGACCACGATGTGGTCGTACTTCCCGCGCTCGCGCCACTCGTCCTCGGCCTTCTGCAGCCTTCGCTCGAGCACCTCGGGTTTCTCGGTGTTGCGCGCCGTCAGGCGCCTGCGCAGCTCGACGAAGTCCGGCGGCGCGATGAACACGTAGATGCCCGGCTGCCCGAGCGTCTTCAGCTGCAGCGCGCCCTGCACGTCGATCTCGAGCAGGTAGACCTCGCCGCGCTCCAGCGCCCGTTCCATCGGCTCGCGCAGCGTGCCGTACATGTTGCCGTAGACGTCGGCATGCTCGATGAACGCGCCCTCGGCCATCAGCTCGCGGAAGCGCTCGCGGCTCAAGAAGTGGTAGTCGCGACCGTCGACCTCGCCCGGCCGCGGCAGGCGCGTGGTGGCCGAGACCGAGAACTTGACGCGCGGATCCTCGAGCAGGCGCTTGCAGATCGTGGTCTTGCCGCTACCCGAGGGACCGGAGATCACCAGCATCGAACCGCGACGTGCCGCCACGCTCACTCGACGTTCTGCACCTGCTCGCGCAGGCGCTCGATCGCGGTTTTCATCTCGACCACCGCGTGCGCCACGCCGGCGTCGACGCACTTGGAGCCGATCGTGTTCGATTCGCGCAGGAATTCCTGCACCAGGAAGTCCAGCTGCCGACCGACGGGGCCGGAGCGCTCCAGGATCGCGTCGAACTGCGCGAAATGGCTCTTCAGGCGCGCCAACTCCTCGGAGACGTCGAGCTTGTCCGCGAGCAGGGCGACTTCGCGCGCGAGGTCGCCGGGCGAAACCCCCAGTCGATTGCCGAGCAGCTCTTCGACGCGCCGTTCGAGCGCCGCATGATGCCCCTGCACGACCTGCGGCATGCGCTTCTCCACGGCGGCGGCCAGGCGCTCCAGCGCCTTGCGGTTCTTGCGCAGGTCGGCTGCCAGCGCGCGTCCCTCGGCCTCGCGCATCGCTCCCAGCGCGACCAGCGCGGCCTGCACGACCTTGAACAAGAGCTTGCTCTCGTGCTCGAGCGTGAGCGGGTCCAGCGATCCAGCCACCACGCCGGGAAGTTGCGCCAGCGTGTCGAGCGAGAGTGTGGGATCGAGCTTCAGTTCGCGCGCGAGCTTGAGCAGGTCCTTGTGCAGCCGCGCCGCGACATCGGTGCGCACCTGCGGGCCGCCCATGCGCGCATTGCTCGCCAGGTGCACGTTGAGCGCCACCGAGCCGCGCTCGAGCTTCTTCTTGACCAGCTCCTCGACCTCGGCTTCGAACTGCAGGAACTCGCTGGGCAGGCGCAGCTTGATCTGCAGGTGCTTGTGGTTGACGGTGCGCACCTCGGCGCGCAGCGAGACGCCGCCGTGCTCCGCAGCCGCCGCGCCAAATCCGGTCATCGAGCGCATGCTCAGGCCTTGGGCTTGGCGGCGCCGGGTCGGCTGCCGGGTTTGACCGCTGGGCCGTGCGCGCCGGACTTGCACAGCGGGCATTCGGCGGGATCCCAGGAGATCGCCTCGACCTCGGCCAGGGCGGTGAACGGCAGCTTCTCCGCCTCGAAGGGGTTGGCGCGCCCGGAACGGTTGACGATCGAGGCCACGCCGATCGGCGTGCCGCCAAGGCTGTTCACCAACGCGAGCACCTCGCGCACCGAACCGCCGGTGGTCAGCACGTCTTCGACGACCAGGATCCTCTCGCCGGGCGAGATCGCGAATCCGCGCCGCAGGTCCATCGCGCCGTCGACGCGTTCGCTGAAGAACGCACGCGTGTCCAGGACGCGCGCCACCTCCTGCGCCCAGACCACCGCGCCCAGCGCGGGGCCGATCACCAGCTCGGGCTTGGACTTCAGCCGCGCGGCGAGCTCGCGCGCCATCAGTTCCGCATGCCGCGGCTGGGCGAGCAGCAGCGCACACTGGAAGTACTGGTTGGAGTGGCGCCCGCTGGAGAGTTGGAAGTGCCCTTCGAGCAGAGCGCGGCTCGAACGGAACAGATCGAGGACCGCTGCGGCCTCCATCAGCTCACTGCTTGACCGGCGTGACGGGAGTCGTTCCGCCGCCGCCCGCGGGCGGCACGAGGTTGTCGGTCGCGCTACTCTCCGAGAAACTGTCGGTCGTCGACCCGCCGGCCTTCACGCGGTTCATCACGTGGATCAGCATCGCGCTGCACAGGAACACGCCGACGATCACCGCGGTGAACGTGTTGATGCCGCGCGCACCGGCGCCGAAGGTCTCCTGGCCGCTGGTGCCCAGCGCCTGGCCAAAGCCGCCGCCCTTGCCCTCTTGCAGCAGGATCACGACGATCAGAACGACCGCGGCCAGGATGAACAGGAAGTAGAGCAGCGTGATGATCAGGTCCATACGAGTTCTCGGGCGCGAAAGGGATTAGAGCGCGACCTCGACGATCGGGAGGAAGGCTTCGGATTTCAAGGAGGCACCGCCGACCAGGGCGCCGTCGACGTCGGGCACCTTCATCAGGGAGTGGATGTTGTCGGCTTTGACGCTGCCGCCGTATTGGATGCGCACGCCGCGCGCGGCGCCATCGGAATACAGGCCGGCGAGCAGGCCGCGCAAGTAGCTGTGCACCTCGCCCACCTGGGCCGGGGTGGCGTTGTTACCGGTGCCGATGGCCCAGACGGGCTCGTAGGCCAGGGTGATGCGCCCCAGATCGGCCTCGCCGACCCCGGCCAGGCCCAGGGTGAGCTGGCGGCTGATGCGCTGCTCGGTCGAGCCGGCCTGGCGCTCGGGCAGCGACTCGCCGACGCACAGGATCACGTCCAGGCCGGCGCCCAGAGCGGACTGCAGCTTGCGGTTGACCAGCCGGTCGTCCTCGCCGTAGAGCTGGCGACGCTCGGAGTGACCGCAGAGCACCAGCGTGGCGCCGACGTCGAGCAGCATCGCCGCGCTGACCTCGCCGGTGAAGGCGCCGCTCTGCTCGTCGCAGACGTTCTGTGCGCCGACGCGCAGGCCCGAACCGGCGACCGCGCGCACGATCTCGTCGATGTAGACGAAGGGCGGGAAGAGCGCGACCTCGCGGCCGCTCCAGCTCGCCGCGCGCGAAGCGAGCGCGCGCGCCAGCGACACGCCGCTCTTGCGGTCGAGGTTCATCTTCCAGTTCGCGGCGAAGAACGGCGTGCGCATCAGGAACCCGTTCGCGCCGCCAGCGGCGTGGCGCTCACCAGATGGCGGCCGTCCAGCGCGACCAGCGCGCGCGCATCCTGCGCGAGCAGCTCGAATTCCGCGGGCGAAATCGCCTGGTTGCCGTCGGAGTGCACCTCCGACGGATTGGGATGCACTTCGACGATCAAGCCGTCGGCACCCGCGGCCAGCCCGGCGCGCGCCAGCGGCCGCACCAGGTCGCCGCGGCCCGCGGCATGCGAGGGATCGACGATCACCGGCAGGTGCGTGTGGCGCTTCAACCAAGCCACGCCGCCGACGTCGAGCATGTTGCGCGCGGTCGAATCGAAGCTGCGCACGCCGCGCTCGCACAAGACGACCTGGCCGTTGCCCGCCGACAGGATGTACTCGGCGGCCAGCACGAACTCGCGCAGGCTGGCCATGAAACCGCGCTTGAGCAGCACCGGCTTGCGCGTGCGGCCGACCTCCAGCAGCAGCGGCGCATTGAACATGTTGCGCGAGCCGATCTGGAACATGTCCGCGACCTCGCCGACCAGCTCGACGTCTCGCGGATCGAGCACCTCGGTCACGATCGCCAGCCCGGTCTCGACGCGCGCGCGCTCGAGCATCTCCAGCCCCTTGGCGCGCGAGCCCTGGAACGAGTACGGCGAAGTGCGCGGCTTGAAGGCCCCACCGCGCAAAGCCAGCGCCCCGCGGTCGGCCACGGCGCGGGCGATCTCGAGCGTGCGCTCGACGGACTCGATGGCGCACGGCCCTGCGATCAGCGAAACCGCGCCCCCGCCGAAGCGCGCCGCGCCGACCTGGACCTGGGTGTCCGCGCGGCCGGGGGTGCGCTCGTGCAGTTCGCGCGAGGCTCCTACGTCGAGCACGGCGTGCACGCCGGCGAGGTCCTCGAAACGCGAGCGGTGCTCGGGCCGACCTGGCCCGCTCAGCTCCAGGAACTCGCGTTCCGGGTCCAGGAAACGGGGCACGAGGGCAAGTTCGCGCGCGAGGTCGAGGACCAGTTCGAGCTCGCCCGCGGCGAGCTTCTTGCGGAGGCGAATCAGCATGAGGGGGCAGCGAGCATCCCGGGAGCTGGCCGAAGGCCGTCCGATCCGCCGCGCGAAGCGCAGCATTCTATCGAGGGCCAAACCCGACCGCTATCCGGGCCGCGCGGGGGCCTTCCAGCTCCGCGGCGCAGGCCCTGTAGCCCAGGCCGGCGCCTTGCACCACGCCTGGAAAACGCCCCGAGGATCGCGCCGCCTGCGGAGGCCGCCTCGGGAGCCCGCGGCAGCCCACCGAGCGCGGCCATGCGGCCCGTGCCGCGGCGCGCTCGACCGGGTGCAGCGGATTGCCCCGCGAACGCCAGGCACCAGCGATGCGGGGCAGCAGCGCGCAAGAGCGCTGTGGACTCGCGCCCGGCGGCCGGTTTAGCTGGAGCCCGGCGCCTTGCACGCGCCGCCCCTTGCAGCGCTTCGCCCTGATCTTCACGGTGCTGGTCTTCGCCGCGGTGCTCGGCGGTTTGCTCTCACGCCACGGCGGCGCACCCGTGCCCAGCCCGCGCACCCTGCAGCCGAAGTCGACGCCGATCTTCGCGCCTTTGGTCGACCCCTTGGGCGTCGGACGGGACCCCAGCCTGCCTCGCGCCGACCGGCTGGAGTTGCGCGTGGTCGACCCCGCGGGCTTGGCCGTTTCCGGGGCCGCGCTGGTGGTGCGCGCGGGCAACAAGCCGCTGTGGGCCTTCACCGACGCCTACGGCCGCGCCGTTCTCGAAGGGCTCGCGCCGGGCAAGTCGCGCATGGCCGTGATCGCGCTGCCGCATCCAGGCCTGGAGCTGGACATCGTCCCCGGCCCGGGGGAGCTCGAAGTGCGGCTCGCGGCGGCCATCGAGCCGCAGCCGCTGCTGGCCGAGATCCCGCGTTCGCGCCTGGCCGGACGGCTGAGCGGCGCGCCGCCGGAGGCGCTCGCCGAATGCGAGGTGCTGCTGCTGCCCGTGGCCGCGCCGAACGAACTCGGAGGCGCGATGCCGCGCCGCTGCAGCGCCGATGCGCAGGGCAGCTTCGCCTTCGACAGTCTGGCGCATGCCGTTTATCAGGTCTGCGTGCTGCCGGCGTGGGCGAGCGGAGGCAGCTGGCCCGACCTCGCCGCGGCGGCGGATCGCACGCTCGATTTCAAAGCCGCGCGCAACGACTTGAGCATCGCGCTCGCCCGCGGGGAGATCGAGGGAGAGGTGCGCGACGATTTGGGCCGGGCCCTCGAAGGTGCCCTGGTCTGGGCCACCGACGCCGGCAACGAGCTGCGCATCTGGCCGCCGGCGGCCAGCGGCCCCGACGGCCGCTTCCGCATCGCGGACCTGCCGCCGGGCAAGTACCGCGTGAGCTGCCGCGCGGGCGAGGGAGGCTCGACGCTCGAGGAACTGGTGGTCGCTGCGGGCGCATCGGCGTGGGCGGCGATGCCTGGCTTCGCGGCGCGAAAGCGGCCCCAAGCGCGATGAACCGCACGCTCGCCCTGTTCCTGACGCTGGCGATCCTCGTCGCGCACACGCTGGCGATCCACAAGGACGCCCTCGACGCCATCGCTCCGCCTTACGACGAAGCGCACGTCGCCTTCCGCATCGCGCGCAACTTCGTGCAGACCGGGAGCCTGGCCTGGGACCATGGCAGCCCGCCCGTGGAGAGCTATTCCTCCCTGCTGTGGATCGCGGTCGCGGCCCTGGGAGAGCGGCTCAATTTCGCGGTGACCGCCTTCTGCCAGACCGTCGGCGCCCTGAGCGCCATGCTCGCGATTTTCGTGCTGGCGCAGTTCTCTCCCGGCCGACTGGCGGGCGTCATCGCACCGCTGCTCTTCGTCGTCAGCGGCGGCGTGGCCGCGGCGGCGGGCAGCGGCGCGGAGACCGCCACGCTAGCGCTGCTGGTCGGCGCGAGTTACCTGGCCTTCGAGCGCCGAGCCAAGCTCGCCTTCGCCGCGTGCATCTGCTTGTGCGTCGCCACGCGCGCCGAGGGCATCGTGTTCGTGCTGATGCTGCTGGCGCTCGAGATCGCGGGTGCGCTGCGTCGCCCGCAGCAGCCGCGGATCAGCCTGCTGCGCTGGTTCCTGCCCGCGCTCGTGCTGCTCGGCCTGCTGATGCTGCTGCGCCACCAGCTCTTCGGCACCTGGTTCTCGCCCTTCGCCCACTCGTGGGTCGAACAAAGCGCACAGCGCTGGCTGACGGGCGCCAAGTATCTTGGTGACTTCGCGCGCGGATCGGGCTGGACGATCCTGATGGTCTTTCCGCTCTACTACCTCGTGCGCGGGCAGCTGACCGGAGTCGGCCGGCGTGCGCTCTTGCTCGCGGCGGGCTACGCGGCGCTGCTCGCCTGCATGGGCGGCGGACACGGCCCGATGTTCCAACCGATGGTGCCGATGACCGCGCTGCTGCTGATCGCGATGCAGGAGTCGATGACCATCGCGCTCGACAGCAAGCGCGCCGGCTGGCCGCAGTCGACCTGGGCCATGTTCCTGGTGGCGCTCGCCTGCTCGGCCCTGTTGAGCAAGTACCCCGGCAATCTCGGTCTTCTGCAGACCGAGGGCCTGCACCGCCGCTGGGTCGTGAGCTCGACGCCGCCGCGGCTTTCCTACCAGGAATCGCTGGGCCGCCTGGGCCTGGTCGAGGAGATCGAGGTCACGCAGCGCCTGCGCAGCCTGGGCATCTTCATGCGCGAGCATCTCGACCCGCTCCACCACGTGCTCACGCCTTGGCCGGGATCGCTGGGCTACCTCTCCCGACTGCGCGTGATCGACGCCCTGGGTCGAGCGACCCTGCCTCCCAACGCCGTGCAGCCGCGCCCGTGGAGCGGCGAGCAACGCGCGGATCTGCTGGCCGTGCTCGCGCGCTCGCCGGAGTACATCGTCCCCGCGATCAACTGGGAGCCCGTTCCGCCGACGCTCAAGGACGTGGCCTTGAGCTGGTCGCAAACCCTGGACATCGCCCCGAGCGACGAGCGGCGGCTGCAGGCGCTCGGCGAGCAGTTGCTGGCCTTCGAGCTGATCACCGTGCCCGTGCCGCTGGGCAATTCGACCAACCCGCGCGCAGCCACGCAGCCCTTCCACTTGCTGCGCCGCCGCGACCTGGACCTCGCACCGCGGCTGACGGTCGAGGTCGAGGGCAGGGCCTTCAAGATCAAGGTCCAGCACCGCGCGCACCAGCAGCAGGTCGACCTGCGCGTGGTGCTGCGCGATTCCAGCGGCCGTCAGTGGTCGCTGGAGCCCACCGGCAGGGTGCACGAGGACGCCACGGCGATGATGCGCACCTCGATCCTGCTGTTCCCCACCGGCGACCGCGCCATCGAACTCGCGGCCGGAAGTTGGCCCGCCGACCTCGACATCGTCGAGCTGCGCGCGGTGCTGCGCAATCCGCTGGCGCGCGGCGAGCACCACTACAGCTCGGTGAGCGAGGCGGTGGTCGTGCCGCTTCCACGCTAGGGGGGACCGAGCCAGAGGCTCTGGCACTCACTCCAGGTCGAGCAGACCGTCGAGCGAAGCGGCGCGCAAGGTCTCGGGCAGCGCGTGGAAGTTCAAGGCGTGCCCCAGGTCGGCGTTCCAGGGTTCGGGGCGGCGGGTGCCGAGGTTGCCCAGGGCGCTGGTCGCCGCGGCACGCACCCAGATCAGGCTGCTGCCGTCGCAGGCCAACTCGGCGAGCGCCGAGAGCGAACGCCAGTCGCCGACGCGTCCGAGCGCGAAGCACAGGTACATCTGCGACTCGAGGCTGATGCCGCCGCTCATCAGGCCCAGCAGTTGGCGCCCCACCGGCGCGCCGAGCGCGGCCAGGGCTTCGCTCGCCGGCTGGAACAGCTCGGGCGTCGTGCGCGCTTGCTCGAGCAGGCGTTCGATCGCGGTTCCGGCCTCGCGCGCACCGAGCATCCCCAGGGCGGTGGCCGCGTGTCCGCGCAGGCGCGGGTCGCCGTCGCGCAGCTTGGGGATCAGATCGCGATTGGCCTCGGTGGCGCCGGAGAGCCCCAGGGCGAGACAGCAGGCGCCGGCGACCTCCGCGGAGCGGGTCTCCAGCAGCAGGTCTCTGAGCGCGGCGCGCGTCTCGAGCGCGTTCGAGCCTGTGGCGCGCGCGATCCCGTTCTCGAACAGGCCCAGCGCCAGCACGCTCCAGGGCAGCACGTTGGCGCGCGCGGAAGCGGCGCGGTGCAGCAGCACGCGCCGGACGTCGTCGCTGCCGGCCAGCCGGTCGGCGTCGGCCACGGGCCCGCCGGGACGCGAGCCGCTCAGGGCCAGGCTCAACAAAGCGAACTCGCGCATCGACTGGTCGGAGCCCTCGGTCGCGGTCGCCTGCAGCGCGCTGCGCACGCGCGCGTCGAGCGCGTCGCTGTCCGCGTCGCCGAGCTCGCCCAGGGCCAGCACCGCGCTCTGCCCGACCTCGATCGCGTCATCGGTGCGCGGCGCCAGCGCGGCGAGCAGGCGCTCGATCGCGCGCGTGCGCAGCGGCGACTCCTGCGGCAGGTCGACGCACAAGCGTGCGACCGCGGTCGCGGCCTGGGCCTTGACCCAGGTTTCTTCCTGCCCGTCATCGAGCACCGCGAGCACCCAATCCAGCTGGGCGCGCCGCGAGGCCGAGGGGATGGCCTTGAGGGACGCGTCCTTCGAAGCGCTCGGCTTGCGTCGCTCCGCGCTGTTCCAGCCGCGGCTCGACTTCGCCGGCTGGGACGCGCGCGCCGGCGCGCTCTCGTCGGCGATCGGGATCAGGCTCAGTGCGTGCAGCGCCGCGAACTTGATCTCCGCGCTGGCCTGTGCCTCGCGTTCGAAGAGCCGGCAGATGCGACTGGCGGCGAAGCGGCGCACGTCCTCGCGCGGCGTCTCGCGGCCGATCAGGCCCATCGAGTACAGGGCCAACGCACGCTCGCGGTCGGTGGGATCCCGGGCGTCCGCCGCGTTCGACTTGGCCTCGCCTCCCAGCTCCGCGATCTGCGCCAGGGGGAACAGCGCCGCGTCGGTCCCCAGGATGCCCAGCGCGGTGATCGCCGCCCCCGACACCCGGGCGTCGGCGTGCGAGAGGAAGGGCAGGATCGCGGCGTAGGTCTTGCGCGAGTCCGGCAGGCGCGGGTCCTCGCCCAGCTTGGCCATCGCCACCAGGGCGCTGGCGAGCACGACCGGCGAGCGCTCGTGGTCGAGCAGCAGCCGCAGCGAGGGCTCGACGCGCTCGAAGGCCCCAAAGCGCGAAGGGATGGACTGGACCGAGGTGCGCGGGTCGGGCGGGATCAGGCCGGCGGGGCGCGAAAGCTCGCGCGGCGGGTGCGCGGAGAATCGGTCGCGGTGCAGCTCCCACCACAATTCCCAGCCGCGCAGGGCGTTCAGCTCCAACGCGGGATCCCAGGTGCCCGGCCCCGACGGGGGGGCCCACTGCCCCGGTGAAACCGCGCCGGGGGTCGTCGCCTTCCTGCGGCCGGGGTGGGGCGTTGCCTGAGGGGCGTCGGTCACCACGGCAGGCTTGGGCCGCTCCCGGCCAGGGTGCACGGGTTCGGCGACCGTGTCGCCGGGGCGTGTACTGCCCCCGGGGGCGGATCCCGAAGGAGGGGTCGGCGGAGGCGGCGCAGGGGGCGCCGGCATGCCCCCAACCTGCTGGTCCGCGCCCTGGACTCCGGGGCTGAGCACGACGACGAAACAGCCGAGCACGGAAAGTGCTGCCGCAAGTCTCAGCCATCCGGCTTCGCGGGTCTTCATGGAGGGGGTGATTCTGCGCGCGCCCGCCCCAGGCTAGTAGACCCCCTGGGGAAGGCGAAGTTACCGAACCCGGGCCTGCCAAAAGGCCGGATTCGAGTCTTACGCCCGCAGCGAGGGCAGGCCTGCGCCCGCCGGCCCGCGGCTATTGGATCTCATAGCGCTTGAGCTTGCGGTAGAGCGTGCTCTTGCCGACTTTCAGCAGCCGCGCAGCCGCGAGCTTGTCGCCGCCGGTCTCCTTGAGGGCCCGCAACAGCGCCTTCTTCTCGTAGAGGTCCAGGCTGACCTGCTCCTCGGGCGAGATCTCCCATTCCTCGTAGAGCCGCTCGCGAGAGGCTGCCGGACGGGCGCTCTCGAAGGCCGAGCTGGGCGCGTGGGAGGCGGGCTGCGCCGCGCGCGGGCGCGGGATCAGATCGCGCGGCGGCGGTTCCAGCGACTGGTCGCGCAGCGCCAGAGGCAGGTGCTGGACGTCGACGGAGTCGTCCTGGGCCTCGGCGCAGGCGCGCTCGATCGTGGTCTCCAGCTCGCGCACCCCGCCCAACCAGGCATGGGCCACCAGGGTCGCCATGGCGGCGTCGCTGATCTCGACCTCGCCGCGGGCGTGGCTCGAGCGGCGCAGGAAGTGCTTGACCAGGGGCGCGATGTCCTCGCGGCGCTCGCGCAGCGGGGTGAGCGAGATCACGCGCGAGCCCAGCAGCCTGGCGAGCTCGGGCGAGAAGCGGCCCGCCGCTACCTCGCCGGAGAGCTCGACCGAGGTCGTCGCGATCACCCGCAGCTCGACCTTTTCCGCGCGCTGCGAGCCGGCGCGGGTCACCTCGCCGCGCTCGATCACGTGCGCGAGCTTCTGCTGCAGCTCCAGGGGCAGCAGCTCGATGCCCTCCAGCAACAGGCTGCCGCCCTGGACCTGCTGCACGGCGCCGGGCCGATCCAGCGTGGCCTCGGGGTTCGCGCCCTTGACGTGCCCGAAGATCTCCGAGTCCATGTGCTCGGGCGAGAGGGCCGCGCAAGACAGCGGCAGGAAGGCGCCGCCCGAGGGGCTCATGAAGTGGATCGCGCGCGCGACATGCGTCTTCCCCGAGCCCGGCTCGCCTTGGATCAGCACCGGATCGAGGCTGGCGCTGCCCTCGCGGATGCAGGCGCGCACCTGGGCCATGGCGGAGCTCGCGCCGATCAAGCTGGCGGCGCCGAAGGCCAGGCGCGCGGCGTCGAGCAGCACGCCCACCTCGCGGCGCGGGATGGTGTACTCCTGCATGCGCGCCAGTTCCGCCGAGAGCCGACGGCGGCCGGCATCGACCAGCAGCACGACGCGCAAGCCTGGATCGCGCGTGCCCGGATTGGCGATCAGCGGCAGCACCGCCGCGGTCAAGGAACGCACGCCGCGACCAGGGCCCAGGGGCACGTCGAGCCTGAATCCGTCGCGGGCCTCGGTGCGCGCGTCGCGCACGAAAGCTTCGAGGCCGCTCGCAGGCGCGAGCCGGCCGAGGTTCTTGCCCTGCACGCCGCTGCCCAACAAGTCGCGCGCGCCGCGGTCGGCGAGCGTGACCACGCCCTCCGCGTCGACCAGCAACACGCCGTCGGGGTGGCCATTGGACGTCTCGCGCAGCGCGGCCGCACTCTCCGGGCCGTGCGCGGTATCGACCTCGCCGCCGCGCGCGCCTTCCTTGAGCTTGCGGTTGTGCTGGTCGAGCGCGCGGTTCGCCGCCGAGAGCTCGCCGAACTGAGCACGCGTGCGCAGCAGGGCGCGCACGACGTCCTCGAGGTTCGCCAGCTCGCTCTTGGCCAACACGTGATCCGCGCCCGCCTCGTAGGCCTGGTGCGTCTCCTCGCGGCCGATCGGCCCCTTGCCGAAGATCACGATCGGCGTCGCGGACAGCTGCGGGATCTGGCGCAGGCGCCGGCAGACCTCGACGCCGGTCAGGCCGGTCAGCGCGATGTCGATCAGGATCAGATCGCACGGATGCTCCCGCGCGTGGGGCACGCCTTTGGCGCCGCTGTCCGCGACGGCGACCTCGTGGCCGACGTCGCGCAGGCGGTTGTTCAGGACCAGACGGCTGGATGCTTCGCCGTCGATGAGCAGGATGCGGCTCATTCTCTCCTCCGGACGAGTTGTGCTGCGCCGCTGGGCGCGAGCAGCAAGGTCATGCGCGTGAACTGGTGAGTGTCGCCCGCGCCGGCAAGAGCAGCGCGCGAACTCCGGTTGGCTCGAACAAAGAACGGAAAGCCCCGAGGGGAACTTGTGCGTGGAAGGCGGATGGGATTGCATCCGCCGGCCGCACGCGCAGGATTGTCTCCAACATGGGAAGCAACCGCCAGCCCCGAGTTGAGGAGCTTTGCGCGCCGCGCGCGCAGGCGGCGCTCGAGGAGTGGTCCGCGGGGGGCCATGCGCACTCCGATGCGCTCGCGCTGGCCAAATTCCTGCGCGCGCGCTTCGAGCCCGAGTTGGCGCGCGCCCTCGCCGAGCAGCACGCTTTGCGACTTCGTGCGGCGACGAAATTCGCCCCCGCGGAGCGAATGCTCTTGCACCGCAAGGGCCTGGAGCAGGCCACGCGCCTGGACGTCGCCGCCTGGCGCGCTGGGCGCGTCAGGGACTGCGCGCCGAGGAGCGTCCTGGTCGACGCCACCTGCGGCCTGGGGGCGGACGCCATCGCCATGCTGCGAGCCGGCCTGCCGACGCTCGCACTGGAGAGCGACCCGCGCACCGCCGCCTTCGGCTCGCACAACGTGCACGCGGCGACCGGCCACCAATGCGTGGTCCTAGGCTCGGCCAACGCGGCGCCGGTTTTGGCCGACTATTGGAGCCTCGATCCCGACCGTCGCGAGGCGGGCAGCTCGAGCCTGGATCCGCGCGAGTGGTCGCCGCCGCTGGAGCTGGCCCTGGGCCTGGCGCGAGCCGCATCGGGCGCCTGCATGAAGTTGTCGCCGAGCTTCGACCTGAAGCTGCACGCACCGGAATGGGACCCGCGCCAGCCATGGCGCGCATCCTTCGTCAGCGCCGGCGGCGAGCTGCGCGAGTGCTCCCTGTGGTTTGGGGAATGGGCCTCCGGCGCGCAGCCCGGAGAGCGCGAGGCCGTGCTGCTGCGCGAAGCCGAAACGGGATCCTCGATCGTGTCGCTGTGCGAGCTCCCCCACCAGGAGCCTGCGCACACGATGGAGGACGCCGCGGCGGTGCGCTGGCTGGCCGAGCCCGATGCCGCGGTGATCCGCGCCGGCCTGCTCGGCAACGTCGCGCGCCGCGCCGGAGCGCGCCCGCTGGCGGCGCAGCTCGCGTACCTGGGTTCCAGCCAACCGATCGACGACCCGCTGCTGCACTCGTGGCGCGTCCTGGGCTGCTCCCCGCTGGACCCCAAGCGAGTGCGGCGCCTGCTCGCGGAGCACGACATCGGCCCGATCGAAGTGCGCAAGCGCGGCCACCCCGAGGCGGCCGAGGTTCTCGCGCGACGCTTCGCCGGTCCTGGCGGGCAACGCGGCCAGCTCGCGATCGCGCGGCTGGAGCGCGGGCACGTGGCCTACCTGCTGGGCCGGTGATTGGGCCCTACCCATGACGGGTGGTGCTCGCATCCCCCGGAAGCGTGACGTGCCTGCAGTTCTTGCGCATGACGAGTCAGGTTCGGACGCCCACCACAGCCGGGTTGGCACAACCCTCGCAAGCGCGAACCAGCGGGCGAGACGAGCCTCCGGGGCAGCGGCACTTGCCCGCTGGCCGGCAATCGTTCCCGCCGCCGTACTTCGTGATCGCGTCGCGCAGCGACGGCGACGGCCCCCTCGAAGCCTCTGACGCCCCGCACTGCTGGCCGACCGACCCGCGCGGCGTGCACGGCGCCGCGCGATTCACCCATGGGATCGATGAGGTCACGATCCGCGCCTTCGATTTTGCGGCAACAGGTCCGAGCGCGCGGCGATGGTGTTCCTCGGCAATCCGTGAAGGGCTGCCGGGACTCTCGAGCCCCAAGGAACTCCTCGTCGCGCCCTTCCTGGGCTCGGCAACGGGCGCCGGGTGTCGAGTGTTCGCCGGGGCCGGCAGGCTAGGCAATCCGAGGTAGGCTGGATGGGACGGGGATCCGTGGCAGCGGCCCCCTACCGACAGTAGCCGGGACCGACCGTCCCCCAGGAGCAGGCATGAATGCACGAATCGTCTCGCTGTCTCGCTGTCTCGCTGTCTCGCTGTCTCGCTGACGCTTTCCCTCGTCATGCTCGTGCCGAGAAGTCGAGCCGGGGCGCAAGAGAGCTGCGACCTCGCCCTCAAGGCTTGGGTCGACCCCGTGAATGGCGTCGATGGCGCGCTCTCGATCGCGCAGCCAAGCCCTACCGGTTGGTGCGCGGGCCCGATCTTCAGCGCTGACTCGGCCGCGCTGCAGCAGCTCAATGATCCGACGCAACCGTTCAAGACGCTGCAGCGCGCGATCGATGCAATTCACTACTCGCTCATCGAAATCCACTGCGCGAACGAAACCGTCGCCGAGGGCCTCGTCATTGCCTTGCCCGGCATCTATGGTCAGACGGCAGTCGGAGGCCAGGGCGAACTGCTCCCGATTCACATGCGCGATCGCGTGCACGTGAAGGGGCTCAACGCGCGTGCCTGCGTCATCCGCGGCGCGAACGAGAACTCGGGCACGCCCACCTTCCCGACGGTCTGGCCCTTGCTCAACCAAACTGGAGTGGCGCAGGGCTGTCTCGCCGGCAAGGAAGAGCGCGTGGTGCTGGTCGACTACTCCACGTCGGGCGAGTTCAAGAATGTCTCTGGAGGCGGAACGCCCGACCTGCCTTGGGCCGGCACAGGCGACACCGCCGAGCTGCTCGATGGCTTCAGCTTTCAGGGCGGCGACGTCCAGGTCAACTTCGGCCCGCTCGCACCGTACCGCTGGCCGCTGAGCGGCCGGGTGACGAACTGCCTGTTCGACATGCGGCACGACGCCGTCCAGCCGCCTGCGAGCTCGACAGTGCGCGGCCCGTTCATCGGGATCCTGATGGCGAAGGAACAAGAAACGCTGCAGAGCTGCCAGTCGTCGCAGCCCGGCGAGACCGGCTACTTTGACCAGAAGGTGCTCATCGCGAACAACACGTTCATCATGGCGCAGTTCCGCGACGGCCAGGGGTGGGCATCCCTCGCACGCCCTGAATCGGTCGGGATCATCGATGTCACCTCGCCGGCGCCGACCTGGTTCGACACGGACATCAGCAATCGCGGGGTCGGTAATCCCGTGATCGCGAACAATCTGTTCCGCACCGCGCCTCACGCCAACCCGCTTCCCATGCCCTTCGCGATGCTGGGAATCGACCGGCCGGACACGCAGACACACACGTCCGCCGGGCCGTCGAACATCATCGGCTTCACCAACGTCTTCGCCTCTGCCCGCGTCGGCTCGACCAACGGCTACTTCGCTTCGACGCCGGTCACGTCCGTGTCGCAGGGAGCGGCGGCAGGCAAGCCGTGGCACGAAGTGTTCGACTGCAAGCCGCCGCAGTGCATTTCACCCAATCCGCCGGCGCAGTGCACGGCGGCCTGCCAGCCGGCGCTGCTCCCGATTCCGGCCATCGAGCTCTACGACGGCACCGTTCCAGGAACGGTGGACGCGGGTTTCGTCGGCGAGTGGTTGGCCGCACAGCTCAGCAGTCCACCCACCAGCGTGTACGCCGACTGGAGATTGATGCCTGGATCGCCGCTCGAGGATCTTGGCCTGCTCCCGGCCGGCGCGTCGAACGGGACATTCTTCGGTGTACCCGTCTGCGAGGAATTGCGCTCCTTCACCTGGGACCATGAGGGCTGGGGCAACCCGCGCGTGGTCGGCGAAAGGCCCGACGTCGGCTTCGACGAGCGCCATGGCCTGATCGTCGCCGGGTCGTGGGGCAACGACTCGATCAGCCACAACTCGGCGCCGACGGGCCTTCAACCGAACGCGTCTCCGGGAAGAGCGAGGCGGTACTTCATCATGCCCGGCAGCGTGACCAACTACACCTCGCTCTTGGGCGTGGTGGTCGCGCCGTCCGTTCCTGCGGACGCGTGGAGTTTCCCGCCGCCGGGTGCCTTGAACCCGCGCATCGAAGATCCCTTGGCGACGCTGGTCGATTACAAGACGCAGTATGTGAGCCTGAACGGGGCATGTCCGACGCCCACGCCGTGGCCGACTGTGGGAGCGGTGGTGCCCACTCCCACAGGCTGGGCCTCACCCGTGAATTCGGGACTCGCGTTCGGATTCATGGCGCGGATTGATTCCATCGACAACGCCGGCGGCCCAGACATCGAAGGCGGGACCATCCAGCCCTGCGGGCTCGCAGACGCGCCCACGTACTTCTGCCTGCAGGCGATCCAGCACACGGTGCAAGGTCGCCCGCTGCTGACGAAGTTCTGGTACAGCAACCTTCAATTCGAGTACCGCTGAGATTGCCATGAGTACGCGGTTTCACACGGCATTTGGCCGGCTGCTACGAATTCGTGAGCGCCTGATTACGGCGGGAGTTTTCTTTCGCTCCTGCGGTCGATCATGCGCCCACGCGGTGTTCCTAGCCATGCTCCCATCCATTGCGACAGCCAGCGACCGGCTGTATGCCCTCTTCCTGAACCACCCGCTGGGGCAGATCGAGCTTCGAGAGTACGACCCTGCGACCGGAACACTGCTCGACATCAGTGTCTATTCGGACACCGTTCCGTTCTTGAATGAGTGGGGACTCACCTGGGGCGGCGAGAGATTTCTGACGTTGAGTGGGGCGGGAGTCGCTGGCTCAGGCCTGACCGAGGTTCACCCAGCCGTCGCACTCGGCTCGATCAAGCACTGGCTCTCGTTCCACTCCTTTGATCCACACATCGAGTCCAATCCCAGGATTGGTGAGCTTTGGTGCCTGAACCAGGAGGTTGGCAACCAGAGTCGGCTGTATCGAATCGATGGGACGACCGGAACGGTGTCCCCTGGCCCATTCATCTGGGGTGCATCCAACGACCTTAACTCATTCTGCATCCATTCTGATGGCAGCGCCATTGCCTCACGGAGCCTTGGTCTCTTCCAACTCGACCTCACCACCGGACACACGACGGCCCTTGGCACACTCTCCGTTCCGAGCGGCTCGCTTTTCCTCCTTGACATGGCCTCGAGCAGCAATGGAGACACGGTCGGCCTGCTAGTAACCCTAGCGCCCTATGTTCACGGGGGTCTGTATCGGATCGAACCAACGACGTTGGCGTCGACCCCTGTCGTGCTGATGCCCGGCGTCTCTTTGCCCGCCTACGGCGTCTCCTTCGCCCCCGACCGCACCGGCACGACCTACTGCCAGGCCAAGCTCAACTCGCTCGCCTGCACGCCCTCGATCCGCGGCCACGGCTTCCCCAGCATCGCCGCAGGCTCCGGCTACGAGGTCCTCTGCGACAACGTCCGCAACCAGACCCGCGGCACGCTGCTCCACACCCTCGCCGGTCCTGCGAACTTGCCCTTCCAAGGCGGAACGCTGTGCGTCGGCGGCTCCTACGAACGCAGCGCCGTCGTGAACTCCGGCGGCTCCGGGTTGCCGCTCGCCGATTGCAGCGGCGTATGGGAGGTCGATTTCAACGCGCTGCTGCGCCAGCGCTTCCCGCCGATCTTGGAGCCGCCGGTTCCCCTGACCGCGCTGCCGCCCGGCACCACGATCCACGCGCAGTGGCTCGGCCGCGACCCGGGGCTCGCACCGCCGAACAACACCTCGCTCTCCGACGGACTGCAGATCACGCTGATGCCTTGAGCACGAGTTCCCTAGCCGCGATCTCGACGCATCTGAGACCTCGATGAGTCTTGCCTTGAACTGCACGGGAGGGCATGCGGCGCAACTGACACCGTAGGCGGCTCGTGAATCGCGGGAGCGCGCGTACACGCTCGCAGGCCTAGAGACCTGCAGCTCAGCGCGGCGAGCGACGATTCGACTGCCAGGCGCGCAGCGTCGCGCGCAGTTTCGCGTGCGCGTCGAACTTCGCCACGAATTCGCTTTCGCGCCGGCCGCCCTTGGCGCGCATGACCTCGAACAGCGCGCTGCGCTCGGCGGCGGTCCAGCGTTCGAGATCCTCGAGGCAGGCGACCAGCGGCGCCCAGCGTTCGCAAGCCTGGCGTTCTTCCGCGGGCAAGCGTTCCCAGGCAGGTGTCTGCAAACGACTGGCGGCTTCCTGGCTGAGCACGCGCACCGCGGCCTCGCGGTCGGAGCCGAAGCGCTTCGCGAGCATCGCGATCACGCGCTCGCCGACGTGCGCCAGCGGAAAAATGCCGATCACGTCGTCGCGCTGCGCTTCGAGGTCGAGATACACGTTGTGCGCGGCCAGTATCTTCAGCGTGGCGATCGACGAACGCCGCGCCGGATCGCGCTTCATGCGCGCGAGCTCGCGCTGCATCAAACGCAGCACGCCGCGCTCGCGCGCGCGGAAGCCGAGCTTCTGGTAGAACCACCATGCACCCGACTTCAGGCCCTCGTCGTTCTCGTGGCCGAGCTGGTAGGGATAGATCGTGAAGGTGTCGGTGCCGAACAGCGCGCGCACCATGGCCAGCACGCGCGAGTACACGTGCGCCGCCTCGGCCCCGCGGTAGGTGTCGAAAACGTTGTAGGCGATCTCCGACGAGCCCATCAGCGCGCTGCACAGGACATAGCCGATCGGAATGCCGTTCTTCAGCGTCAGGAAGCCGTAGACCGACTCCAGCAGCAGGCGGCGTTCCGGTTTCACGCCGATGCAGGCGAACTGCAGGTTCTCCCCGCAGTCGATCAGGCGCACGTCGCGCGCATCGCCGTGCATGAACGCGTCCAGGTCGCGGCTGCGCGTGACCATCGCGTCGCGCGCCATCTCGACCAGGCGCTCGCCTTCCTCGAGCGAGACCTCGCGCACGGAAATCGGCGGGATCAGCACTTCGCGGCGCAGGTCCGGCCGCGGCCGCTGCAGCGAACGGGTCTGGAACACGGTCTTCTCGACCGGCCAGCGCGCGTGCGTGCGCGAGGGCGAGCCCGGGCCCCAGGCCAGGCGCATCGGCAGGTCGATCTCCTCGTGGAAACGCTCGCGGCAGAAGGCGTCGACCGGCAGGGCGGCGATGCGCTTGACCAGGAACTGCGCGTCGCTCTCGTCCGCGGACTTCAGGCGCCGCACCCACTCGCGCGCCGAGAGATCGAGCTCGTCCAGCGCCGGCGTCTCCGCCCACAGCGCGAACAGCGCCAGACGCTCGAGCAGCAGCTCTTCCTTGTCGAAGCAGTCCCAGTCGACGCTCAGGCGCTTGCCGAAGCGCAGGGCCAGCCAGGCGGCGGTCGCCGGGAAGAAGGGGTAGTCGGTCGGCGTGCCGGCGACGCCGGAGCAGGCCAGCTCCTCGCGGAAGCGTCGCAGGTCGGCGCGGCGCTCGAAGCGCGCGAGCTCGCGCTCGACGCGCGCGAGCACGCTCGCGTCGTCGGGGTAGGCGCGCAGGAACAGCAGCACCTCGTGCAGCGCGAGCACGGCGGAACCGCGCGGCAGGCGCGCCTTCGAGAGCTGCTCGATCAGCTCCAGCTTCTGCCGCGCGCGACCCTCGCCGTACTCGGCGCGGATCCGCTTCAACCTGCCCAATGCCCGGGTCGCGGGGCTCTGCATGCCGACTCTCTTCCGGCCCACGGGGCCCCTTGGCGCCGCCGTCCGAGAGCGCCGCCGTCGCCGGACACGGCGGAGGGAAACGGCAGTTCGAAAGGGTAGGCGATGAGGGATTCGAACCCCCGACTTCCTCCGTGTAAAGGAGGCACTCTAGCCGCTGAGTTAATCGCCCCAGGTCCCTTCGCGGGGTCGAAACGGTATCCTGCCGCCCCTTCCGGCTCCACCTGCACGGCGACGGAGGCCGAAAGGGTGCCTTCCGCGGACCGCAACTCCGGCCGGCGAGGTCCGCCCGCAGGGCTCCCCACCACCTCTCCCTTCCATGCGCATCGCTGTCATCGGCACCGGCTACGTGGGCCTGGTCGCCGGAACCTGTTTCGCCGAAAGCGGCAACAACGTCGTCTGCCTCGACATCGACGAGGAGAAGGTCGCCAAGCTGCGCGATGGCGTGGTCCCGATCTACGAGCCCGGCCTCGAGGAACTGCTCAAGCGCAACGTCCACGACGGACGCCTGTCCTTCACGACGAAGTACGAGGAGGCGATCCCCGGCGCCCAGGTGGCCTTCATCGCCGTGGGCACGCCCCCCGGCGAGGACGGCAGCGCCGACATGAAATACGTGCTTTCCGCCGCGCGCTCGATCGCCGCCAACATGGACGGCTACCTGGTGGTGGTCGACAAGTCGACCGTGCCGGTCGGCACGGCCCGGCGCGTGCGCGAGACCATCGCGGGCCTGACCAGGCACCCCTTCGACGTGGTCTCCAACCCGGAGTTCCTGAAGGAGGGCGCAGCGATCGACGACTTCATGAAGCCGGACCGCGTGGTGATCGGCGCGCAGTCGGCCAAGGCCGCGGAGGTCATGGAGGAGCTCTACGGCCCCTTCGTGCGCACCGGCAATCCCATTCTGCAGATGGACATCGAGTCCGCGGAGCTGACCAAGTACGCCGCGAACGCGATGCTGGCCACGCGCATCTCGTTCATGAACGAGATCGCCAACCTGTGCTCCAAGGTCGGCGCCAACGTCGACATGGTGCGCAAGGGCATCGGCTCCGACGAGCGCATCGGCTCGCGCTTCCTGTTCTCGGGCGTCGGCTACGGCGGCTCGTGCTTCCCCAAGGACGTCAAGGCGCTGATGCACACGTCGGAGCAGCACGGCATGCAGTTCAAGATCCTGCAGGCGGTCGAGTCGGTCAACGAGGCCCAGAAGCAGCTGCTTTTCGACATGGTCTCGAAGCACTTCGGCGGCAACCTGAAGGGCCGCACCTTCGCCGTGTGGGGCCTGGCCTTCAAGCCCAACACCGACGACATGCGCGAGGCGCCGGCCGTGGTCGTGATCGACCTGCTGCTCGCCGCCGGCGCGAAGGTCGTCGCCCACGACCCCGAGTCGATGGCCGAAGCCAAGCGCCACCACCTCGGCGACCGCGTCAGCTACGCCGACAAGCCGATGGACGCCCTGAACGGCGCCGACGCGCTGATCCTGGTCACCGAGTGGAACGAGTTCCGCCGCCCGGACTTCGAGACGATCAAGCGCCTGCTCAAGCAGCCGGTGATCTTCGACGGCCGCAACATCTACCGCCGCAAGACCTTGGTCGACCTGGGATTCACGTACTACGGAATCGGCTGCTAGCCGGGGCACGCGCCATCAAGGCGCCGGCCAGAGGCCATCGAGGGGCTGCGCGAGCTGCGCGGCCCCTCGAGTCGTTTCGGTGGGAGCCCCGACCACGGGTGTAACGCTGCGGTGCGCTCGCGGATCACAGGGGCTGTCCTGCAACCCCTGCCACAAGGCCCCCTCGATGTTCCAGCGCACGCTCGCTCCTGCCTTCGTACTGCTCACCCTTGCCCTGTCTGGCACGGCCCAGACCCTGTTGGGGCCCACGCAGTACTTCAGCAGTTCCGACAGCCCCTTCCCCGTTGGTTCACCGGGCTTCGTGCTCGAGAACTTCGAGGACGGCCTGTTCAACGTTCCCGGCGTCAGCGCCAGCACCGGCTTCGTCACCGGCACGGTGTACTCCGGATCGATCATCGACTCGGTCGACGGCGACGACGGCGTGCTCGGCAACGGCACCTGCACGGAGTGCGATTCGTATTTCGCGGGCCCCGGTAGCCCCTTGAGCTTCAGCTTCGACGCCAATGTCCTGGGCGGCTTGCCGACGCAGGTCGGCATCGTCTGGACCGATGGAGGTCTGGGCTGTTCTGTCACCTTCCAAGCCTTCGATTCGACCAACGCCCTGCTCGGCACTTTGACCGCTCCCAACCTGGGTGACGGCAGCAACTCGGGCACCGTCGACGAGGACCGTTTCTTCGGCATCGATTTCGCCGGCGGCATCCTGCGCATCCAGATCAGCAACGATTCCGGTGGCCTGGAGGTCGACCACCTGCAGTACCGCGTGACTTGCGCGGGCCCGATCGCCGCGAGCTACTGCACCTCCAAGCAGAATTCGCTGGGCTGCACGCCGCTGATCGCCGGCCTGGGCACGGCAAGCGCCAGCGCCTCGAACGGATTCACGCTGAGCGCGAGCAATGTGCGCAACAACAAGAGCGGCCTGTTGTTCTACGGCGTCAGCGGCCGTTCGGGCGCTGCCTTCCAGGGTGGCTTCCTGTGCGTGAAGGCGCCGATCAAGCGCACTCCCGCGGTCAATTCCGGCGGCGGAGGCGGCAACACTTGTCTGGGCGTGTACTCGATCGACATGAACGCCTTCGCGCGCGGAGCCCTCGGCGGAACGCCGCTTCCCGCGCTCTCCGTGGCGGGCACCTTGGTCAACTGCCAATGGTGGGGCCGCGATCCGGGCTTCGTCGCGCCCAACAACACGACGCTCTCGGGGGGCTTGGAGTACCTGATCTGCCCATAAGTGCCGGGAGCGCGGCGCGGAAGCCGACTCCGCAGCGCGCGATTCATGGCCGTTCGAGGACCAGTTCCGGAAGTTCGGCCGCCCCGAGCCGGTGCTCGACGTCCAGGGGCGCGTAGCCCGAGGCCCGGAGCTGGATCCGGATCGGAACCTGGCGCCAGTCCTGCGGGTTCTCGAGCGTGCTGGCGTCGACCGCGGTGCACTGCGCCTCGATCACGACTTGACCGGGCTGCAAAGCGAGGCCGTCGCGCGTGCGCACGCGCTCGGCGATGTGCCGGGTCGGGATCGAGACGGCCAGCAGACGCGTCAGCTCGCTCCCGGAATAGCGGATCGGGCAGCGCACGGAGCTTCGGCCCTCGAACTCGAGCAGCACGTGCCGCGAGCCGCCGCTGCGCGGGGTGGCCTCCAGGTACTCGCCGATCTCGAAGCCCTGCCCGCCGGCGGAGATGGGCTTGGGTTCCTTCGGCGAGTCCCATTCGACGGCTTCCGTCCGGCCCACGTACTTGCCCGAGACCGGCACGCGGCGCTGGCTCCAGTCGGGTGGGGCGATCGACATCGAATCGGTGGGCACGTGCATCACGGCCTGGTTCAGCGGCAACCCGCTCTCGTCGCGCACGTCGAGCAGCACGCGGAAGCGACGCGGCATCTCGACGCTCAGGTCGATGCGGGTCAGCGGGCAGCTCACCACGAACTCCGGCGGATCCTGAGCCCCCGCGCGGCGCGCGTGCACGCCGACGCGGTAGCGGCCGCTGGGCAAGCGTTCGAAAAGCGCGCGGCCGTCGGCGAGCTGGACCTGCGCCTGCAGTTGGTCGCCCGCGACCCACACCGGGGTTCCCGGGACCGCCAGCCGCCACAGGTCCACGCCTCCCGCCACGGGATGTCCGCTGGCCGAGTCGTACACGCCCAGATCCAGGCTGCACTCGCCCGCTTCGATCTCCTCCTCCGGCGGCGCTTCCTCGTCGGCGACCTGCTGCGGCGGGTCGTCTTCGGAAACGGCGGGCGCGGCCGCGCCGATCGGCGCGGGCGCGTCCTCGCTGGCGCGCGAGGGAGTGGACGGCAGCGGCAGCGCCTCGCGCGTGGACGGCGCGGCGGCGCGCTCGAGCGCGCTTGATGGTCCCAGCGGCTCGCCGTGCGGCGGATCGCGCTGCGTCCACAAAAGGACCAGCCCGGCGGCGAACAGCACGAAAAGCAGTGCCAAAACGCGCTTCATGCGCTGCATGGTAGCTCGAACCGGCCGGCTCCCGCAGCAAGCGACAAGGCGGCCCGCCTCGTGAGAGACGGGACCGCCTTTTGATGTCGTAAGCGTTCGTTCGAATGCGGCCCGAACTGTTCGAACCGCCGAACGCGTAGGTGTGATAGCGCATCGCGCCACCCGGATGCAAGGGGTCGTGTGCGCCGCGCAAAATTCTTCCAAGCTTCGGGAAGCTACTTGCGCGCATCGTTCGCAGCGCCGCGCTCGCGAGCTGCGACCGCGCGCTCGATCCGGCGGATCGCGCGCATGCGCTCCAGCGCGCCGCGCACGCGCTCGCCGTTCTCGGTTTCCTCGAGCGCGACGTCGGCCAGGCTCTCGCGCGCACGTCCGATCCAGCCCGCGGCGCCTTCGAGGTCGCCCGCGTCGACGAGGGCGAGTGCGAGCTCGTCCCAGGCGTCGATGCGCTGCAGCGGATCCTCCGCGCGCCGCGCCACCGCTTCCCAGCGCCGCGCGGCTTCCTCCGGCTTGCCCAGCAGCGCGTACATGCGGCCCGCCCACAGCGCGGCCTCGTCGCGCCGCTGCGGCTCGCTGCGCGGGTCGTCGAGCACCGCGAGATAGGCGTCGAGCGCCGCGCTGCGCCGGCCTGCTCGGCGTTGCAGGTGTGCGATCTCCAGCCCGGCGCGGGCGCGCCAGACGCAGCGCAATTCCAGGCTGCGCACGAACTCGAATTCGGCCAGCGCGGCGGCCTCCAGACCCTCGGCGCGCAGCAGCTCGCCGGCGCGGAACGCGGCCTCGGCGCAGAGCTCGCGTTGCGCGGGCCAGTGCACGCGCAGCGCGGCGTAGGCTGTCGCCGCGGCCCGCGCGCGTTCCGCACGTTGTGCGCCGCGCAGGCCGCGCAGGGCCGCGCGCAGCCGGTCGGCGGCCTCGAGCTGGGCGCGCGCGCTCTCCAGCTTGCGGAGCTCCTGCTGCTCGAATGGAACGCGCGCCTGGCCGCCGGCTGGAGCCGGCGGCTGGCCCGGGAACAGCAGCAGCCACTGCACCAAGCCGTGCATCAGGGCGCCTGCCTGCCCGCGGAAGTCTCCGCGCAGCGCTCGACCCAGGGCAGCAGCTCCAGCACCAGGGAAAGACGCCGGCGCAGGCGCTTGCGCGCCCGGTACAGCCGCGTCTTGACCAGGGCGTTGGCGACGCCGCATTCGCTGGCGGCGCGGGCGCAGGAGAGCGGCTCGCGGTAGTAGCTGCGCAGCACCCGCGCGTCCGCCGGCGGCAGGTCGCCGATCACGCGGGTCACGTGCGCCACCAGGGACTCGCGCTCCATCACCACGCCGAATTCGGTCAGGCGCATCCACTCGCCCGCGGAGCCGGGGTCGGCCTCGCTACCCTCGAGCTCGTGGAGTTCCTCGGCCTCGGGATCGAGGAAGCGCAGCGCCTCGTCGCGCCTGCGCCGGTCGCGCAGAACGTTGGAGGCGATGCGCAGCGTCCAAGCTCGCAGGCGCTGCTCGTTCTGCAGCCCGCCGCGGTAGCGCGCGGCGCGCAGCAGCGTCTCCTGCACGACGTCGTCGAGCTCGTGCGCATCGCGGCAGCGCCGGCCAGCGAAGGCTCGCACATGCGACTCCATCTCCGCCAGCCCGCGCCAGCACACGCCCAGCTTGTCTGCGGGAACCACGCGCCCCATCCGCCCCTCCTGCGAACTGCGTTCTCCTCGGGACCGACCAGCGGCGCCCCGTCGGCGCGTTGCGTGGTCGGGAGAAGAGACCGTGGTTGTGCGGCTTCGCGGGCGCCAAACGCGCTTGGGGAGAGACGCGCGAGCCAGGCCGTGCGCGGCTTCGCCGAAGCTGGGCGAGCCTGGGCAAGACACGCGCCGAATTCGGCGAAGTGCGCGGCGGGGAATCGGAGCCGCGGGCGGGAAGCAGCGCGGGCGCCCGCACCCGAAGAGTGCGATCGCCCGCGCGGCCGACGATTCCGGGGCTGCTCTAGCCGCCCATTTGTTTCCTGGCCTCACCCGCCCAGCTCGATTCGCGGAAGTCGCGCATCACGCTGCGGTAGAG
>Ga0315910_10000846_pt1 | contig 29196 bp, 19 predicted proteins | sample EdamamesoilMG_FD_204470 | JGI IMG/M metagenome (GOLD analysis project Ga0315910, IMG submission 204470) | Garden soil microbial communities collected in Santa Monica, California, United States - Edamame soil | ecosystem: Environmental > Terrestrial > Soil > Garden | place: USA: California... | reverse complement strand
CTTTCCCTAACGATCCTGTAAAACTGGAACTTGCCAAATATATCTCCGACCCAACCGGTCACGGAACGAATGGCGAAATCGGCCCTTATACAAGTCCCAGGGGCAACAGCCACCTGAAGGATGCTTTCACTTTCGTAAGCGTTGAACTCGCTTATAAGTTCCAATGGAAAAAAGAAGGCGTTTACGGGCGATAAAACTTAACATGGAATTTATTATCCGTAAAAAAGGTCCTGGCTGATGCAGGACCTTTTTTATTGGGACCTCCCCCTGCCCCCTCCAGAGGGGGATAGCCGCTTTTTCAAATCGGGTTGGATCCAATTTATTCTTCTCAACAAAACGAATATTTTTCGCCTGCAAATTTCCCTGAAAGGGAAATCTTATCCCCCTCTGGAGGGGGCAGGGGGAGGGAAAGCTACTTCCCTTCCAACACCTTCATCAGTTCATTAAATTTCGGCATCAGGATTATTTCCGTGCGGCGGTTCTTTTTCTTTGCTTCCGGGGTGCTGCCTTTGTCCAGGGGCATGAACGGTCCGCGGCCCGATGCGCTGATGCGTGCCGGATCAATTCCTTTGTTGCGCGTGATAATCTTTACAACCTCGGTGGCACGCAGCACGCTGAGGTCCCAATTGTCTTTAATAGGTCCCCCGCTGATGGGTACATTATCGGTATGTCCTTCCACCGTTACGTTGATGTCCTTGTTTTTCGCCAGGACCTCCGCCAGGCCCTTCAGCGCCTCTTCGCCCTTCTTGTCAACGACCGTGCTGCCTGATGCAAAAAGCAATTGCTCTTCCAGCGAGACATATACCATACCGTTTTTTTGCTGGATGGTTAGCCCGTTGTTTTCAAATCCCAGGAGAGCCTTGCTCACGGCGTTTTTCAATGCCGTTGCCGCCGAGTCGCGCTGCGAGATGACCTGCTTTAATTCTGCCAGGTTTTTTTCACGCATCTTCAGGCTGTCTTCCAGCACTTTCAGTTTCTGCTGTTGCGTATTCATGGCCAGTTGCGTCTTGCGCATTTCATCTTCCTTCCTTTGAAGGTTAACCTGTGCCGTATCCAGTTTCGCCAGCAGTTTTTTCATCTCTGCCGTATTGCCGGCAAGCATGGCATCATGCGTTTCCTGGAGACGGTCAAAGGACTTGTTCAGGTCGTTGTTCTCTGCAGACAACTGACGGAAGGCCGTGCCCATTTCGCCGGTGTCCTTGCGCAGCTTGTCGGCATCGCCTTCCAAACTTTTGAATTTGGCATCAAGCTCGCTGAACTGAGCCTGCAATTTGCTTTTCTCATCCTGGCAGGCTTTTTCTTTCTCCTGTACTTCTTTAAACTGCTTCGTTGGCACACAGGAGGCGGCAAAAAAGAGGATGAATGCCAGGGCCCACGACGCCCTGAGGGAACTAAATTTGTGATTCATGAGATGTAAGATTCTTGCGTAATTTATTTCTGAAAGCAAAAATAGATGAAATCAACCCCTTGCGCCGGACCTTTGCTACGGGTTTTCAACAGGGAGAACAGAACATTTTCATTCCTTTTCCGTTCTTATTATCGTAACTTTACTTAACAGGCATGACTACTTTAAGCAAAAACTGGATTACGGAGCATCACATCGACTTCGAATACAAGAAGTACGTGCTCCTCGCCTATCTCCAGAAGGTAAGCGAAGAATTTACCGAACAACGGCTGTATCCTTCCCTTTCCGAACTGATCGAACATTACCGGAACCTGAAAGAATTAAAGAGCAGCAAGCAACAGCTCTTTTCGAATTTTAAGACCAGCCTCTCCAGCTTCGACCTGGAACAGTTCAAACTTATCTACGAAAAAATTGCCGCCGATGATGCCGTGATGCAGGAACTGGAGTCCATCGTCGATTTCTCCATGCCGCAGTTTGAACGGTACCTCCACGACGGCAAAAAAATCTATGACTTTATTGAAGAACACATTTCCATTTCGCCGGTTGGAATTATTCCCATCAATAACGACTTCGGCTACCTCATGCTGAAGGAAGTTTCCCGTGCGGAAACACGCGTCTACAAGTATGAAATCACATTGTTTGAAAGCCCTTCCGAACGTTACCGCGGCCTGCATGTGAACTTCGTGGCTACCTATGAAAAGAGCCTGCTGAATACGTTCGAGTCCATCAAGTCCGATCTCATCCGTTACCATAAAAATCTTCCAAACCCCGCCACGTTTGTAGTGGAGTCAGACCTGGCCATTCCCTTCGAGGAAACTTTTCTGCCCATAGCCAAGCGCTCATTGATGAAGCGAATTGCAGGAGCAGCATAGTAGTTCACGGCGGCGCCCTGAGCGTAGTCGAAGGGTTCACAGTCAGAAGTTTTTCGAAACAAAAAACCCATTCCCCCTTTAAGAGACCAGGGGGTGAGAAATTTCGCACAGAGGGCACGGAGGAAAGCCCACCGAGTTCACTGAGATACTCCGTGATCTCCGTGCAATGTCGCCGTGAACCACTGATGAAGAAAAATTCATCCCCTTTTATTTGGTCGCCGTTTTATGTTGGCAATGATTTCACTATGCCGTCCCCCGCCTCGGCGGGGTCAGGGGTGCGCACTTCCGGGGATGAAATATCGATCTCATAATAAAGAACATCTCAGGGAGTTAATATAAAGACTCAATAAATGAGATACAGAATTCCTGGCCTTCCCGCGCTCACCCCTTGCAATAAAGGGCGCAACCCGCACCGGATACTTATAGAAATACTCCGTGATCTCCGTGCATTCTTTCCGTGATCTCCGTGCGAAACAAAGAGCATTCCATGAGTTTGATCTTGAACGAAGCATCCTCACCGCTGGATTTACCTGTAAACCACTGCCTTTTTAGTAACCGTGTAGGATGCCGTTTTTAACTGAACAAAGTAAATCCCCGACGGTTCTCCGTTTGTGTTCCAGACGACGTGATGCAGGCCGGCTCCGGTGGATTCGGAAGTAATCGATTGGACCAGCCTACCTGTCACATCGAAAATCTTCACTGTGACATCCTCTCTTGCCGGCAACTGGTAACTGATCTCAAGGAGCGATTGGACAGGATTGGGATAGAGTTCGAATGTACCATTCCCTCCCCTGTCGGAAATTCCCAATGGAGGATTTGGAAAGATGGATTTGCAGAATACATTATTGATCGTTACCGTATCGCAAATAATATACACGCAGATGTCATAGATGGCAAATGGCACGGTGAACAGCGTAGTAAAAGTCAGCGTGTCTTTCTCATACATACCGAGAGATCCAGTCCACAAGTCTGAAATAGCAGGAATGCCGTTCAATTTATAGACTACCTGGCAACTGGTCGCCGTATCCGTACCCACGTTCTCCAGGACCATGGTCACGGATGCTGATGTTCCCTGCGCCCCGCTGGAATCGGGATAGAGAATGTCTTCGGCGCTGAGATCATGCCGTGCGGCAGGGATCAATGAAAAATCATCGATAGACACGCCATCGGCAGGAGCATGTATATAGGAAGAGAACACAAACCGGAACCGAACAAATGCTCCGGCGCTGTCCAGTTGTTTCAAAACAATCCTGGATTGCTTCCATCCTCCCGAATTTCCTGACCACCCCGGCTGTCCGCTGGATAACAGTTGGCCGTTATACCAGTTTTTCGCATCTATATTTCCTGTCGTATCCACCAGCTGCCAACCTGAATCGTCAAGCGTGCTGTTGTATTCCAGGCGGATGCCGTCTTCCCCGCTGACCACATTCCTGTTCTGTTGAAACCGCAACGTCACATCCCGCTGGTTGGTAAAATCAAAAAACGGGGACGTGAGAATACATACGGAATTGCTTGCATACGGACCAAATAAATTCACATCCCATGCCCGCGGATGGCTGAGGGCCCCGGTGGTGGCTCCATAGCCGGGAGTTCCCCATTCCCATTGCGTGCCGGGATTCGTTGTGGAGTCCTGGAACCAGGGAGGAAAGCTGTTAAAGTCATCGGCATAAGGCAGGGAATAACTGGTTAGCCCGATGATATTTCCGCAGAGCGTATCATTCGTAGGGTCTGAATCGCCGGGAAGATCCACCCATGCACAGATAGCATAGACACCCTGCGGAACGGTGTACGTCGTGGAAAAAGTAAAATCCCTGAACTCCCCAGGGGCGAGGGAATCTCCAATTGCAAAAGGTTCGCTGACAGCCGGTCCTCCGGACACACTATAATTCAGGTTGAAGCTGTATTGCGTTGCTGACCCCTGGTTTTGAAACCGGATCTTCACCGTGTCCTGCGCCAGGGATGGTAGCACTTTGTAGGTCTTAAGTGATGTCAGCTCAAGATCATTTGCCTGGGGCGGTAGGAGGGAAAAGTTGTCAATGGATGCGCCGTCGAGGTTGCCGAAAGCATCGGTGTCAAAAACAAAACGGAATTGCAACTCTCCAACAAAGCCGTTAAACTGCTGCAGGAGGTACGTTGATTCAATCCAGGTTCCGGTATTTCCCGACCAGCTTTCCTGCAAGGTTGGAATACTTCCGGCAATGGTGGTGTCGTACCAGTTCGTAGCCCTCGGATCTCCCCTGTATCCCAGGATGCTCCAGAAACCATTTTGATTCTGGCAATATTCAATCCTGTAGCCGTCTCTTCCTTGTTGCACATTGTTGTTCCTCCAAAAGCTTAGCAGGACATTGTTGTCGGCGGCCGTGTAATCGAAGACAGGAGAATAGAGGTAAGCATGGGTGTTGGACATCGGTAGGGAGAAAAGTCTTACATCCCAGCAATTGGGAGGCGTATAACATCCCGAAGTCACGCCTGTAGTCGGGCTTCCCAGTTCCCAGTCGCTGCCGGGTTGTGCCGTATCGGATGTCCACAAGCCAGGTGCCGTCGAAAAAGAATCCACGTAGGGAAGCGGAATTCCGGAAACCGCCACTGCTTCCGGCGATTCGCCCGGTGTGGCAGCAGGAAAGGCTGAAAAATGATCTTGAAAAACCATGCCTTGTGCAGCCACTGAACCCGTCCAAAGCATGGCGATGAAGAGGATGACAGGAAGTTTCATAGTTCCCGGTATTTTATCGAGTAAAGATAGAAAAATACGGAGGCTGCAACCACCATATTTCACCGGTTTACAGGGCAAAACAAACCGCTGTTGCTTACGTTAATAACCAGCCCGGTTCTCCCTGACGGATCCTGCATTTAACCTTATTTTTACCAGCAACCATTACCGGTACGGATGCGCTTCGTGTACATTTTTATTCTGACTGCCTTTGTCGTCTGCTGTTTTTCTTCCCGCGCCCAGGTGCGGTCTTCTCTGCGCATGAAATATGTTTCCTTAAAAACAGATACCATGGCGTTGGATACCCTGAGTATTGCTCCTTCCGGCTTTTCGCTGAAGACGGCTTCGGGAATGGCGCTTGACACGTCCTGTTATACCCTCGATTTCGCCGGCGCCCGGCTGATCTGGAAACGGGAAAAGATAAACAGCGTCCTGGCTCCTTCCGACAGCGTTTTGGCAACCTACCGTGTACTGCCGATGTTATTCTCCGAATCGGTGAAACACAAAGACGTAGGGCTGATCGGCCACGACGCCTCCGGGCTCATCAACAGCTACTTGTATACTCCATCCGAGAAGAGCGGCTTTGATCTGCTGAAATCGCAGGGGCTCAGTACGACGGGAAGCATTTCGCGCGGTATCAGTTTCGGAAATAACCAGGATGTGTTTGTCAACAGCAGCTTCAACCTGCAGATGGCCGGCAAGCTCAGCGATGACGTGACCATCCTGGCCGCCATCACCGATGAAAACCTGCCTATTCAGCCGGAAGGCAACACGCAGCAATTGCAGGAGTTCGACAAAGTTTTTATCCAGCTTACCAAAGACAGCAGCCGGTTGATTGCCGGCGACTACGAGTTGCGCCGCCCCGACAGTTACTTTATGAATTTCTATAAGAAAAACCTGGGCGGTTATTTCACCACGCGATTCAAGCTCGGCAGCAATTCCGACGCGCCCCTCATGCGCGTAGGCGCCAGTGGCGCCGTATCCAAAGGACGTTTCAACCGCCTGGCGCTTACCGCCATCGAAGGAAACCAGGGACCTTACCTGTTGAGAGGAAGTAACAACGAAACTTTTATTATCGTCCTGGCGGGTTCCGAAAAAGTGTACCTCGACGGGCATCTCCTCGTACGGGGCGCCGACGAAGATTATGTCATCGACTACAATACCGCGGAAATCATATTTACCGCCAAACGCTTCATCACCAAGGACGCGCGCCTGATCGTGGAGTTTGAATACTCGGAAAAGAGTTATTCGCGTTCCCTTCTTTATTTCAACGACGAAGTGGAAACGAAGAAGATGAAAGTGAAATTCAATTTCTACTCCGAGCAGGACAGCCGGAACCAACCCCTCGTAATTGAGCTGGACAGCGCCCGCAAACAGATCATGAGCGATGCCGGCGACAACATCGATTCAGCCTATTACAATACGGCCGACAGCGTGGCTTTCACCCCGGACCTCGTGCTGTATCAAAAAAAAGACACGGTTACCGGAAGCGGTACCTTCACCGGAATCTATGTGTATTCGCAGAACTCCGACAGCGCACACTGGCGGGTCACCTTCAGCAATGTAGGCCAGGGCCGCGGCGACTACATCCAGGCACAAACCGCAGCCAATGGCCGTGTGTTTCAATGGGTGGAACCGGTGGGCGGCATCCACCAGGGAAACTTTGCGCCGGTGGCCCTGCTGATTACGCCGAAGCAGCAGCAACTGATGACATTGGGCGGCGACTTCCTCCTCTCGCCTACCCTGAAGGCCGGCGTAGAAACGGCACTCAGTCACCACGATATCAATTTATTTTCTTCGAAGGACAAAGACAACGATATGGGCTATGCCACGAAGGTATTCCTGCAGCAGACGGCCCGCCTCGATCACGACAGCGTGGGGTGGAACATCCGCAATACGGCCAACTACGAATTCTCCAGCATCTACTTCAGCCCGGTCGAACGTTACCGTCCCGTGGAGTTTGAACGCGACTGGAATGCGAACGCCAGCCAGGCTCCCCACGACGAACATTTTATCACCTTCGAATCCTTCCTGGAAAACAAGCATAAAGGATTTGTCAACTACCAGTTTCGCAGTTACCTGAAAGGCGATGCATACAGGGGCCTCATGAATATGCTGCAGGGAGCGTACCATACTTCGAAATGGAAGGTTGCCGGGGGCGGCAGTTACCTCGATACGAAAGGGTTGTCGGCAGTCACACAATACCTGAAACATAACGCAGACATTTCCCGCACAGTCGGTCCTGTCGTGATCGGAGTGCGGGAAGTACAGGAAGATAACCGCTACCGCAGACCGGGCAACGACACGTTGCAATTAAACAGTTTCTTTTTCCAGGAATACGCCGGCTATCTCTCCACGCGGGAGGAAGCCAAAACAAAGGCCCTCTTAAATTACCGTTACCGCATCGACAAAGCGCCGGCGGGCAAGGATTTTCGGGAATCGGCCACGGCCCAGGAAGTTTCGCTCAACCTGGAATTTCTTGCCAATGTAAATCACCAGCTGAAGTTGAACGGAACCTGGCGCGAACTGCAGCTGGCCGACACCGCGTCAGACGCCCAACCCTCCACGTTGCTGAGCCGCATCGATTACACCGTAAACTTTTTAAAAGGAGGAATTACGAATTCCGTATTTTATGAAATCAGCACGGGCCAGGAATTGAAAAAAGAATATTCCTACCTGGAAGTGGCGCCGGGACAGGGCGCCTATACCTGGAAAGATTATAATGACAACGGCATTAAAGAACTCAATGAATTTGAAATCGCCGCCTTTGCCAGCGAAGCGAACTATGTAAAAATATACCTGCCCACGACAGAATACGTATCCACCAAAGGCACGCGCTTCAGCGACGTACTGAATATTTCGCCATCCGTTTTCCTGAAAACAAGAGACGGCAAAACTCCATTCCTCGCCCTCTTCTCCAACCAGTTTTCAGTAGGACTTGATAAAAAAACTTCCGATGAAGACCTGCTCTCCTCCATCAACCCCTTCCACCTGAACATCGACGACAGCGCGCTGATCTCCTCCAATTCCTCCTTGCGGAATACGCTGTTCTTTAACCGCACGAACCCGGTTTACGGCATCGACATGAGCTGGCAGCGCAATGAAAACAAATCGTTGCTGGTAAACGGCTTTGAATCGCGCGCGCAAAGAATTTATACGCTGAATATACGGTGGAGCTTTACCTCGGTGTGGATGGTCACCCTGAAAGGTGAAACCGGTGAAAAAGCCAACCGCTCCGAATTTTTCAGCGACCGCACCTACACGCTTGTATCCAACAGCGCGGAACCCAAGCTCACCTTTCAGCCCGATCCCGCCACGCGCCTGTCGCTCTCCTATGAATATTCAAAAAAAGAAAATACGTACAGCGAAAGCGGGGAAGTCTCTACGGGACAAAGCGTCAACTTAGAGGGTCGCTATTCCACCGTGCGCATGGGAATTTTCACGGCTAAATTCAGTTATATACAGCTAACTTTTAACGGACAGCAAAATACTTCCCTGGCGTACGATATGCTGGAAGGACTGAACACGGGGAAAAACCTGACGTGGAGTTTATCGGCACAACGGAGCCTTGGCAATTCCATGCAACTCAGTCTGAATTACGAGGGACATAAATCGGAAGGGACGCCCGTGGTACACGTAGGGGGCATGCAGTTCCGCGCATTCTTTTAATGAGCCTGGATTTGGAATTGAGCAGTTTGCAATTGGCAGTTGGCAGTTTGCAATTGGCGGTTTGCAATATGAGCATCGAATTATCCGATACTATTCGGTTAGTTTTCGGATGCAACAGATAAAAAACAGGGAGCATTATATCCATTGGCTAGTGAGTAGTTGGCAGTTGCCAACTGCTAACTGCAAATTGCCAACTTCAAATTGCAGTTCGCAATGAGGCTATTGAACTATCCGATATTATCCGGCTAATACCCGGATGCAACAGATAAAAAGCAGGAAATTGCAGGATTTGGAAGTGAGCAATTGCCATAGGCTAGTGAATAGTTGCCAATTGCAAACTGCCAACTGCAAATTGCCAACTTCAAAAAATAGTGTATGGGAACATTCAAGGATCTAACTGTATACAATCGGGCGTTTAAACTATCCATGAAGCTATTTGAACTAACAAAAGATTTTCCAAAAGAAGAACGGTATGGGCTGATCTCACAAATCAGGCGGTCATCTCGCTCGATATGCTCCAATATAGCTGAAGGATATCGAAAGCGACTTTACATGGCACATTTCATCAGTAAAACAACGGATGCTGATATGGAAAATAGTGAAACCCTGGTTTGGATTGATTTTGCGCTTGCATGCAAATACATCTCAACAAATCAGCATAAAGAAATTGTTACCGAAGCTGAGAATATAGGAAGGTTACTTCACCATATGATTAACAACCCGGAGAAATATCAGGGAAACAATAAGCGTCCTCCCAATCCATAGTTTAATAGGTTTTATGGACTGCAAATTGCCAACAGCAAATTGCCATTTGCCAACTGCCAACTGCAAATTGCCAACTGCCAACTGCAAATTGCCAACTGCCAACTGCAAATTGCCAATCTATAGGATTATTTCAAATCAATGGAGGAAGTGCCGATGACGCTGCCGGCCTGGTAAATCTCCACCTTATATTTACCCTTCGTAAACTGCGACCCTTTAACCCAGGCAATTTCTACGGGCAGATCCTTATTCATATAGTTTACGGTTTCTTTCACCGTATAGCTTAACTTTTCGCCGGAAGCAGAAGTAAAAGAAACTTCCCCGCTGGTCCTGACCACCGAACCATCAGGACCCGTAACCAGGAGGTAAAGATCTACGCTTCCCTGGTCGATAATTTTGTTTTCAATAAGTACGAACCGGGTGGAGATGCTTTGAACCTGCTTGGCCTTGTTTGTGAGAATCTTCTTACCGCTCGATTTAAAACGGAAGCCTTCCGTGACGATTTCAGCTGCTTTCAGCACAGAACCTGCAGCCACCTTACCCGCCAGCTTTTCATTGGTCTGGGTCAGGTTGTCGGCTTTCGTACGGACGGTACTCAGATCCGTGCTCAGCGTCTGGTTGGCTTCAACGAGCTTGCGGTTGGCTTCATTTAATGAATCAATTTGCGACGAATAGCTCTGGTTCATTTCCTTCAGCCGGGCAATCTCCGCCTTGGCACGGGCAATCTGCGCAGGACCTCCCAAACGGATCAGGCGCTCAATCTCCTCCATCTTGGACTTTATCTCCTGGTCCTTGTCGGAAAGCTGCGACTGCAGGCCGGCATTTTCAGACTTTGATTTTTCGTAGTCGGCCTTGAGCAGGTTAAACTCCGTCTGGAGTTTTTCCTTTTCTGCCGTGGTAGCCACGATGGTCTGGTTGGCCAGGTCCAGGTTATTTTTCTTATCAAAGAACTGCCACAACAAAAGACCGTTGGTGCCCAGGAGAATGGCAATCACGATCATGACAATGCCCTTCTTGGGGCCTTGTTCTGCAGTTTCATTTGAAGCGGATTCGTTTTGTACCATGGAGTATTGCGAAGATGTGTTCAGGATTCGTTACGGACGGGGCTTTTGTCTTTGGCCACCTCATCAACATAATTAAGTCTTAATTCGGTTAAAAAGGAATCTATCGCCCGGGTCAGCTCTTCCGAAATGTTCCCTTTGGTCTTCTCTTTCAGCATTTCAATCATCTCAATGCTTTGGTTGGCCTGGGTCAGATCCCGCTCCACTTGATCGGTTACCGGGTTCTTTAACTTCCCCATGGCTTGCATGGCGGAAGCATGAAAAATGTAAAGCAGTTGTATGAAAAGCTGATCGCTTTGGGTCATATTAATTTACACCTTAAAAACAAAGGTAATATTTTTTTGATGCGGCAAATATTGTGAAAAATCTTTTTCAGAACGTCCTCTGGTTAGTCTTTTTCGAAGGCTTTCCGACCCTTTGATCCGGGAGTTTCAGTGTCCATGGATTGGTTACAAGGCCCTCTTGAAAATCCGGGAACTCCGGATGTACCATGCACGACCAAAGCACAGAATGAACAGTAAAATTTTTTATGTTTGCCGGCGGCCTGCTGCTGAAAAGTGCACTATGAAAAACCCATGTAGGTGGTATCCATCCGATGAGACAACCGGAAGGCGTCCCCTTTTCCCTTATTGAAGAAATGTTGTTATCTTGAACTGGATTCCGGCAGCCATGAACACCCTATTTCAAAGAGTCCTTTTGACGCTCCTTGTTTGTTGCACGTTTCCCGTTGCGGCACAGGAAATTAACATGCCCCCCGAGGTGGCGCCTGAAATGGTGACCTTGCTCCGCGAGCGAAACCTGTTTGCAGACTTTTCGATGTTTGACGCTTCTGCAAAACATAAGGATCCTCCTCCCGTCGCCATGAAGATGAATGAAAAACATCGCTTGCAGGCGCGGGAAACAGGCGATAAAAGAGCGTTCATTACTGCCTCCAACAACCTGGGCTGGATCTATTCGCGGAATGGAGAAAGCGAAAAAGCACTTTCCAGCTTCAATGCCGCCGCGCTTGAATTTAATGCGCAGGGAAATCCATACGGGGAAGCCGTGGTCAAAACGGAAATGGGCGTGCTGCTGGCCCTGAAGGGTAACCATCCCGGGGCCGTGGAATACTTCAGTAAATCCCTGGCGCTGGCAAAGGAAGGTGACAAAAGACTCCTGGCTCTGGCAAATTATATGAAGGGGAAGTCCCTGGCGGCGCAGGAAAAACATTCCGAAGCCATCGCCGCATTCAATGTCTCGCTGAAGCATTACGAGGAGCTTGGCATGCCCGGAGTAACACAACATGCCAGGTTACGCCTGGGGGAAGAATATATTATGGAGGGCAGCGATGCCCAGGCCAGGAAGATATTGAATGCCATCGCCAGGCAACCGGGCAAAATCCGTGACCAATCGATTTTCGCCACTGCCAACTGCTACCTCGGCGTACTCAGTACCCTGAACAATGATTTTGATGGGGCCCTGGGCTATTATAAGAAAAGCCTGGAAGCAGAAAACAGCCTTCCTGTGTTGAAGCTGGTGCGCGATACCTACCTGAAGTTGCTTTCGTCCAGTGAAGTGCGTAACGATGCCGAGCGCAGGGTGTATTACAATAAACTGTATTACCAGTACCGGGATTCCATCCAGGGACTGGGCGATCCTGCCATCTCCGGCAAAGCCGCACAACGCTCCAAAGAAACACAGCGCATCACGAATGCCATGCTGGCAAGAAAAACCGGAACGGCCGCTGTCGACAGACCACAGCTTGAGTTCAACAAAAAACTCAACGAAGCCGAATTGCAGCGGCTGAAAGCTGAAGATGCGCTGGCCTTGCTGAACAAAGAGAAAGTCCTGAACGAAGCCGAAGTGCATGACCGCGAAACACGCATTGCCCAACTGCAAAAAGAAATGGCCGAACAAGATCTTGCCCTCTCCAGGGAAGAGCTGCGTGCGGCCCGGCAACGGCAGCTTATCATCCTCTTGCTTGTATCTTCCGTGGCCGTGGTGACCATCACCCTGGTGTTGAACAGCCGCTACAGGCAGAAGAAACGTTCGCATGAAGCTGTTGACAATGCCTTCCGGGAACTGTCGGCCACGCATGAAAAACTAAAGGTCATGCAGGACCAGCTTATCCATTCCGAAAAAATGGCTTCCCTGGGACAGCTGACAGCCGGCATTGCCCACGAGATACAGAACCCGTTGAACTTTGTCAATAATTTCTCCGAGGTGAGCACCGAACTGCTCAACGAACTGGAAACGTCTGTCACCAACGACGAGCAGAAGGCGACGATTGGCAGCCTGAGACAAAACCTCCAGAAGATTACGCAACACGGCAAACGCGCCGACAGCATCATCAAAGGCATGCTGTTGCATAGCCGCAACGGATCCCATGAAAAACAACTGAGCGATCTGAACCAGATGGCTGATGAATTTCTTCACCTCGCCTACCACGGTATGCGCACGAAGATGCCCGGTTTTTCCTGTGAGATTGAAGCGTTCCTGGCTCCCGACTTGCCCCCTGCCAGCGTCGTACCGCAGGATTTCAGCCGGGTGCTGCTGAATCTTTTCAGCAATGCATTTTATGCCGTGTCGGAGAAAAAGAAAAACTCCGGCGATCCTTCCTACATGCCACGGGTAACAGTCGCAACACGGTCGGAAGGCAAAAAGATTTACGTGTCGGTCACCGACAATGGCAACGGCATCCCGCCGTCGGTGACTGAAAAAATATTCAATCCCTTCTTTACCACGAAGCCTCCCGGCGAAGGGACCGGGCTGGGCCTGTCTATCAGCTACGATATTGTAACCAAAGGGCACCAGGGCGATTTTACCGTGGAGACCCGCGAAGGAGAATTTACAAGGTTTACGGTCATCCTTCCTGCCATCACATGAACTATGAAACACATCCTGATCGTTGACGACGAAAGCGACGTAGAGCTCCTGTTCAATCAAAAGTTCCGCAAAGAACTTCGCAACGGGGACTTTAAATTTCATTATGCCTTTAACGGGGAACAGGCCCTGGTTTACCTGCGGTCCCTGAAACCGCTCGATGTGGTTTGTGTGCTCACCGACATCAACATGCCCGGGATGTCGGGACTGGAGCTCCTTGAAATCCTGAAACAGGATTTTCCGGAATTGAAGGTCATGGTCATATCCGCCTACGGAGATGCGTCAAATGTGGAGAAAACGATGACGCTTGGCGCCGATGATTTCATCACGAAACCGGTTAACTTTGAGCTGCTCAAATCCAAGCTCGATTGACCCTTCAACGCTTCCGGCCCGGGGATTAAACCCCGGGCCGGCAGAGTTTCCGCATTGAATTATTATGCTTATTTTGTTCAGCAATCCTGATACGCTATATGTCAACCAACCTTCCCGCACGAATACTGGTAGTCGATGATGAGCCGGACCTGGAACTGTTAATCACCCAGCGCTTTCGTGCCAAAATAAAGAGTAAGGAATTTTCCTTTGAATTTGCCGGAAACGGCATCGAGGCACTCCGCAAATTACAGCAGGGTACGTCCTTCGACCTGCTGCTTACCGATATCAACATGCCCGGAATGGACGGCCTGACCCTGCTCACCAGGCTGAAGGACCTGAACATGCTTTTTAAAGCGATCGTCGTGTCGGCATACGGCGACCTTCAGAATATCCGCACGGCCATGAACAGCGGCGCCTTTGACTTTATCACGAAGCCCATTGATTTCCAGGACCTGGAAACAACCATTTATAAAACCGTCAATGAACTGGCCGTGATCCGCAAGGGCATCGATGCGCAGAATAAACTCCAGGCAACGATCCTTGAAAAAGAACGCGCCGAAATGGAAAGGCATAAAGCGGAGCAGTCCGAAAAATTCAAACAGCAGTTCCTGGCCAACATGAGCCATGAAATCCGCACGCCGATTAATTCCATCATCGGCATGACCAACCTGGTGCTGCGTTCCGAACTGAATGACTCGCAATCCAAGTACCTTAACATCGTAAAGAAATCGTCGTCCAATCTCCTCGTCATCATTAACGACATCCTGGATCTTTCCAAAATCGAAGCGGGTAAAATGGAGTTTGAGAAAACACCGTTCGCCCTGGCTGATTCCCTGGAGACGGCCTATCATACACTCCTGTACAAGGCCGAAGAGAAAGACCTCGGGTTTAATTTTACCGTCGACGAGCAACTGCCCCGTGTGCTGATCGGCGATCCCGTACGACTAAACCAGGTCATTATCAACCTGGCCAGCAATGCTATCAAATTTACGGAAAAAGGATTCGTACACATCACGGCCAAACAGGTAGACCGTTCCGATCATTCCGTAGCTGTGGAATTCGCAGTCAGCGATACGGGAATTGGTATCGCCGAAGACAAGATCTCCAAAGTATTCGAAAGTTTCGCCCAGGCTTCCAGCGACACTACGCGCAAATACGGCGGCACGGGTCTCGGGCTCACAATCTCCAAGCAGCTGGTGGAAATGCAGGGCGGCTTGATCCGGCTGGACAGCAAGCTGGGAAAGGGCAGCACGTTTTCTTTCGGACTCACCTTTGGCATCGGCGATGAATCCATGCTCAAAGTGGAAGACCATGAGGACCTGGAAGCCAACATCGAAACCCTGGAGCGCGCGAAGATCCTCCTCGTGGAAGACAACCAGTTCAACCAGATGGTAGCCGTCGACACGCTCACGGACATGGTAAAAACCATCGACATCGAAATCGCCGACAACGGCCGCATCGCCATCGAGAAAATCCGGAACAACAGCTACCAGCTGGTGCTCATGGATGTGCACATGCCGGAGATGGACGGTTACGAAACTTCGAAATTTATCCGCACCCAGATGCCGGACGGGAAAAATTCAATTCCCATCATGGCCATGACAGCCAGCGTGACCAACGACGAAATCCAAAATTGTTTCAATGCGGGAATGAACGAATACATCTCCAAGCCCTTCGATCCCAATGACCTGGTGAGGAAGATTGCCCGCCTGCTTAAAAAACATCAGATTCAAAATCCCAATTAATCATGGAAGCTTTAACAGACCTTACTTTTCTAAATTCCTTTACCGGCGGCAACCAGGATAAGATCGTCAAGTACATCAACTTGTTCCTGCAAGCCTGTCCTGATCAACTTGCCAAAATGAACAAGTGCCTGGCTGAAAAAGATTATTCCGGACTGCGCGCTGCCGCCCATACGCTAAAACCCCAGGTCATTTATATGGGGATGAAAAAAGCGGAAGAATTGGTAAAGCGCATTGAATCACAAGCCGGCGAACAGCGCGACGTGGAACAATTGCCGGCCATGCTTACCGATTTCAACCAGCTTTGTAATGCCGGTATTGAAGAGCTGAAAAAAGCCATTTAATAGAGTGCCTAAACCTTTTCTGTCCCTTCACGTATCAGATTTTAGTTATTTTTGACCACACAAAACCAAAGGCATGAAAGAGGTAAAGAACATTTTTATTGTCGACGACGACAACATGCAGGCCATGATGCTGCAGGATTACCTGAGCAAATACTCCACGTTTAAAGTCGAAATCTTCAATTCCGGCGAAGATTGCCTCGCCAAAATGGACCAGAGACCACAGATTATCTTCCTGGACTATTACTTTGACAAAGCCGGACGTGATGCCATGAACGGCATTGAAATCCTCAAGGAACTGAAAGCCAAATATCCGGATACCGAAGTGGTCATGTTCAGCGGACAGGACAAGATTGAAGTGGCGGTAAATACCATTAAATACGGCGCCTTTGACTACATCGTTAAAAATGAAAGCGCCTTCCACCGTTCCGAAAACGTCATCTTTAATATCATCAAGCGGCTGAAACTCCAGGGCCAGGCCAGTCTGTATAAGCGGCTCACCATTATTTTCGGTGTCGCCTTTGTGATCGTACTGGCTATCGTCATCATCCTTTATCTCCAGGGCTCCATCACCGACAACCCGGGCTGGATGTAATTTGGATTTTCATTCCGCTCGCCTCCTTGCCAATGCCTGAATTCACAGGTACATTCGCTTCCAAGCTACCCCGTTCCGGTACGACCATTTTTACCGTCATGTCGGCACTGGCCAATGAATGCGGCGCCATCAACCTTTCCCAGGGATTTCCGAATTTTCCCGCAAGTACTGACCTGATCGACCTGGTGACAAAAGCCATGAAGGCGGGTTATAACCAATATGCACCCATGGCCGGCATCCTGCCGCTGCGGGAAGTGATCGCCGAAAAGATGCAGGACTTATATGGCGCCGCTTATCATCCCGAAAAAGAAATTACAGTTACCAGCGGCGGTACACAGGCCATTTATACAGCCATCACCTGCCTGGTGAGGGAAGGCGATGAAGTAGTGGTCTTTGAACCGGCCTACGACTGTTATGTTCCCGCGATCGAACTGGCCGGAGGTGTTCCGGTACGAGTGCCCCTGGAATATCCCGACTACGGCATCGACTGGGAATTGGTCAAGAAGAAAATAAATTCCCGCACCCGCATCATCCTCATCAATACGCCGCACAACCCTACCGGTACGGCATGGAGCCGCGAAGACATGCTCGAGCTGGAGAAGATTACTTCGGGCACTGACATGGTTGTCCTCAGCGACGAAGTATACGAACACATCCTGTTCGACGGCCTGAAACATGAAAGCGTTTGTAAGTATCCGGGATTGGCGGCACGGAGTTTTATCGTTTTCTCCTTCGGCAAAACGTATCATACTACGGGCTGGAAAATGGGCTACTGCCTGGCACCCGAAGCCCTGATGGCTGAATTCAGGAAGTGCCACCAGTTTATAGTCTTCTGCAGTTCCGCGCCCGTGCAGGTAGCCCTGGCCGAATACATGAAACAAAAAGACAAATACCTGGAACTGCCGCAGTTTTACCAGCGCAAACGCGATTACTTTTTGAAGCTGCTCGCCGGTTCGGAATTTACGTATAAGCCTGCTTCGGGTTCGTATTTCCAGTTGCTGAATTATGAGAAAATCAGCGAAGAAAAAGATACGGACTTTGCCGTACGGCTGACACGGGAATCCGGTGTAGCCTCCATTCCTGTTTCTGTTTTTTACAATCACCCCGATGAAGCCCGCGTGCTTCGATTCTGTTTTGCGAAAACCGATGAAATACTTGAGCAGGCTGCTGAACGCCTGCTGTCGTTAAAAAAATAATCCGCATGGAAGACCTTCGCATCACCTTCATCCAGTCTGCATTGCAATGGGAAGACCGGGATGCCAACCTGGACCGTTTTTCCGGGCAGATCGGATCCATCACCGGACCGACGGATCTGATCCTCCTGCCTGAAATGTTCGCCACCGGGTTCAGCATGCAGGCTATGAGGCTTGCTGAAAAAATGGATGGCCCTTCCGTGAGCTGGATGAAAAAACTTGCCGCTGAAAAAAACTGCACGTTTTGCGGAAGCCTGATCATTACTGAGAACGGAAAATTTTATAACCGGCTGGTCTGGATGCAGCCTGACGGATCCTGTTTGACCTACGACAAACGCCACCTGTTCAGGTTAGCCGAAGAACAAAAAACCTATACCCCGGGAGCAAAAAAAATTATCCCGGAAATCAAGGGATGGAAAATCCTGCCGCTGGTGTGCTATGATCTTCGTTTCCCCGTATGGAGCCGCCGTACGGAAAAAGAAAATTACGACCTCCTCCTTTACGTCGCGAACTGGCCCGACCGACGCATCAAAGCCTGGAACACTTTACTTCCCGCCCGCGCCATAGAAAACCAATGTTACGTGGCAGGCCTGAACCGCACCGGCGACGACGGCAATGCTATTCCCCACTCCGGCCATTCGGCTGCATACGATCCTTCCGGCGACGCCCTCTGGAAATCCGAGCCTTCCGCCGAAGTCATTCAAACCGTTACCCTCAGTGCCGAAGCTTTGCAGAAGTACCGGAGGATGTTTCCATTTGACCGGGATGCTGACCATTTCATCATCGAATGAGATTTTTCACCGCGGAGACGCTAAAGCGCAGAGATTTGTAGAGTTCTCCGTAACTCCGTGAACTCCGTGCGCAATAGAAATTAAACCACGGATAGCTATCCCGTCTCTCCTCCCTGAATCCGCCTATTTTTTAGTACGTTTGTATAGCATTTTCAACCCCTCCAGCCATGTATTCTACTCTCAAACCCGTCCTTGACAAAGAGCTTGAAGAAATCAAATCCGCCGGCCTCTATAAGCAGGAACGCGTGATCAGTACGCCCCAGGCCGCCGATATCACCGCCAACGGAAAGCAGGTAATTAATTTCTGCGCCAACAACTACCTCGGACTTTCGTCCTATCCCCGCGTCATTGAAGCGGCCCACCAGGCCATAGACACGCATGGCTATGGCATGAGCAGTGTACGTTTTATCTGCGGCACGCAGGATATTCACAAAGAACTCGAACAAAAAATCGCGAAGTTCCTGGGCACGGAAGACACCATTCTCTATGCGGCGGCCTTCGATGCCAACGGCGGCGTATTTGAACCCCTGCTCAATGAACAGGATGCCCTCATCAGCGATGAATTGAACCATGCTTCCATCATCGACGGCATCCGTTTGTGCAAAGCCGACCGTCACCGGTACAAACACAACGACATGAACGACCTGGAGGAGAAGTTGAAAGCCACGCAAGACAAACGTCACCGCATGATCGTGACCGATGGGGTGTTTAGCATGGATGGGACGATCGCGCAGCTTGATAAAATCTGTGATCTCGCTGATACTTACAAGGCGCTCGTCATGATCGACGAATGCCATGCCAGCGGCTTTATGGGCAAGACAGGCCGCGGTACCCATGAATACAGGAATGTCATGGGCCGCGTGGACATCATTACCGGCACGCTTGGAAAAGCGCTCGGCGGCGCCATGGGCGGCTTTACTTCCGCACGAAAGGAAATCGTGGACATCCTGCGCCAGCGTTCCCGCCCCTATTTATTTTCAAACTCACTCGCTCCTTCCATCGTCGGCGCCAGCATCAGCGTGCTGGATATGCTCAGTGAAACCACAGCCCTGCGCGACAAGCTTTGGGACAACACGCAATATTTCCGCAAAAAAATCACGGAAGCCGGATTCGATATCAAGCCTGGAGAGCATCCCATCGTACCCATTATGCTGTACGAAGCGAAACTGGCCCAGGAGTTCGCCGCGAAATTGCTGGATGAAGGAATTTATGTAATCGGATTTTTTTACCCCGTTGTCGCAAAAGGAAATGCACGCATCCGTGTGCAAATTTCCGCCGCCCATGAACGTCATCATATTGACAAGGCCATAGCAGCATTTAGTAAAGTAGGAAAAGAACTGGGCGTAGCGAAATCCTTAATTAGCTAATTTGCTAATTAGCCTATTAGCTAATTGAGCGCATGATCACAATTTATACGGATGGAAGTGCCCGCGGTAACCCCGGCCCGGGCGGCTATGGCGCCATCCTTATTTCGGGAAACCACAGGAAAGAACTTTCTGAAGGGTATCGCCTGACCACCAACAACAGGATGGAATTGCTTGCTGTCATCAAAGCCCTGGAGGCCCTGAAAAAAGAAGGCTCCCTGGTTACTGTTTATTCCGATTCCAAATACGTAGTCGATGCCGTGGAAAAAAGATGGGTCTTCGGATGGGAGAAAGTCCACTACAAAAACAAAATGAACCCGGATTTGTGGATGCGATTCCTTCGGGTGTACCGCAGGCATAAAGTAAAATTTGTATGGGTGAAAGGTCATGCAAGCAATGAACTGAATAATCATTGCGATGAACTTGCCGTGCAGGCTTCTTTCGGTGCTGACCTTCTCGAAGATACTGGCTACGTGCCAAAATAATATTCCTTTTTTTTACCGCGGAGACGCGAAAGCGCAGAGTTTAGATCATTTTGTATTTTTGAGATACTTCGATGAAAATGAGAAATTTTCTACTTTATTTTTTCTTTCTGCTAAGCGCTTCCATGCAGGCGCAATTCAGTATTCCCGGCATCGGCTCGCGTGAAGTGGTGGGAGGATATGAAAAAGATCTTGAAGGAGAGGTGCTTCCTTACTTTTCGGCCTACGGCCAGTTTGCGAAAGACGCCCTTCTCACTCGCTGCACCGACGGGAAAAAAGTTATCTCCTGGGAGTCGGCGCCGGTGCCCGCCAACTTCAGCGACGACACCTGTTACTTCTACTTCCTGGCAGGACATTCCACGGGAACCAGTAAAGCCGACAGGCACTTTGATTTTTCCATGAACGGAGAAAAAATTCTCTCCTTCACTACTCCGCAGAAAAAGAAACCGCCTTTTACATGGACCTCATCCGGCAAGGATGATGTGCAGTTGATTTTCGAGGCTACCTTCGAAGATCTGTACGGCGATGCGCACGGGAAATTGTTTTTGAAAATTCCCCGGAAAATGATCACGCCAGGCAAGCCGGTTATCTTCTCCATTTCCGGGCAGGCGGAAAACAGCAACGACTGGTTTATGATTTCCCGGTATCACTACGTGGAGAAAGTACTGGTGGAACCTACTCCCCTGCTGATCCGGGAGAAAGGTGTCAATAAGCAGATGGTCCGGATTAAAGTGGATCATACATTCAAGACTACTGACATCCTTCAGCTCGCCATCTCAACGCATACCTACACCTTCGTTCTGGAGCCCGGGTTTAATTATTTCGAATTGCCGCTGGAACCTTACCCTGTTGCTAAAATGGAAAGGGTGACTGCTACGGTGGCGACAAAGTTTATTAAAAAAGCTTCGGATACAGCTACAGAGGGGCTAAAATTTAAATCTGTTTATTCCGTGCGTTTCCAGCCGGTGCATCCGCGCGAAGTGGATATTATCCATCATTCGCACAATGACATCGGCTACTCCCATCACCAGGATACGGTGGAGAAAATCCAGAACCTGAATATCCGCCATGCTCTTCGTCTTATAGAACAGACAAAAAATTATCCGGAAGGCAGCCGCTTTAAATGGAATATAGAATCACTTTGGGCCGTAGATAATTTTCTGGGTGAAGCTACCGCCGAAGAAAAACTAAAATTCTTCGATGCCGTGCGCAACAGGCAAATCGGACTGGGCGGCTTCTATGCCAACATTCTTACAGGACTCTGCAAGCCGGAAGAATTGCCGTGGATCACGGAATACGGCGTAGCGCTGCGGGCGAAAGAAAATCTTCCCATGCAATCCGTCATGTTCACCGACATCCCCGGCGTTAGCTGGAGTACGGTGCAGGCGCTTGCCGGACAGGGTTTCAACTATTTCTCCTGCGGACCCAATTACCAGGAACACATGCCTGACAAAGGCGAACGCATCGGCGGAACGATCCGGGATTTTGGCGACAAGCCTTTTTACTGGAAGGCGGAGAATGGCAAGGACAGCATTCTGTTCTGGGTGGCCGGCCGCGGATACTCCATGTTTCACCAGATCCCTTTTGGCGACCTGGAACAAAAACGCAAGGATAAGCTGGTGAACTACATGAATGAGCTGGACAGCCTGGAATATCCGTATGACATCGTGCAATTGCGTTACAATATCAAATCGGATAACGGCCCGGTTGATACGGCACTTTCTGATTTTGTGAAACGGTGGAATGAAACCTATGTCTCGCCGAAGCTGGTCATCACCACCGTCGATGAAATGATGCAAAAATTCGAGCAGCGCTACGGCAGCAAATTGCCGGTACGAAGCGGCGACTTCACCCCTTACTGGGAAGACGGCGCCTATTCCACGGCCAAAGAAGAAGGACAGGTTCGGATGCTGAGCGAGAAAATAATTCAATTACAGGAATTGCACCGCCTGATGCCGAAAGTGGACCTCGATACCAATTGGTTTTACCGCGCACGCCGCAGCATCGTCCTATTCCAGGAACATACCTGGGGAAGCTGGAACAGCATCTCCGAACCGGATATCCCCTTTACCACGGAACAATGGAAATACAAAAAACGCTTTGCCGACTCGGCCGCTTATTATGTCACTCAACTTGAAAAGGCGTTGATGCCGGCAAAAACGGATTTTCGTTTCGTGGAAGTCTGGAATACCTGCACCTGGATCCGCAGCGGTTATGCCGAAGCCAAATGCCCCCCGGGAATGGACACCCTGGCGCTTGCAGATGAAAGAGGTCTTGCTATACCTGTTGAATTCATAGACGGCAACAAAAAAATTGCCTTTATCGCTAAAAATGTACCCGCATCGGGGTCCAACACCTATCGCTTCCTGCCGAAATCATCTGTCAGGCAGGTTGCTGAAAAAAGATTCCTCGCCTACTTCAGTTCTTTGGATTCACTCCACGGCACGCTGAAATCCCTGGTCAGGCAATATGTTGAGCTGGCTGATTCTTCCCAATTCCACGGATTAAACAGCGCCCTCGTTGTTTCCGGTTTGGATCCGTCGCATTACTCCGGCACTTCCGTTAAGACTATTGAGAATACGCGCATGAAAACGGCTGCTGTGAATGAATGGATCATGACCTGTGAACTGGAAGGATGCCGCGAGGTGAAATATACCTTTACACAATTCCGTGATCTCCATGACCTGGTTAAACTCTCTGTCTTTATTGACAAAAAAACGGTGCGTGAAAAAGAATCCATACATATTGCCTTCCCTTTTAAAATGAATGGTGCCAAGACCCGTATCGGCATCGGCGATACTTGTATTACACCGGAAAAGGGCCAGCTTGTGCCGGCAAACAGGGACTTTTATTCTGTGCAGCGGTGGCTTGACATTTCGGATTCAACACATGGCGTTACCCTTTCCTCTCCCCAGTGCGCGCTGTGGGAAGTGGGAAGCATCCTGGATGAAAGAAGAACAAACCGCAATGAAAAAGTATGGAAGCGGGAAAACAAATCCTCTTCCACCGTCTTTGCCTATGTGATGAATAATTACTGGAATACAAATTACAAAATCGACCAGCCCGGCCCGGTGCAATTTGATTTCTTCCTGCGCCTGCACGATGCCTTCTCCCTGGAAGAGGCACGGCGGTTTGGCTATGAAGCGAACCATCCGCTGCTGGTCATTGAAAAATAAATTTCCAACTACGGGATTTTCCCAATCGCGGGTTCGGTAAAAAACAAGGCGATTCATTTTTTATAATATTCCAAAAGCTTCTTATTGGTTTCGTTTTTCTTGATGTCCTTTATCTTATCTTCAATGGCCTGCATCTGCTGCCTCATTTGCTCCACATCGGTGGCCGTGAGGATTTGTTTGTCATTCGAAAAATTGGAAATCCTCTTTCCCAGTTCTTCATGCAGGTCGCTTAGCGAATTAATGCATGCCAGGCGTATGTACCAGGGCTGGGCATTCCGGGAAAGGGAATCGAGGAATACAATGCCGTCTTCACGCAACTTGAACTTTTGCTGCGAAAGGTAGTTGCCGTAATGTTCCAGGATTCGTTCCTGTTCTCCGGTTTTTTTATCCAGGCTGCCGGTGAAAAAACCGTTATTCTCCGGTTTGGCGGCCCGCGTATAAAACCCGGCAAGCTCTTCCATCAATTTTTCACTTTCTTCCTTTTCCAGCGTCGGTGCCAGTTCCCGCGCACGGCTTTCGTTTTTTTCTGCCAGCTGTGAAAAGGCCGTTTGAATGACGGTGTACGAGCTGTCCTTCAAGGCTGCAGCCAGCAGGCTGTCGGTGTGTTCGTCGTAGTAGTTCGTTGCCAAAGACTTCAGCGCGGCCGCTCTCACATGCGACTTGGAATCGGCACAAAGGCTTTCCAGCATAGGACGCAATCCGGGTTCCTTTTCTTTGGCGAGGTCAACGGAATTGCGAACGGCTGCCAGCCTGATATTCCAGAAGGAATCTTTCATCGCATCGAGAATCATTCTAGATTCTTCGCTGTTGCTTTTCACGCCGTCGCCTACGATACTTACCGCTTCATACCGGTCGAGGTAAAGAGGAGCGTGGTAATATTGATACACATATTGCGACCGCGGCTTATTGTCCTTCTTCGTGCATAAAATCATTTTCTCCGCATCGACGTTGACCAGGTCGGGTTTGGAGGGAACATCAAATTCAAAAACCTGGCTGGCCTTGTCGAGCACGATCGGGTGCCTTTCCGCTTTTCCGCCTGTATAAATATCGACGTACAGCGGCATTCTGTATAGCGGGTTTTTGGAAAAATCCTGTACCTGGTTGATTGTTACTTTTTGCTTTTTCAGCGTGTCGCTGTACTCGTAATTCATGACCAGCCTGGGATATCCGCGGTTCAGGAACCATTCATTGAAAAACCAGTTCAGGTCCTGGCCTGTCACTTTTTCAAAAGCTAAACGCAGATCATGGATTTCTGCTGGCGCATACAGGTGCGAAGTAAGATACAGTTTCAGCGAGGCGAAGTAGGCTTCATCGCCCACGATCTTTCTCAGCATATGCAGGATGCGTCCGCCTTTGTCATAGGATACCTGGTCATACATGTCTTCCCTGTCGACATAATGGTAACGCACGACATCCGGATCCTTGCCGGCTGCTGTATAGAGGTATAAATTCTGCTTCTTCTGATTGTGGTGGTCGGCATTGTCGCGGCCGTATTTATACTCACGCCACAGGTATTCTCCGTAGTTGGCAAAACCTTCATTCAGTACCAGGTTCGACCAGGATTCACAGGTCACCAGGTCGCCGAACCAATGATGGACTAGCTCATGGGCGACAAAATCCTCGTAATCGATGTCGAGGTATTCCCGTGGTGTTTGCTGCAGCCATTCAATATGTACGACAGCTGTCGTGTTCTCCATGGCCCCCGAAACATAATCCCGCACAACAACCTGCGCATACTTTTCCCAGGGGAAACCGATGCCAAACAGCTTGCTGTAAAAATCCATCATCTCCGGCGTATTACCGAAGGTCATCTTTGCATAGGGCTCGTAGGGATGCTCCACGTAATAATCGACATCCAGGTTTCTCCACTTGTCTTTCACCACGGAAAAATCGCCTACACAAATCATGGTCAGGTAAGGCGGACAAGCCAATGTTTGTTTCCAGGTATCGGTGCGCGAACCGTCGGCATTCATTCCCGATCGGGTCATTTTTCCGTTCGAAAGGGTTTTATAGATGGTGTCGACGGTAATCGAAATCTCCTGCGTCATTCGCTGCTGCGGATCTTCCAGGGTCGGAAACCATACGGAGTTGGATTCCGTCTCTCCCTGTGTCCAGATCTGCTTTGGTTTTTCCGTATCCAGTCCGTCGGCATTGATGAAGTACAGGCCTTTGTCTTCGGTAATGGCTACACTGCCTCCGACTTCCAGGTCTTCGGGCTTTGAAGTGTATTCAATGTATACGGTATAGTTCTGGCTCCTGGCATAGACGGTATCCAGCTTGATATGAATCAGCTTTTTATCATAGGTATATGCCAGCGGAACCGTATCGAACACGGAAGTGAGCAATGCCACCCGGCGGATGTCCATTCCGCGTGCATTCAGCACCAGGCTGTCCGTGCTGTAAAAATGGGGATGAAGCGTAATCGTTGCCTTGCCTGCCAGCTGCATCTTGTTCCAGTCCGGACGTACATCCAGCCTGGTATGCACCAGGTCATTCTCCATGGTATAAGCAGCCCGGTACAACTGCTGAACCGGCGGCGGGTTTTTCCTGGAAGGAGCGCTCTGGCTGGTAGGGGTTTTGGTGCTGCTGCACGAAACAATAAAAAGTGCAAATAGCACCAGGAGAAAGTTCTTCATAGCTGGAGGCAAAGGTAAACAATGGCATCTTCGAATACGAATTTGTACGAATCTACGAATCAATGATCCCGATAGCTATCGTGAACTAATCTATATGAAATAACCAATAGTGATCTCCCAATATGGGTCATTCTGGAAGAATCTTGTTGATGGATAAAAAGGATGTTCCAGGAAGCAGAAACAAGATGCTTCCAGCATGACAAGTGCGGGTGTTCGGAGTAGAAATGACATTCAAAGAACGCTACACACTCATTTGTAGATTCGTACAAATTCGTATTCGTAGATGATCCGTATATTCGTAAATACAATGAAGATCCGTTATCAAACTACGATTTTGAAGTTCGCTTCTAAGGGAGAAAAGACCGGCTGGACCTATATCGAAGTCCCCGCCGATGTTTCACAAAAGTTAAAACGCGGAAACAAAAAATCCTTTCGTGTCAAAGGCAAGCTCGACCGCTTCGCAATTAAAGAGGTTGCTCTCCTGCCCATGGGCGACGGCAATTTCATCATGCCCCTGAATGCATCCCTGCGCAAAGGAATCGGCAAACGCCACGGCGCCATGCTGCAGGTCGAGCTGGAAGAAGACAAAAGCCCACAAACCTACGATGCCGACCTCCTGCAATGCCTGGAAGAAGAACCCAAAGCGAAGAGTTTTTTCTACCAGCTGTCAAAATCCCACCAAAACTATTATTCCAAATGGATCGCTTCGGCCAAAACAGAAGCCACCAAGGCTAAACGCATTGCACAATGCATGGAAGGTCTGCTTCGCAAACAACATTACGGGGAAATGTTGCACTGGCTAAGGGATCACAAAACCAATTAGCTGATTCGCTGATTTGTTGATTAGCCGATTAGATATCAATTCATAACTTTTCAACTCCCCCTCTCCTAAACGAGAGGGGTGATTGATTATTCTATAAGAATAAATTTCCTACCATGAATCCAGAATTTCCAACTCCCCCTCTCCGGAGGGAGAGGGGGCTGGGGGGTGAGGGCAATAGCACGACAAATATTCCAATTTACATTCCCATTGAATCAAAGGAGGAGAGATTTTCTATGGAAATATATTTCTCTTATACGGCATGCGCATTTCCCTCACCCCCGGCCCCTCTCCTAAAGGAGAGGGGGGCAGGGGGGTGAGGTTGTTATTGACCTGTTAATGGAGGATTTCTGCTTCTCTGGCTAAAGGAATTTCCTTTAATTTGGATCTTCCAAATAGGATGGCACGGCTGTATGATCTACACTGAATCTTTACATTATCGCTTTAGCTGCTGGAAATTCATCAGCCTGCTTTTGGTTTGTCTTTCGGCAAACGTTGCTTCGGCCCAGACTTTTACATTGTATGGAACAGTACGGGATACGTCGCAACAGAAGGGATTGCAATATGCCGTCGCTGTCGCCGTAAAGCTCAAAGATTCCCTGATGGTTGCATATACACGCACGGACATGGAAGGAAACTTCCGCATAGTGTCTCTTCCCGTCGATACATACCAGGTTGTGATTTCACATCCTCTCTTCGGCGATCATACCGTCCTCCTGATGGGAAATCCCGAAGAAAAAGAAGTCAACCTCCATAATATTGTCCTGCCTCCCAAAAGCATTCAATTGAATGAAGTAACGGTATACGGCTATGCCGATCCTGTTTACTATAAAGGCGATACACTCATCTATACAGCTGATTCTTTCCATGTGAAACCAAACGCCGTCGTGGAAGACCTGCTGAAAAAACTTCCCGGCATCAAGGTCGATGCACAGGGAAAAATATATTCGCAGGGCAAAGCCGTGGACCAGGTGCTCGTAGACGGCGATGAATTCTTCGGCAGCGATCCGACGGTAGCAACCCGTAACCTCAGCGCGACCAGCGTGGAATCGGTGGCCATTTACGACAAAGCCAACGACAATGCCTCCGATAACAGCGACAAGGAAACGCTGAAGGTGATGGACCTGAAGCTTAAGGAAGATGCGAAGAAAGGATACTTTGGAAAACTCTCCGCGGCGCATGACTACAAAGATTTTTACGAAGACGAGGTGCTGCTGAATAAATTCAAGGGCAAACAAAAGTTTTCGGCGTTCCTGCTGGGAAGCAATACGCCCCGCACCAGTTTTGAATGGCGCGATATGTATGAATACGGACTGATGAACGACGAGCTGAATATTACCGAGTACGACGACGGTAGTTCGATGTACTGGTTCGACGACAACCCGCAGGGAGGGATTCCCAAAACATTCAAGACCGGCGCTTACTTTACCGACATGCTGACTTCTTCGACCAAGGTCTCCCTGAATTACAGCTACAAGAAAAAACAAAAGGATACGGAATCCAGCACGGCGAATCAGTATTTTCTTCCGGATACAGCCTATCGCACAACAGAGCGTAAAGTGAATCATGTAGAGTCGGCGGCGCATACGGCCAACCTCCTCATCAATCAAAAACTGGATTCCCTGAATGACCTGGAGATCTCGTCCAAGCTGGTTTATACCCTGCCTGCACAGAGCAATCTCCAGGACAATGCTTTTTATACCGACGACGACACGCTTACCCGAACGACCTATACACGAAACGAAAGCAGCGGCAACCGCCTGGAATCAAACAGCGCCATGAAATGGACCCGGGCCTTTACCAACCGCGACAGGAAACTGACGGCACAGTACCGGTTCAATTATTCGAAAAATGAAAACGACGGAATCCTGCAATCCATCAACCGGTTTTTTAATAATTCCACAGTCCCGGACGACAGCATCAACCAGCAGAAAACTAATTCAGGCGATAACCGCGCCCAGTATTTTTCGCTCATTTACACCGAACCCTTCAGCAAGAAGATCAAAGTGGAATTTTCTGCCGACCTCCTCACCGGCGGCGGCACCCAGAACAAAAAAACGTTTGATGTGGTGAACGGAATGCCTTCCACGGAGAATCCCGGCCTGAGCAATAATTTCGAAAATACTTACGAAACCTTTCGCGGAGGGTTGAAATTTATTTATGAAGTAAAAAAACAATCGATTACCCTGGGCGCGCGTTTTCGAAATATGAAATCTGCCAACCATAACCTCGTGACAGACGAACGGATATCCCAGCAGGTCTTTAAAACACTCCCCTCTTTTAATTACCGCTATAAGTTCAGCGACAACAAGACGTTTGCCTTTCGCTATTCCACGGATGCCA
>Ga0315910_10000845_pt1 | contig 29197 bp, 21 predicted proteins | sample EdamamesoilMG_FD_204470 | JGI IMG/M metagenome (GOLD analysis project Ga0315910, IMG submission 204470) | Garden soil microbial communities collected in Santa Monica, California, United States - Edamame soil | ecosystem: Environmental > Terrestrial > Soil > Garden | place: USA: California... | reverse complement strand
GACGGGGTCCAGGTTCGGTATCGACCGACCGCGAGGATTTCTTCATTAGTGTGGTCCACCTCCAACTGGGTCCGGAGCACCATTTCTGGACGTCACGACCGGTTCCCAACCCCGCAACGCGCGCGAACGATAGGGCTAACGGACTTCAACTGCAATAGGAAGGTTCATGAAATTTCCGACGGTGATGCTCGCTGCAAGTTTTCTCGTCGCCTGTGGAACGAAGACGAGTGACGAAGAGCAGGTGCGCGAAGTAATCGGTGCCGTCGAAACCGCTGCGGAAGCCCGCGACACCAGCGACGTACTGACGCACGTCGCCGACAACTACGTCGACTCCGGCGGATTCGACAAGATGCAGCTGCAGAATTTCCTGCGCGGTTATTTCCTGGCGCATCCGAAGGTCGAGCTGCTCGTCACCATCGACAGCCTGGAGTTCCCGGTAGATGGGCTCGCCCAGGCCGTCGTCACCGTGGCCACCGTGGAACTTACGGATCCCGACGTGCGGCGCCTGAAGGTAGAGTTTCGCCGCCTGGAGAATGGCTGGAAGGTGGTTCGCACCGACAAATTGTGAACGAGGTCACTTTGTCCGCGCTTAATCCGAACCGGTAGGTGCCGACAACTGTCTGTAGAGAAACCGATGCCAGATCGTCCCAAACCCCCGGCAAACAGCAGCAACCGCTCGGCCAATCGGCCCGAGGCTCCCGCGCTGACGTCGGGTACGGGCGCGTTCAGCATCGAGACCACCACCATGCGCCTGAAGTCGCTGCGCCTGCGCCGCGCCGAAGCTGCGGACAAGCAGGTGGATGACGCGGTGAAGACGGCTTCGTCGCGCGACTCCATCGATATGCCGAGCGGCGGTCCATCGGGCCGCGTGCGTCACGATGAGCGCGGCGTCGCCGTCTGGGACTGGGCCGTGGCCACGGGCGAGTTCGCCACGCTGAGCACCACTCGGGCGCTCAAGAAACTGGAGGTCACTGAACTCCAGATCGAAGACCACAAGCCTGCCGAGCTCAAGCTGGAAACCACGGGCCGCGACAAGGCCGGTGGATTCGATCCGTACAACCAGCGCGGCACGGGTAAGCGCCAGGGCGAGGCTGCGCAGCGCGCGGGCATCACCGGCTCGCCGGACCGCGACCGCACCTCCGTGCTCGACCAGCTCACGGGCAAGAAGAAGTAGTTCGAGGCGCTGCTGCGCCACTCCCGAGCGGCTACGATGAGGGCGTGAAAGCCCGCCTGCTCCCGTGCGCCATTGCCGGCATCGTTTTCATCGTTGTGATGAGTTGCAGTCCTGCGCGGCCCGATGCGATGGCGACCCTGAAGAAAGTGTTTGCGGACAGGCCCGCCGTTGCCGAAGCCGACAACGCGTTCCTCGACGTGTTCGGATTCGCAGCGCCCGAGGGAGTCGACCCGCACGAGCTGGGCGCCCGGCGTGTTTCGTGGCAGGAGAAATTCCGCGCCGATCCCGAGACTGCCGGCGACGATCCCGGAAAACCGGGCCTCGACACGAAGGCCGCCCGTTCGCAGGTGCTGCGCCAGATCATCGACGCCTGTCGTGCCGCTGCGGCGCGCGCGTGCGGGAGCGGCGTCGAGCGGGCACGCAACAGTGCGTCGCTTTCGGAAATCGAGCCATTGCTGCTGGCGCGATACGACGTGCTGCTCGCGCGGCGCGGCTGGTACGAAATTGGAACGACATCTCCAAACGCGCCGATGCCGTCCTACGAAGGCGCGCTCGAGGCGCAGCGTCTGCTGCTGATCCGGCTGGGCAACGCAGCGGCAGCGGGTGACACGGCGAAAGTACGCGAGACGCTGACCCGCGATCTCGCGTTCTGGCGCCGGATGCTCGAATCGTCGGACATCCTGATCAGCAAGATGCTGGCGCTCGCCGGCATCCGGCAGCACTTCATGCTGGGCAATCAAGTCCTGCGCGCACTGCCGGGGGATCGCGTCATGGATGCCGTTCCTGCGCAGTGGCACGAGGAGTTCAGTGCGCTCGAGCTGTCGATGCGCCGACCCATGGCCGGCGAAATCATGATGGCGGAAAGCCTGTACAACGAAAGGAAGGAAATGCGCGTCCGGATCTCGGAAAGCGATGAGGAACTGCAGAATCCGGTCGATCGCCTGGTGAATCGGGTGTCTGAGCCGCGTTTCCGGGAACCGAAACTCGGTGAGGTGGCTGACTACTATCTTTCAGCCGTCGAGGCGTTCCAGGCGCCGCTCAGTGAGTACGAATCCGCCGCGGCCGAGCTGGCTGAAAACCACTCGCTGGCCAGGTTGGGCTGGAACGTCGGCCAGTACGCGTTGCGCATCGGCAGCGCCGAGGGCATGCGCCGCGCCGCGATTCTCACGACGCAGCTGCGCAGCCAAACGGTTCCGATGGCGGAAATCGAGAGCCGGCTCAAGGGCTCAACGCTGCGCAATCCGTACAACGGCCAACCTTTCGAGTGGGACGCCGCCGACCAGGCTGTCGTCTACAACGACCCCGAGCATCGCAAATACCGGCGCCAGGCCTACTTGTACTGACGCCGGATCGGCTTCCGGAAAATCACTTCGCTTGTCGTCCGCGCGTCCACGGTTAGGCTACTCCCCATGAATCCGCACCGCCGCGCGCTCATCGAACTACACGCCTGCGTGGTGTTGTGGGGTTTCACGGCGATCCTCGGAAAACTCATCACACTGCCGGCGCTCGCGCTCGTCTGGTGGCGCATGTTGTTAGTCACGATCGCGCTGGCCTGCTTCCCGCGTGTCTGGCGCGGACTCGCGGGAATACCGCCGCGACTCATCGCCATCTACGCCGGCATCGGCGCCGTCGTGGCGGTCCACTGGCTCACCTTCTATGGGTCCGTGAAGCTTGCGAACGCATCGGTCGCAGCCACCTGCATGGCGCTGGCGCCCGCGGTGACGGCGCTCATCGAGCCCTGGATCACCGGCGCGCGCTTCGAACGACATAATCTTCTGCTCGGCATTCTCGTGATTCCCGGTGTCGCGCTGGTCGTCGGCGGCATCCCCGGAGCGATGCACCTGGGCTTCTGGGTGGGCGTCGTCTCGGCCGCGCTGGCCGCTCTGTACCTGGCGCTGAACAAACGCTTCCTGGGCCATCACGATGCGATGTCGGTGACGTGGATCGAGCTTGGTGCGGGATTTCTGCTGGTGGCGGCCATTTCGCCATTCGCTGGCCCGGATGGCGCGAGCATCATGTTGCCGTCCGTCCAGGATGGGGCGTGGCTCGTGGTCCTCGCCATCCTCTGCACCCTGATCCCGTTCGCCGTGTCGCTTGCCACGCTGAGGCATCTTTCCGCTTTCACCGCTCAACTCGCCATCAACCTCGAACCGGTCTACGCCATCGGCATCGCTGTCCTGTTTCTTGGCGAGGCGCGTGACCTGGATGTCCTGTTCTTCCTGGGTGTGGTCATCGTTGTCGGTGCCGTTTTCGGCCACGGATACCTGCAAACGCGGTTGACCGAGAGGCGTCCGTCTGTATGATCGGACTCCATATATATCTGCTTGATCAGCAGCGCCGTTCGCGGGCCGCGCCTCCGGATATAACCAGTTAAAAAGTGACAAGTTATGGGCGCGAGCCCATGGCGCGGGGTGGTGTCGCCCTGCGTGTTTGCGTCTGGAGGATGGAAAGATGACCGCGATTCGACTCGGCCCGCCCGCGAAGCAGGGCCTCTATGACCCCCAGTTCGAGCATGACGCCTGCGGCGTCGGCTTTGTCGTGGACATCAAGGGACGGAAATCGAACGCCATCGTCAAGCAAGGCATCCAGCTCCTCAAGAATCTCGATCATCGCGGCGCCAGTGGCAGCGAGATCAACACCGGCGACGGCGCCGGCATGCTCATGCAGATGCCGCACGCCTTCCTCAAGAAGGTGGCCAAGAAAGACGCGCGCATCAACCTGCCCGAGCCCGGCCAGTACGCGGCCGGCAACATCTTCATGCCGCGCAACGCGACGCAGCGCCGCAAGATCGAAGAAGTGTTCGCGCGAGTCGTGCAGGCCGAAGGCCAGGTGTATCTCGGCGCGCGCAGCGTGCCCACGGACAACTCGATGCTCGGCGAAACCGCGAAGGCGTCGGAGCCGTTCGTGCGCCAGGTGTTCATCGGCCGCGGGCCGGAGACGCTCGACGAGAACGAGTTCGAGCGGAAGCTCTACGTCATCCGCAAGCGCGCCTACAACGAGATCCGCGTGTCGACCATCGGCGGCGCGGAGTTCTGGTACGTCGTCTCGCTGTCGCACAAGACGATGGTCTACAAGGGCATGCTCACCACCACGCAGCTCGAGCAGTACTTCCTCGACCTGCAGAACCCGCTGATGGAGAGCGCCATCGCGCTCGTGCACTCGCGTTTCAGCACCAACACGTTCCCGAGCTGGGATCGTGCGCATCCTTACCGCTGCATCGCGCACAACGGCGAGATCAACACGCTGCGAGGCAATATCAACTGGATGCGGGCGCGCGAGGCGCTGTTCGAGTCGGAAGCATTCGGCGAGGACATCAAGAAGATCCCGCCCATCGTGAACCCGAACGGTTCGGACTCCTCGATGTTCGACAACGTGCTCGAGCTCATGGTGCTTGCCGGCCGTTCGATGCCGCACGCGGTCATGATGATGATCCCCGAGCCGTGGTCGAAGCACGCCTCCATGGACCCGGCGCGCCGCGCGTTCTACCAGTACCACAGTAGTTTGATGGAGCCGTGGGACGGTCCCGCGGACATCGCGTTCACCGACGGCAAGCGTATCGGCGCGGTGCTCGACCGCAACGGGCTTCGCCCGGGCCGCTACTACGTCACGAAGGACGACCTCGTCGTCATGGCGAGCGAAGCCGGCGTGCTCGAGTTCCCGCCCGAGCAGATCGTGCGCAAGGGCCGCCTGCAGCCGGGCCGCATGTTCCTCGTCGACACGGAGCAGGGCCGCATCGTCGAAGACGAAGAGATCAAGAGCCAGATCATCAACGAGCGTCCGTACGCCGAGTGGCTCAAGCAGCACCTCGTGCACCTCAAGGATCTTCCAGCCGCGCCGGAGATGCCCGCCCCGGAACCGGTGACGCTCGCGAAGCGCCAGGTGTCGTTCGGCTACACGTTCGAAGACCAGCGCATCCTCATGGCGCCGATGGCGCGCGACGGCAACGAAGGCGTCGGCTCCATGGGCAACGACACGCCGCTCGCTGCGCTCTCGCAGAAGTCGCGCATGTTGTACGACTACTTCAAGCAGCTGTTCGCGCAGGTCACGAACCCGCCCATCGATTGCATCCGTGAAGAGATCATCACGTCGTCGGACGTGTGGCTGGGCTCGGAAGGCAACTTGCTAGATCCGCGCCCCGCTGACTGCCGCCGGCTCGAACTACCCGGCCCGGTGCTGACGAACGAGGAGTTCGCCAAGGTGCGGCGCATGTCGCTGCCGGGTCTCAAGGTGGGCACGCTGCGCATCCTGTTCCGCGCCGACCAGGGCGAAGACGGGCTCGTGAGAGCCATCGAAGAGGTGCGCACCGAAGCCAAGCGCATGATCGAGGAGGACGAGGTCAACATCCTCATCCTCTCCGATCGCGGCGTGGACAAGGACTTTGCGGCGATTCCTTCTTTGCTGGCCGTCTCCGGCCTGCACCACTACCTGATCCGCCAGGGCCTGCGCATGAAAGTGTCGCTGGCGCTCGAAACGGGCGACGCGCGCGAGGTACATCACTTCGCACTGCTGATCGGCTACGGATGTTCGGTGATCAACCCGTACGTGGCCTTCGAAACGCTCGACGGCATGATCCGCGACGAGATGCTGCCGAACATCGAGCACAAGCTCGCGTGCAAGAACTTCGCGAAGGCCGCGGTGAAGGGCGTCGTGAAGGTGATGTCGAAGATGGGCATCTCGGCCGTGCAGAGTTACCACGGCGCGCAGGTGTTCGAAGCCGTGGGCCTGCGCCAGGACGTCATCGACGAATATTTCTCGGGCACCGCGTCGCGCGTGGGAGGCGTCGGCCTCGACGTCATTGCACGTGAAGTGCTCATGCGCCACACCATGGCGTTTGCCGATCGCAAGCCGCAGAGCCAGACCGAGCTGCCGTCGGGCGGCCAGTACCAGTGGCGCGCGGACGGCGAGTTCCACCTTTTCAATCCGGAAAGCATCCACCGCCTGCAGAAGTCTGTGCGCACGGGTTCGTACGCCACGTACAAGAGTTACGCCGAACTCATCGACGACCGCGCGAAGAACCTGTCGACGCTGCGCGGCCTGCTCGACTTCAAGCAAGGCGAGGCCATTCCGATCGAGGAAGTCGAGTCCGTCGAAGACATCATGAAGCGCTTCAAGACGGGCGCCATGAGCTACGGCTCCATCTCGAAGGAAGCGCACGAGACGCTGGCCATCGCGATGAACCGCGTGGGCGGCAAGAGCAACACCGGCGAAGGTGGCGAGGATCCCGAACGATTCGTTCCGATGGAGAACGGCGACTCGAAGAACTCGGCCATCAAGCAGGTGGCGTCGGGCCGCTTCGGCGTCACCAGCCATTACCTGGTCAACGCGAAAGAGCTGCAGATCAAGATGGCGCAGGGCGCGAAGCCCGGCGAGGGCGGACAGCTGCCCGGCACGAAAGTGTATCCGTGGATCGCGAAGACTCGCGGCACCACCGCGGGTGTCGGCCTCATCTCGCCGCCGCCACATCACGACATCTATTCCATCGAAGACCTCGCCGAGCTCATCCACGATCTCAAGAACGCGAATCGCGACGCGCGCATCAGCGTGAAGCTGGTCGCTGAAGTCGGCGTGGGCACCATTGCCGCCGGCGTCGCCAAGGCGCACGCGGACGTGGTGCTGATCTCCGGCGCCGACGGCGGCACGGGCGCATCGCCGCTGACTTCGCTCGTGCATGCCGGTCTCCCCTGGGAACTCGGCCTCGCCGAAACCCACCAGACGCTGGTCATCAACAACCTGCGTTCGCGCATCGTCGTCGAGACCGACGGCCAGCTGAAGACGGGCCGCGACGTGGCGATCGCCGCGTTGTTGGGCGCCGAGGAATTCGGCTTTGCGACCGCACCGCTGGTCGCTGTGGGCTGCATCATGATGCGGGTGTGCCATCTCAACACCTGCCCGGCGGGTGTGGCCACGCAGGATCCGCGGCTGCGCGAGAAGTTTTCGGGCAAACCCGAACACGCCGTGAACTTCATGCGCTTCATCGCGCAGCATTTGCGCGAGATCATGGCGCAGCTCGGCTTCCGCAAGCTCGAGGACATGGTGGGTCGCGTCGACATGCTCGAACCCAAGGCTGCCATCGATCACTGGAAGGCGAAGGGCTTCGACTTCAGCAACATCCTGTACGCGCCGGACGCCGGCCCCGAGATCGGCCGCTACAAGCAGATCTCGCAGGATCACGGCATCGATCGTTCGCTCGACGTCACCACATTGTTAGGCGTCTGCGAGCCCGCCATCGCGCGTGGCGAGAAGGTCACCGCCGAACTGCCGGTGCGCAACGTCAACCGCGTGGTCGGCACGATCACGGGCAGCGAGGTCACGAAGAAGTGGGGTGTCGCGGGGCTTCCCGAAGACACCATCCAGATCAAGTTCAAGGGCTCGGCCGGCCAGAGCTTCGGCGCATTCATGCCGAACGGCATGAGCTTCGCGCTCGAAGGGGATGCGAACGACTACTTCGGCAAGGGACTGTCGGGCGGCAAGCTCGCGGTGTTCCCGTCGCCGCTCGCATCGTTCCCGTCCGAGAAGAACATGATCGTCGGCAACGTGGCGCTGTATGGCGCGACGAAGGGTGAAGTCTTCGTGCGCGGCATGGCGGGCGAACGCTTCGCCGTGCGCAACTCGGGCGTGGACACCGTCGTCGAGGCCGTCGGTGACCACGGCTGCGAATACATGACGGGCGGACGCGTGGTGGTGCTCGGACCGACGGGCCGCAACTTTGCGGCCGGCATGTCGGGTGGCATTGCCTATCTGCTCGACGAGAACAACGAGTCCAACGATCGCATCAACGCGCAGATGGTCGAGATCGGTCGCGTGGACGATCCGAAGGAAGCGCTGGAACTCCGCGCGCTCATCGAGAAACACGTCAAGTACACGGGCAGCGAGCACGCGAAGAACATCCTGGCCGCCTGGGAAACCAAGTTGCCGAAGTTCGTGCGCGTCATCCCGAAGGACTACAAACGCGCGCTGGCCTGCCTCAAGCGTGCCCACGACCAGGGGTTGTCGGGCGACGAAGCCATCATGGCGGCGTTCGAGGAGAACGCGCGTGACCTGTCGCGCGTCGGCGGAAACTGAGCCAAGAAAAATATAGAAGTGAAGAATAGTTAGATGGGAAAGCCAACCGGATTCATCGAGTACCTGCGCGAGTTGCCCGTGGACCGCGCCCCCGCCGAACGCGTGCGCGACTGGAACGAGTTCCACCACCACATGGACGAGAAGCGCCTGCGCCAGCAGGGCGCGCGTTGCATGGACTGCGGTGTGCCGTTCTGCCACACGGGCAAGCTGATCTCGGGCATGGCCTCGGGCTGCCCGGTCAACAATCTCATCCCCGAATGGAATGACCTCGTGTTCCGCGGGTTGTGGCGCGAAGCGCTCGATCGCCTGCATCGCACCAACAATTTCCCGGAGTTCACGGGCCGCGTGTGCCCGGCGCCGTGTGAAGGCTCGTGCGTGCTCGGCATCAACGCGCCGCCGGTCACCATCAAGAACATCGAGAACGCCATCGTCGACAAGGGCTTCGAGGAAGGCTGGATCATCGCGGAGCCGCCCACGACGCGCACCGGCAAGAAAGTCGCCGTCATCGGTTCGGGTCCCGCGGGACTTGCGGCCGCCGCGCAGCTCAACAAGGCCGGTCACTCGGTGACGGTGCTCGAGCGTGCGGATCGTCCGGGTGGTTTGCTGACCTACGGCATCCCGAACATGAAGCTCGACAAGCGCGAAGTGGTCGCGCGCCGCGTTGCATTGCTCGAGAAGGAAGGCGTGAAGTTCGTCTGCAACGCCACCGTTGGCGAGAACGTCGAGGCAGAGCTGCTCATCAAGGATTTTGATGCCACGGTGATCTGCACCGGAGCCACGCTGCCGCGCGATCTGCCGGTCGAAGGCCGCAACCTCAAGGGCGTTCACTTCGCCATGGACTTCCTCACCTTGAGCACGCAGGCCGTGCTCAAGGATGCGCCGGACTCCACGCCCATTCTTGCCAAGGGCAAGGACGTGGTGGTGCTGGGCGGAGGTGACACGGGCACCGACTGCGTCGGCACTTCGGTTCGCCACGGCTGCAAGAGCATCACGCAGATCGAGATCATGGCGATGCCGCCCATGGAACGCGCCGCGGACAATCCGTGGCCGGAATGGCCGAAGGTCTACAAGATGGACTACGGCCAGGAAGAGGCCGCCGCGAAATTCGGATCCGATCCGCGCGTGTATCTCACGACCGTGAAGCGCTTCAACGGCGATGCCGCGGGCAATCTCACGAGCGTCGTCACCGTGAACATCCGCTGGGAGAAGAACGACAAGGGTCAGTTCATTCCCGTCGAGCAGGCCGGCAGCGAGAAAGAGCATCCGGCGCAGCTCGTGTTGTTGGCCATGGGTTTCCTCGGCCCCGAGCAGGCGCTGCTCAAGGACCTCAAGGTGGAAACCGATGCGCGCAGCAACGTGAAGGCGGAGTACGGCAAGTACGGCACCAGCGTGCCGGGCGTGTTCGCCGCCGGCGATGCGCGTCGCGGTCAGTCGCTCGTGGTCTGGGCCATCAACGAAGGTCGCGGAGCCGCGCGCGAGTGCGACCGCTGGCTGATGGGAGAGACCGAGCTCCCGTAAATGGGGACACTCCCCATTTGCTAGCAAATGGGGCCGGAGCTTGAACTCCCTCTAACTGCTGCGTGCTCACCTCGGCGATGTGAGCGCGCCGCGCGGGGCTCAATGGAAGTGATCACCGACGCGCCGCTGCCAGCTCGATGCCGCGCAGCTTCTCTTCCATCAACAGCCCGAAGAATGCCTGCGGCTTCGACGGTGTGAACTCTTCGGCCCGCTCGCGCTCGTGAATGTCCGCGCGCGCCGTTTCGAACGCCTCACGCAGGTGCGTGGACCGTAAAAGCGCATCTCGATAAAACGCCTCTCCGAAGTAGGTGAGGTCGCGCTGGTCCGAACATCCGAACGACGAGCGGTTCTTCGCGGCGGCAGCGATGACGATGGTGTGATCGTCAGCGAGCGGCTTCACGAACGACCCCGAAAAACACGCGGAGACGACGATGACGCGCCACCGGATGCCGGACTCACGCAACATCTGCGAGAGCTCCTTCGCATCGAGCGTGCTCTCTCTCATCCCCGTGTTCGTCACCGACAGGTGCGCGCCCTTCATGCCATGTGACGACAACGCGAGGAACAACACGTCGTCGTCATCCATGACGCGACCCAGCCCCAGGAGTGCGTAACGCAGCGCGGCTGCCGTGGCCAGCGGAAACGATTCGACGTCGCGCCGGTCGTTGACGAGTCGCAGCGAGCGCGGGCCCGAGCCATATCGTTCCGCGACGCGTGTGCTCGCGAGACTGATTTCTTCGGCGAAGACGCGTTCCTCACCAAATCCGGCGAACCCCACGAAATACACCTGGGGCCCGGGCGCCGCGTGCTCGCTGATGCGTTCGATCTCGCGATCGATGCGGGCGGGTTGGAGACTGGCGAGTTCTTGGGTGACACGCGGTGCCGGAGGTGTCTCGTCGCCCGAGGCAGTGCCCTGAACGGCGGCGAGAAGCACGAGCGAGAACACGATTCGAAGTTTCACGCGGAAAGTCTGCCACAGATCGCGGGCGAGACCGACGCAGCGTCTCAGCGCTGGCTCATACGCTGCGTCTCGAGTTCGGCCAGCTTTTCCACCACGGAGGCGCCGAAATGCCCCTGCGGATTCGAGGGTTTCAGTCCCTGCCTGCGTTCCCGCTCCGAGATATCGGCGAGCGCCGTATCGAATGCGTTGCGCAGGTCGCCGGCCGCGGGCAGCGCATCTCGGTAGAACGCTTCCCCGAAGTAGGTGAGATCGCGACGATCATTGCAGCCGAACGAAGTCCTGTCCGGCGCCGCTGCCGTGATGACGATGGTGTCTTCGTCCTTCAGATACGGAATGAACGCGCCCGCGTAACACGCGGAGATCACCACGACCTTCCAGCGAATGCCGGACTCGCGCAGGATGCGCGCCAGGTCGTCACCCCGCAGCTGGTCGAGCGGTAACGCACCATTACTCACCACCAGCCGTGGTTCGTTCTTGCCGTGGGACGAAAGCGCCAGGAACAGGACGTCGCGCTCGCGGTCCATGCGCTGGGCGATGCCGAGCAACGAGCGCCGGAGCGCGGTGGCCGACGCCAACGGGTACTCATCGAAATCACGCCAGTCGTTCGCGAGGATCATCCGACGACCGTGGGTGTCGTAGCGTTCGTGCACGCGCCGCGCCGCCAATTCCACTTCCTGCGTGAATACCCTTTGCTCTCCGAAGCCGGCGAACCCGAGAAAGTACATGCGTGAGTGCGACGCCGGAGCGGCGCTGACCATGTTCAGCGCCGCGTCGATCCGCTCGGCCTGCGCATACAGGAGCGCTTCCGTGCGTTGACGGGATTCATGCAAGGCCGCGGCCGCATGCGGGCCCTGGTGCGGGGACCAGGCAGGTGCCTGCGGCGGCAGATGAGAAGCGAGCGCAAGAACGGCGCCGACAGCCACCGCCAGCCCGCTCACCGCGATCCACTGCGGGCGGCCACCGAACGCGCGCAGGCCGAAGAAGAAATACAGGGCGGCGTGGATCGCAAGCGCGGCAACGGCAGCCGCGAGCAATGACTTCGAAAGCCGTGCCGACACCAGCCATGCCCCGACGGCCGCCGCAGGTAGATAGCCTGCGACGAGCCAGAGAGTCTGGCGGATGGGGATGGGCGGCCTGCCGAGTCGGGACAGCAGCCAGGCAATCCCGGTCGCGACGGCGAAGGCCGCAGCGATCCCGACCAGCGCGGAGGACTCGAACCTTACCGGGCCCGGGGTGTGCCACCAGTGCAGAAGCAGCCACACGGCGACCGCCGCCGCGCCCAGGAAGGCGATCGTGCCATCGCGGCCCACGACTACGGGCGCATCGAGCCGAAACGTGAACGCAAGGCGCAGAACGGCAAACACTTCCGCAATCACGCTCCTGTGGTCCCCGGCGACCTGCATGCCTGACATCCGCGGTTTCCCTGATTCCAATGACGTGCCTAGCTACGTGGATCGGCGCTTCGCGGCCCGGTTCGCGTCGCTCGAAGCTTGCGCCTAGCAAAATACTTTCCGGCGCCGCCCGCGGCCGGTGAACGTGATCGACCGATGTGGGATGCGGCTGACGCGCTGCGTACGGGTTGAGGTATCGGGCCGGCGCCCGGGCGCAACCGGTTGTTTCGGCGGATATTCGGCTGCAGAATGCGCGGCGCCGGATAACAACAACTGTCTCGCAAGACCCGGGGAGAACGTCATGACCGATCTCAGCGCACTCTGGCTGCCCATCCTGTTAGGCGCCGTCGTCTGTTTCATCGCCAGTTCCATCATTCACATGACGCCGCTGTGGCACAAGAACGAGTATCCGCCGCTGCCGGATGAGGAGAAGGCGCGGGCCGCGATCGGTGCGCTGAACGTGCCGACGGGCGACTATATGCTGCCGCGCTGCAAGAGCATGAAGGAATACGGGATGCCCGAATTCCAGGAGAAACTGAAGCAGGGGCCGAACTGGATCATCACCGTGCTGCCGCCCGGTGGCGGCGGAATGGCGGGCAGCCTGTTCTTCTGGTTCCTGTTCCAGCTGCTGGTGTTGCTGTTCGCGGGATACGTCGCCAGCCACGCGCTCGCCCCCGGCGCGCACTATCACGACGTGTTCCGCTTCGTGGGCGCCACCGCGTTCATGGGCTTCGCGCTCGGGCAGATGCCGCAGTCCATCTGGTACAAGCGCAACTGGGGCACCACCTTCAAGCTCATGTTCGACGGCTTGATCTACGCCTGCCTGGCCGCCGGCGTCTTCGGCTGGCTCTGGCCGAAATAGCTTAGAGGGTGCCGGGTGGGGAAAAAGAAATGGGGTCACTCCCCAATTCCCCGCGAAGCGGGCAAAAGGGGCCGGACCTCGAAGAGAGGTCCGGCCCCTTTTGCTAGGAATTGAGGAGTGACCCCATTTCTTTTTCCCCACCCGGCACCGTGCGGAGCGCGATGAGCACGCAACAGAACACCAGCGCGCCGGCCACGAGGTAGGGCGCGCCCGGTAGATGGACGGGCGCCTCCGGCATCGAGAAGCGGCTGAACAGCTGCGTCATGAAGAGCGGCGAGATGATGGCGGCGATGCTCGCGAGACTGGCCACGGCGCCCTGCAGCTCGCCTTGCGAACTCGGGCCGGCCTGTTTCGACATCACGCTCTGCATCGCGGGATTCGCGATGCCTCCCAGCGAACCGATCATGATCGCCGGGTAGATCATCCACCCCTGCGGCACCAGCGCGTACGCGATGAACCCGACAGTCATCAGCAGGAAGCCCAGGACAATGGCGCGGCGCTCGCCGAGCTTCGGCACCACGAGTCCCGTCAATCCACCCATGACGATGACCGTCATGACACCGACGAACGTCAGCGACCAGCCAGTCTCCGACGGGCCCCAGCCGAACTTGAGCTGCGTGTAGAACATCCACACGGCAGGCAGCGAGTCATGCGCCACCTGGTAGAGGAACACCGCGAACAGCAAGCCCGCGATCATCGGTAGATGGGCCAGGCTCTTCACCGCGCCGAACGGATTGGCGCGCACCCACTCGAACTTCCGCCGGCGCTCCACCGGCAACGATTCCGGCAGCACGAGGAATCCGAAGGCGACATTCGCCAGCGCGAGACCAGCCGCCACGAAGAACGGCGCCTGGACGCCAAGGTGTTCCGCCACGAATCCACCGATGACCGGCCCCAGCGTGAAGCCGCTGCCCCACGCCGCGCCGATGAAACCGAAATTCTTCGCGCGATTGGCGTCGTCGCTGATGTCGCCGATGTACGCGCCCGCCGTGGCGAACGATGCGCCGAACACGCCGGCAAAGGCGCGGCCGAGAAACAGCCACACCATCGAAGTAGCAAGGCCGGTCAGCAGGAAATCCACGCCGAACGCGAACAGCGAGCCGAGCAGGATGGGCCGCCGGCCGTACCGATCGCTGAGATTTCCCAACACCGGCGCCATGAAGAACTGAAGCAGCGCGTACACCGCCATCAGGTAGCCGCCCCAGTCGGCGGCGATGGTCACGGGCTCGCCCGTGAGTTTCATGATTACGCCGGGTAGCGAGGGGATGATGATGCCGAAGCCCAGGCTGTCGATGAAAACAGACAGAAGGACGAACGTGAGCGCAGCGCGGGATGAAGTCATGCGGGCCGGCATTGTCGGGCATATGTCCCATGGCGTGCTAGAGTTTCCGCGCGCTGCATCCAGCGTCGAAGCCGCTGCGTAGAACCACCATGGACCGGACCGACACGCTACCGCCGGATATCGAGCTTGCCAGACTGCTGCAACGATGCGCCGCGTCGGACACGGCGGCTTTCCGCTCGCTGTACGACAAGACCTCGCCCATCCTGTTCGCGCGACTGCTTCGGATGCTGCGTCGGCGCTCCGTGGCCGAGGAAGTGCTCCAGGACGTCTTCGTGCGCATCTGGCAGCGCGCGTCGCAGTTCGAAGCGCACCGGGGCCACGCGCTCGCGTGGATGGTGACCATCGCGCGCTACTGCGCCATCGACCTCATGCGCCGCGAGCGCATGACGCTGGTGTCCGACGACGCCATCGCCGAGATTCCCGACGAGACCGCGCAGGACGCAACCGGCTTCGAGAAGCCTGACAACTTCGACCACTGCATCGGCAAGCTCAACGACAACACGAGGAAGTGCCTCACGCTGGCGTTCGTCGAAGGACGCTCGCACGATGAAATCGCGCGCCTGACCACCAACCCCCTGGGCAGCGTGAAGAGCTGGATTCGCCGCGGACTGCTGTCACTCAAGGAATGCCTGTCTACCGCGAGGCAGACGACATGAAGAGCGCGAATCGCGAACTCGTGGACCGTCTCGCGGCGGAGTACGTACTCGGCACGCTGCGATATCGCGCCCGCCGCCGCTTCGAGCGCTGGCTGCTGTCGCCGCAGGTGGGGGCCATCGTGAAAGCCTGGGAAGAGCGGCTGGCCGGGCTGGAACCGAATCTCACTCCCGTTGATCCGCCCGCCGAAGTCTGGCGCGGCATCGAAAACAAACTCGAGCTGCGCAAGATCCGGCGCCGGCCCGTCACGCGCTGGATGGCCATCGCCGCGTCGCTGCTCTTCTTCGTCGCGGTCGGCGTGTTCTTCACGCGTCCGGTGGCGCCGCCGATCACCGGGACGTCGTTGCTGGCGGCCGACGCGCAGACTATCTACTGGCGCGTCGAGGTGCTTGGCGATCGCGAAGAACTCACCGTGCACGTGCAAAACGTCTACGACCTGCCGCAGGGCAAGGCGCACGAACTCTGGGCTCTCCCCGAGGGCGGCGCGCCGGTGTCGCTGGGCCTCATGCCGCACATGGGCGATCGCCGCGTGGTTCTCACCGCCGCGCAACGAACGGCGTTGGCCAATTCGAAGCAGATCGCCGTCAGCCTGGAGCCCGAGGGCGGCTCGCCCACGGGCGCTCCCACTGGCCCCGTGCTGCTCGTGGCGCCGCTCGCGAAAGCCTGATCCGGGGTTTCGTCCGCGGCTGACGATCGGGTGTGAAGTCGTTCTCAATCCGCGACTTACAAGTGCCGGCATTATGAGAGCTGTGCCCGGCTGCACTGCAGCGCGGCTGCCAAAATTATGCCCATGAGAGTGCCGTCCGGTCGCGGCATCCCCGGCCTGAAAACCCGGGGATGCCGCCTTTTTGCATGGGTCAAAGTGCTGGGAGCGCTCGCGCTGCTGGGCGCGAGCCAGGCCCACGCGCAGGCGATCACGCGCTTTGTGCGCGACACCGGCAACATCAACTTCGTCAGCACCGGTGGATCGATGCGCAACAGCGACACGAACACCTGCGCGCTGAGCGCCACGAGCACCACGGCGCTGTCGGGCATTCCGACCGGCACCACGATCCGCAACGCTTACCTGTACTGGGGCGGCTCGGGCGGCACGGCCGACACGTCGGTCACGTTCAACGGCAACACCGTCACCGCGACGCGCACTTTCGCCGCGACCTACACCGGCGTCACGCCGAGCCTGCCGTACTTCGGCGCGTTCGCGAACGTCACGTCGATCGTCACGACCACGCGGAATGGCAACTACACATTCGGCGGCCTGACGGTCGTCACAGGCTCTCCGCACTGCGACGTGAGCGCCGTGGTGGCGGGCTGGAGCCTCATCGTCATCTACGAGTCCGCCACCGAACGACTGCGCGCCATCAACCTCTACGACGGTCTCGCGCCGTTCCGCGGCAGCCAGCTGGTGCTGACGCCCGACGGATTCCGTGTTCCCGCGACGAACATCGACGGCCGCATTGCGGTGTTCACGCTGGAAGGCGACCCCGCCAACTCCGACCAGATGAACGGCGTCGACGAAGCGCTGCGCTTCAACGGCAGCCTGCTCGACGACGGCATCAACGTGACGGGCAGCGTGCCGCTGATCCAGCAGTTCGACGGCACCATCAACACGCAGGGCATTTCGACCAGCTACGGCATCGACGTCGATCAGTACGACATCAGCGCGTTGCTGTCGCCGGGGCAGACCAGTGGCACCACGACCTACTCGGCGGGCGCCGACCTCGTGCTGCTCATGGCGCAGATCGTCAGCGCGACATCCGATCCGGCGGTCGATCTCGGCGTGACGATGTCCCACACGGGCACGTTCGTCGCGGGCGGCACCGGCACCTACACCATCACCGTGTCGAATGCCGCGGGCGTCGAGCGCGAGGACAACACCGTCACGGTCACCGATACGTTGCCTGCGGGCCTCACTTACAACTCCGCCAGCGGCACGGGCTGGAGCTGCAGCGCGGCGGGGCAGGTGGTCACCTGTACGCACGCGCCCACCATCAACCCGGGCGCCTCACTACCGGCGCTCTCGCTGGTGGTCAACGTGGCCGAATCAGCGGCCGCGTCCGTCACCAATACCGTGACCGTGAGCACGCCCAGCTACGAATTGGTGACGTCGAACAATACCTCGAACGATGTGACCGCGACGCTGGACCCGAACGTTTCCACCTCGACGAAGACCGTGGTGGATCTCAACGGTGGTGAAGCCTCGCCGGGTGACACGCTGCGCTACACGATCACGATCACCGAATCCGCCGGCGGACAGGCGCGCAATGTCTCCATCACCGACAACGTGCCGGATGACGTGACGTTCGGTGGCTTCGTGTCCGTGCCGGCAGGTGCGACTTCGACATTCACGCCCGCGCCCGCGGGAGCCAATGCGAACGGCATTGTCGGCGTGACCGGCATCAACGTGCCCGCGAGCAGTTCGGTCGCGGTCGTTTTCGACGTGACGGTCGTGGCGGGGACGCTGCCCGGCACCAACATCAACAACACGGCCACGCTGAACAATCCGAACGGGCCCGAGAACAACCCGGTCGCGCCCACCCTGGTCGTGAATCCGTCGCTGATTCCGAGTGCAGGCACGAAGTTCGTCTACCTGCATCGCACCGCCGCCGGCGCGCGTTCGCTGTCGCGCGTCGTGCCGACGGCCGCGGATACCAACGAAACGGTCACCAATGGCACGCCCGACGCCTTCACGATCACCCCGGCGCTCCAGACGGCGTTCTCCATTTCCGCCAATGCGATCCCGGTACGCCTCTGGCTCACGCGCAGCAGCAACAATCCCGGTGGTCGCAACGTCACCGTGACGCTGACCTCGAGTTCGGGATTCAGCACCTCGGTCAACCCGAGCATCACGCCGCCGAACTCCGCGACGACGCCCGCCGAGTTCCTGTTCTCGCTGCCGAACGCGACTGCGCGCACGTTCCCCGTGGGCACCACGTTCACGCTCACGGTGACCAACGGCGGCAACAACAACATCACGATCTGGCCGAACGGCAACGGCGTTGCAGGCAACAACTCGCGCATCGAGTTCCCGGCGACCACCGTCATCAACGTCGACAACATTGCCGCGTACAACGCCACGTTCAACGGCGGGGCGGCGCAGACCACGTTCTACCCGGGCGCGAACGTCTTCGTGCGTGCGCAGATCAGCGATCCGTTCGGCAGCTTCGACATCGGCAGCGCGCGCATCACCATCATCGATCCGGCAAACGTCACGCAGGTGAACAACCAGCTCATGACGGCGCAGGGCGCTCCGGCTACCTGCAATTCGACGAGCGCGGCCACCTGTATCTTCCAGTACCAGTACGCCGTGCCGGCCTCGCCCTCGCTCGGCGCCTGGACGGTTCGCATCACGGCGAACGAAGGCACCGAGGGCATGGTCACGGATCTCGGCGTGGGTGGCTTCAACGTGGCGATCCCGCAGCCGGCGCTCACCATCCTCAAGACCTCGACGGTCCTCTCCGACCCGGTGAACAACGCCATCAATCCGAAGCGCATCCCGATGGCGGTTGTGCAATATGACGTCACGGTGACGAACAGCGGGCCCGGCACGGTCGATGCGGGCACGCTCGTGATCACGGACCCGATACCCACGGATGCCTCGATGTACGTGTCCACGACGTCGGGTAATCCCGTGGTATTCGTCAATGGCGCCACGCCCAGTGGACTGACGTACACGTATGCGTCACAGGTGTCGTACTCGTCCACGGGTGCGAGTGGTCCGTGGACGTATACGCCCGTGCCCGATGCCAATGGATTCGACCCGCTGGTGCGTGCGGTGCGGATTTCGCCTGCCGGAATCATGAACGCTGCAGGCGCCGGCAACCCCTCGTTCACCATCCAGTTCCGCGTTCGCATCCACTGAGCGCCGGCCGCCCAGGGCGGACCCCCGTTTTGCACCGGATCGAAGCGATTTCGGGGCAAATGCACCCATCAGGGGATGTCATCTTCCAGACGAGCTGTCAGAGGCCGGATTTGCGGCCCTGCACGATGTTTTTCTTCCGGGCCGCGTTGGCACGCCGATTGCTTTATCTAGTTCGTCTGCGGAATGTTCTCCTCCCCCCTCGTGAGACTTTTTGCTGGACAGAACGCGTACAGGAACGGAAGGGCCTGTACGCGTTTTTTTTGCCCGGCGGGTGAAGGACCCGGCTTCAGCGACAAGTCAAAAGCACTGACACGAAACGCCTCCATGGCGGCCTAAAGTGGGCGCATGCGCAGTTCCTTCATCGTCGTCGCCTGCCTGTGCGCCAGCGTGTGTGGCGCCACGAACTACCGTGACGTCCAGCGCGCCGTCGACGATGACCAGATGCTTGCGTCGGCCGGTGTCACGCCCGCGGACGCGCAGGTCCGCAAGCAGTGCACCGCGGCGCTCGTGGAGACCGACGACCCGCCCGAGTTTTTCGACTGCGTATACGTGCAGACCGAGAAGGATCTGAACCTCTTCAGCCTGGAGGACGGGTATCTCATGTCCGAGCTGCAGTTGAAGCTCCACAACATGGACGGAGTGGCGCTCCAGCGCATGGGGAAGTATTCGCAGGTGCAGATCTTCAGCGGCAACCAGGTGACTGCGCTCTACATTCACGGCAAGGGCTGGATCGACCCGGCCGCCACCGAAAGCGTGTACCAGTGGCTCACCGGGCATGGTGTGCCCGCGCGCCAGCCGCGCAAGTGGATCGGACCCTGAATCCGCATCGGCAAGATTTTTCTTTGGCGGGGAGGGTCAGCGGGACGGACGACGGGATGGCGGAGCGTGTATCGCCCCCGCGCGCGAGGTCTGGCCCCTTTTGCTAGGAAATGGGGTCTGACCCCATTTCCTACTTCAGGTGCAGGCGATAGAAAACGATGTACTCGCCCTGGCCGGGATCGGCTTCGACGCACCAGCCCTTTTCATCGCGATTGCGATAGAGGTTCTCGGCGATCCACCCGACCAGCGGCGTGCGGCGCAGTTGCGGTGTGAGGATCAGTGCGCGCACGTCGGAGTTCTTCGGAAACGTCAGCGGCTGGAGTCCCGGGGCGAGATCGAGCAATTCCGATTTCTCGGTGACGCCGTCGGTGCGCTTCCTCTGCGCGGCCAACTCGAGGTTGACGGTGTGGGGAATCTCGAGCGGAGCGGCGGCGGGTTTCGACACCTCGCGAAGTTTGTCGCCGGCGGAAGCACACAGCGGCAGGGCGAGCAGGCTTGTGGCCAGCAGGCCTGGTGCGAACCCGAACTTTCGATCCTTGCGGATCATCGATCGACCTCGCCGGTTTTTCGTTGTGATCAGGTTGGAGCCGGTGCCCGTGACTGGCAATAGGTGAAAGCCTCGGCCTCGTCATTTCGCGAAAAAAGTCTGGAATATTGTCTGGTTCGCGCCTCTCCGAACGTCACATTCCGCCGGAATCGCGTCACACACCCGCCATCAGGACAGGGTGTTGCGATGCGTGTCTTGCACTGCGGCGCCGGGCGGGCGTAGCTTTGGCTCACACACGAGGTGGCACATGGCCCGAGTACCCGTCGTCGAGTCTCCCTGTCCGATCGCTGGCAAACCGCTGCCGGCTGGAGCTTCGGAGCACTGCGCATTGTGCGAACGCTCGGTCCACAACCTCGATCGCATGAACGAGCGCGAACGCGTCGAGTTCATGAGGTCCTGCAGTGGCAAGGTATGCGTTGCCTACACCGTGCGATTGCCCGCGAGCGTTCTGCGCAAGCGCGGGCTCGCTGCCGCGGCACTCGCTGCTGCCGCCGTGGTCAGTCTGCCCGTCGCGGCGGCGGAAGAGTCACCGGTGGAGGGAATGTCACCGGTCACCCCGGCGGCTCAGCTGCCTAACTGCGATGAACTGCTGGATGCGATCGTCGTGGGCGGTGTCTCGCATGGCGACCAGGCGAAGTGGGCAGATGACGGGAAGGACGCGCCCCCCGAACTGCCCGTCATCGAAGACGACGGTCGATAGTTAGTTCGCGACTCCCTTGCGCGCCACGACACGCGCGGCGCTGATCAATTTCAGGTCTTGCGCGAGACTGGCGCCGGCGAAATGATTCGCCGGACTACCGTCATGACTCACGGCGAACGCCAGGTGGGTGCTGTCGAAGCTGCCCATCGCCGCGTCAAAGCTTTGCCAGCCGGTTCCCGTCCAGGCCTGGACCCAGGCATGCGGCACGAACACATGGCGATGACCTTCGAAGTGCCGGGCATACACGCTGCCGATCGCAATGCGCGTAGGAATTCCCGCAGCACGACCCATTGCCGCCAGCAGCACGGCGTATTCGGTGCAATCGCCGCGCCGGGTGTGGAGAGCCTCGATGGCCGTTCCGTAGCCCAGCATGTCGATGCGATCCACCGACATGTGTCCACGAACGAATGCGGTCAGGCGTTTCATCTTCGTCGCGTCGTCGCCCGGACCGGCAGCAATGCCACGTGCCCGCCGCGCCAGCCCAGGATCGTCTGACTGGAGCCACCGGGTAGGTTGCAAGGCGAGCTCGCGATCCGCGTCGTCGAGCACCTGCGAATCGAGCGCGCACTCCGCGCATACCTGGACGAAGGTAGTTTGTCCGTCTGTCCAGGTGCGTTGGCCGCCGCCGACCGGGATCGAGGGCGAGGTGCCGCGATTGTCGAACCCGTACCGGATCTTGGCGCGCATGTCTTTTGTCGGTATTCGGTATGGCGCAGTCTGAAGCTGCTGCGCCACATGATCGAGGACCTCGTTCCTCGCGCGCGCTTCGGACTCGCTGCTCTCCACGAGCGTGAAATCGAGCGCTCCCAGTCGCATGGATTCGCGGATCACGTGACCTTCCCGATCCAGCTGCAGCGCGGACGCTGTCGTTTGAGCCGGACTGCGCACGCTTCGCTCCACGCGAAGGGCATCGCCGCCGGTCAGCTGCCGCAGGGTTACTTCGACCACCGCGAGCTTCACTGGATCCCACGATATATAAGAGAGCGGTTCGGGGCGCTCACCGCGTCCCACGGCCGCGAGCCACGCCTTCGCAAACTCATCCGACTTGAGAGAATGGCCCGCGCCGGCGAGGGTCTGGGAAGTTTTCGAGCGCCCGGCCCCGTTCGTTATCTGGAGATCTTCGCCGACCACGCGCGCTTCAACGAGCAAGTGACCTTCTCGCGCCTTTACCTCGCGCGTCGAGCGCAGGAGCGAACCATTTTCTGTGGCTTCCGTGGTCTGGACCACGCGGTAGGTCACCCGGCGTCCAGGCGCACCCAATGCCAGCGTCAGTATTTCGGTCTCGAGAATCCGGCCATCGGCGCTGGACCGCGAAATTTCGACTTGGCCCACTTTCCGTTCGCCAGCGACCACGCGCTGCCAACGATGACTTCCGGCGTTTGCGCCGACCGAGGCGAGAACGAGAAATGCCAGTCCGGACGCCAATTGCGCATGCACAACCAAGATGCCCCCCGATACACTGCGTCGTCAGGGTAAGCGAACAAGAACATGAACGTCGACCAGGCTATCAACGCATTCCTCGCGCCCGTCGCCGACTGGCTGGGCAAAGTGGTGTTCTTCTCGGTGCCGGTGGCCGGAGCGCAGCTTCCCCTCATCGTCGTGTGGCTCATCATGGGCGGCATCGTCTGCACGCTCGCCTTCAGGTTCGTGAACCTGCGCGGATTCCGGCACTCGGCGCGCGTGATCCGTGGGGACCTCTCGAGCCGCGAACATCCCGGAGAAGCGTCGCCGTTCCAGGCTTTGAGCACGGCGGTGTCCGGCACCGTGGGACTGGGCAGCATCGGCGGCGTTGCGGTCGCAGTCACGCTCGGTGGCCCCGGCGCAGTCTTGTGGATGATGTTCGCCGGCTTCCTCGGCATGAGCCTCAAATTCGCCGAGGTCACGCTCTCCGTGAAATACCGGCGCGTTCGGCCGGACGGCACGGTGACTGGCGGCGCGATGTACTACGTGCCCGAAGCGCTGGGTCGCATTGGCCTTCCTCGGGTCGGCAAGTTCCTCGCCGGCTTCTTCTGCGTGGCCGCGATCGGAGGGTCCGTCACCATCTTCCAGGTCAGCCAGGCCTATGCGCAGGTGCACGAGGTCACGGGCTTCGACTACAAATTCCTGTTCGGTCTCATGATCGCGATCTGGATCGGCATCGTCTTGTTCGGCGGTGTGAAGCGCATCGTCTACTGGACCGACAAGCTCTCGCCGTTCATGTGCCTTCTCTACGTTGCCGCGTGCCTGGTGGTGCTGGCCGTGAACTTCGCGAACATCCTGCCGGCGTTCGCAACCATCGTGCGCGAAGCGTTTGCGCCCAGCGCCGTCGCGGGCGGCGCCATCGGTGCGCTGATCCAGGGATTCCGGAGTGCCTCGTTCGCGAACGAGGCGGGCATCGGATCCGCGCCCATGGCGCACGCGACGGTTCGCACGAAAGAGCCGATGTCGCAGGGGTTCGCGGCGTTGATGGAGCCGTTTCTCGACACCGTCATCATCTGCCTGCTCAGCGGCCTCGTGATCGTGGTCAGCGGCGTCAATCACACGAGCAGCAACGTGGGCATCGCACTCACTTCCGATGCGTTCGCCACCGTGGTGCCGTGGTTCCCGGCCGTGCTCGCGGTCGTCGCCGTGTTGTTCGCGCTCTCCACGGTGCTCGCGTGGGGCTACTACGGTGAGCAGGCGTGGATGTGGCTGTTCGGTGAAGCCAAGGCAAGCCGCGTCGCGTTCCGGTTGTTCCTGTGCAGCATGTTGTCGATCGCGGCGACGTTTCCGCTCGACCAGGTCGTGAACATCGTCGACGCCTGCAGCTTCTGCATGGCGCTGCCCAACATCCTCGCCATCTATCTATTCCTGCCGGAGCTGCGCGCGGATCTCGCGAGCTACTGGCGGCGCGTGGTGCTGAAGCAAGGATCGGAGACCAGGAATGTCGCGTAAGGCCTGTTTGTGGGTGCTGGGCGGGGTGTACCTGGTGTGGTGGGTGCTGATGGCCATCAACCCCATCGACCGCTCCGACTGGCTGCTGGAGAACGTGCTCGTGTTCCTGGCGGCGGGGCTGCTGGTGTTCACGTACAAATCGTTTCCGCTGTCGCTCGTGTCGTACACCTGCATCTTCGTGTTCATGATGCTTCATGCGCTTGGCGCGCATTACACCTACGCGAAGGTGCCATACGACCAGTGGTTCCCGATCTTCGAGGGCGGGCGCAATCACTTCGACCGGCTCGTGCATTTTTCGTACGGGCTGCTGCTGGCGTATCCGATACGCGAGATGTTCCTGCGTATCGGCAATGTGCGCGGCTTCTGGGGGTACTTCCTGCCGCTCGATCTGACCATGTCCACGTCGATGCTCTATGAGCTCATCGAGTGGGCAGCGGCGGAAGTGCTGGGTGGGGATCTCGGCGCCGCCTACCTGGGTACGCAGGGCGACGTCTGGGATGCGCACAAGGACATGGCGCTGGCATCGCTCGGTGCGTTGATTGCCATGGTGGTGGCCGCGGTGATCAATCGCCACATGCAACGCGACTTCGCGGGCGAGTGGGCCGAGAGCATCCGGGTGAAGCGAAAGACGCCGTAGTGGTGCCGGGAAGGGGTTTGCGTGTTTCAAGAAATGGGGACACTCCCCGATTCCCCGCTTCGCGGGCAAAAGGGGTCAGACCTTGAAGAGAGGTCTGACCCCTTTTGCTAGGAATCGGGGAGTGTCCCCATTTCTTGAAACACGCAAACCCCTTCCCGGCACCGCTACTTCAGCGCCGCGATTCGCGCCTGCGACAACGCATACACGCTGCTCGCCTCGATGATTCCCTTCTTCGGCTTCACGACCTTCGCGTAGTAGTCGCGCGCGGACTGGGTATCGCCATACGCCTCGGCCACCAGTCCGAAGCCGTACCACGCCGAGTTGTCAGGCCGGTCGATGCCGACCATCTCCATGCCCTTCAGCAGCAGATCACGCGCCTCGCGCGGCTTGCCCGTGGCGGCGTACACGCACGCGAGGGTGTGCGCGATGGCATAGCTGTTGCCCTGCGTCTCGTCGTACGCCATGCGCGCCGCGTCGACAGCGCGTTCATCGACAGGCTGAACGAGCAGCGCGGTCCACGCGTACTGGTTGTAGTCAGTAGCCGTCGCGCGGCCGCTGTCGATCAGCGGCTGCATGATGCCGGAGATGGAACGGAACTCGCCGCGCGCCTCGGCGCGACGCACGAGAATCTCTCGCGCCAGCGAGTCGTCGGGCAGACGCGCGAGCCGATCGCGTGCGGCTTTCTCCACCGCGTCCCACTGCCCGAGCTGGATCATCGCCCACTGCTGGTACCGCACGGCCTGTGCCGAATTCGGAACCGCGACCACGAGCCGCGTGGCGACATCCCGCAGATCCGTCCAGCGCTCCAGGTCGAGATACGCGTGCGCCAGGGCAAGGTCGAGACTGAGCTTGTCAGCCGCGCTCGTGTCCGCGGTGCGGGCGGCAATCAGCAAAGGCACCGCGCGTTCCCCGAGGCCGCTGTCAGCCAACAACATGGCGGTGGCGGCGCGTGCCGCGGCGATGTCCGATTCGATGCCCACCGTCCACGCGCGCGAAAAACTCGGGCCGGCCAGCGGATCATCCGTGTTTGCAGAACGCTGCTCCACACGCGCCCAGTCGAGCCATCGCCGCGCGCCGGCGTAGTCACCCGCGTCGACGTGCTCCTGCGCCTCGAGCGCGACGGGACCGAGCAGCGACTCTGCACTCAGGATCCGGTAAGCGCCGTCCGCCTTCACGACGAAAAACGTCTGCGTTTCGCCCGTCATGCGCAGCTGGACGCGATAGCCGCCCTCGTCATCGCCTTCGACGTTCACCCGCACGTTGCTGAAAAGGATGTCGGTGGTGACCTCCAAGGGCAGGTCCTGCTTCTTCAGTCCGGCAATGATGCTGCGTCGTGCGGCCAGGAAATCGGGACTATCCACCACGTAGTCACTGCCGGGGGCGAGCAGCTTTCGCAGCCCCTCGCCGTTGCCGTCCGCTGCCAGCAGTTCCACGAACCAACGCAACACGATACCCGTCGGGTCGGTGGGCTGGATTTTCTTGCCGTCGCTGCGCTTCGTCTTGCGCAGCATTGCGATGCGCTGCGTGCTCGCGGCCGTGGTGGTCTGGCCGCGCGTGCTCGCTTCGATGAGGTCCGCCGCGCTCGAATACTCGCGCAGACGCACGAGCAGGTTGCCGGCGCTGGCGAGCGCAGCGCGACGGTCCGAAGAGTCTGATATCCCGCGCGCGTATTCGAGCGCCTTGGCGCTGCCGCTCTCGGCGCCGAGCGCCGCCAGTGTCAACGCACGTTGCGTTGCCCCGGGCCCGAGCTTGCGCAGCGCCTCGCGCAGCTCGCCGTAGCGATGCGCATAGAGCAGCGCGTAGAGCAGGTTGTTGGCGTAGTCGTCGTCCTTCGCGTCTTCCTCGCTCAACATGGCGCGGCGAAGCTGGTAGTTGCTGATTGCCTCGTCGAGGTCCGACTGGGGCGAATAACGAACGCCGTTGGCGTCGTGTTCGAGCAGGACAGCGAGGTCCGCGCTGATGTCGGAGTTCTCGGGGTCGAGCACTTGCGCCCGGTGGTACGCGGCCAATGCCCCGGCGCGATCGAAACCTTCGCCGAAGCGGCGTCCCACGGCATCGTGCTGGAGCATCCAGCCCAGCGTCTTCCACGCAAGCGCGGAGGTCGGTTCGAGCTTCGTCGCTGCCAGCGCTTCACGCTGAGCGCGCGCTCCGAGTCCCGCCTCCAGCAGCGCCGTCGCGGAACGAAGTCGATGCACGGCCTTGCGCGGATATTTCGCAACGAGTTCGTCGTTGGCACGCAGCGCACCCTTGAAGTCCCCATCGTTGCGCAGCGCCACGCCTACCTGGTCGAACGAGATGAGTTGGGTTTCCGCGCCCCGCAGCTCACGCAGCGCGGTGATGAGCGCCTCGGTCTCCGCCACTGTATAGCGGCGCTTCACCGTGTCGAATCGCCACGTGGCGTTGACGGTGCCGTCGCCCGCCACTTTGAATTCGGAACTGAGCTTCGCCGGTCCCAGCGACTGCGTGCCGTTGTCGGGAAGCTTGCGAGCCTGGAAGCCCGCGGGTGGGCGAATGCGATAGTTCCATTCGGTGATGAAAGGCTCGAAGACCACGTCCGCGGTGCGCGGATCGGACTCGGCGTCGGACTTCTCGACGAGCTCGTCGAAGTACGACGGCAGCCTCGAGGTGATGTTGGACACCTTGATGCCGACTGCCGCGGCCTGCAGATCGGTGAAGCCCACGGGCGCATCCTTCATCTCCAGGCTCATCGAATACGGCTTCGAGAAATCCGTACTGGCGGTGTGCTCGTATTTTTCCAGAGACTTGGCGCGGTAGGCGCTGCGCACGTAGCTCGTCAGGTCGTCGATACGCGCCTTGCTGTCGGCGCCCGCGTACCAGCTGCGGAACTCTCCCTCGATGGTGCCGTGGGTTTCGGTGGTCTCTATGACACGCGCCGGTCCGTACTCAGACAGGTAGACGTCCCGTGTTTCGATCTGGCGATTGTCCGCGGACTGCATCGCTGGCGTGCGCGTCAGCGTCTTTTCTCCGGCGCGGATCACCAGCGCGAGGCGGTCGGAATCCGAAGGCGGCAGTGTGCCGACGCGTGTGTATTCCGCCGTCGCGTCGATCCAGATGGCTTCCTTGCCGGGAACGTAGACGATGGCGTGGTTGAAGATGCCGAGGCCCGGGAGATCCGGCGAGACGTCCTGGTCATCGCCGGCGGACAGCAGCGCTAGATAGGCGTCGATGCCGGACGCGCGCAACGCGGCCACCAGCAGCGTGGACTTGTCCTTGCAGTCGCCGAACCGGCGGCGCAGCGTCTCCGCGGGATATTCGGGGATCAGCCGCGCGTCGGCGAATTCCACGCCGGTATAACGAACCTCGCGATGCAGCCGTTCGACGATTTTCGCAACGTATTCTCGCGTGGGGCCGTTGCGCGGTGGAGCTTTCAGTCCGGCGATCAGAGGCCTGGCATCGTCGTTGCGAATGCGGCCTTCCGTCATGCCACGGTAAGCCGCGGCGACGGCTTCCCAGGATGTGGCGGTTGAAAACTCGATGTTGGGCCAGCCCGGCTCGTCCGGTGGCAGGTTGGAATCCATCTCGCCCATTTCGTCGATCACGCCGTGTTCGAGCGTCCAGGTGACGCGGCCCTTGCCGCGTACTTCCTGGACCACCGCGCGCGGCAGCAGCTGCAGGTGACGCTTGAGCGGCAGCGACTCCGGCGCGTCGACGGTGACGCGGGTGCGAAGCACGGGCATCGGTCGGCCGATGTACTCGCGATAAACCGAGCCCGCGGAGAAGAACGCCTTTTCATCGCGGATCGTGATCTCTTCTTCGATGACCGCACCGATCGCGACCGCGGGAAGCGGTCCTTCGAGCGTGTGCGAGTCGTCGTAAACCTGGTTGTCGCTGCTGCGGTTGGCGGCGTCGGTCAGCAGCTTCTGATCGATGAGGTGTTCCTGTCCGTCGAGCGTGATGACGCGCGCGCGAATCGTCGGCTTCGCCTGGTGCCAGGGCTGCCAGCGAGCCGTGCTCGCGGCCCAGCGTTCCACGCCGTCGGGGGAGTCGATGCGGTAGATCATCCGCGAGATCGTGGTGAGGCGATGCTCTTCATCGAGCACGAACCTGCGTTCGTCGAGCATGATCACGACGGCGGTGGGGCGCTCGCGTTTGACGGCCGATGCCGCCTGCAGCAGGTCGCGCGCCGGCACCGAGAATGCGGGTGCATCCCAGGCGTCGGCGGCGCCGACAGGCAGGGAGAACACGGCCAGGACTGCCGCCAGGGAAATCCGGAACGGGCTGCGCATACGGCCAAAAGCATAGCCCCGCCCGGAACGTGCAAAGCGCGATTCGTTCACGCCTTGTTGTAGTCTCGCCGGCATGACCACGCCAAACCCCCACGGCCTGACCCAGCTCCGCGACGCCTTGCGCGAATTTGCCGCCGAACGCGACTGGGACCAGTACCACAGTCCGAAGAACCTGGCGTCCGCGCTGGCGGTGGAGGCGGCCGAATTGCTCGAGCGTTTCCAGTGGCTGACCGAGGACCAGTCGCGCAATCTCCCGCCCGAGGAACTCCAGAAGGTCCGCGAGGAATTGGCCGACGTGCTGAATTACCTGGTGCGCCTGGCCGACAAGCTGGACGTGAACCTGCTCGAGGCAGCCCGCGAAAAAATGAAGCTCAACGCGCTCAAGTATCCGGCGGACAAGGCGCGAGGCAGCGCGAAGAAGTACTCCGAGCTTTAGTGGTGCGGAAGAAAAAAGGGGACAGATCTATTTTCCGCTGCGGAAAATAGATCTGTCCCCTTTTTTCTTCCGCAC
>Ga0315910_10000844_pt1 | contig 29225 bp, 32 predicted proteins | sample EdamamesoilMG_FD_204470 | JGI IMG/M metagenome (GOLD analysis project Ga0315910, IMG submission 204470) | Garden soil microbial communities collected in Santa Monica, California, United States - Edamame soil | ecosystem: Environmental > Terrestrial > Soil > Garden | place: USA: California... | reverse complement strand
TCGCGCTCGCCGCGCAGAAGTTGCTGGATTTCCCGGTGCGGGTGGTGTCGATGCCCTCGACCGGCGTCTTCGACCGCCAGGACGAGAACTACCGCGCCAGCGTGCTGCCCAAGGGAATGCCGCGCGTCGCCGTGGAAGCCGGCGTGACCGACTACTGGCGGAAATATGTCGGACTGGACGGCGCCGTGGTCGGCATCGACCGCTTCGGCGAATCGGCGCCGGCGGGCGAGTTGTTCAAGCACTTCGGCTTCACGCCGGAGAACGTCGCAAATGCAGCCAGGAGCGTAGTCCAATGACCATCAAGGTAGCCATCAACGGCTTCGGCCGCATCGGCCGCAACATCCTGCGCGCTTCGTTCGAGAGCGCGAAGAGGCATGACCTGCAGTTCGTCGCGATCAATGACCTGGGCGACGCGAAAACCAACGCGCACCTGCTCAAGTACGACACTGCGCACGGCCGCTTCAAGGGCACGGTCGAAGTCAGCGGCAACGCGATGAAGGTCAACGGCCAGGACATCCAGGTGGTCGCCGAGCGCGACCCGTCGAAGCTGCCGTGGAAGGCGCTGGGCGTGGACATCGTGCTGGAGTGCACGGGCCTCTTTACCAGCAAGGCGAAGGCGGGCGCGCACATCGCGGCGGGCGCGAAGAAGGTCATCATCTCGGCGCCCGGTGAAAAGGACGTGGACCGCACCGTCGTGTTCGGCGTCAACCACCAGACGCTGAAAGGCACCGACACGGTGATCTCGAACGCCTCGTGCACGACGAACTGTCTCGCGCCGCTGGTAAAGGCGCTGGACGACGGCATCGGCGTGGTGACCGGCCTGATGACCACCGTGCACGCCTACACCAACGACCAGGTGCTCACCGACGTCTATCACTCGGACCTGCGGCGCGCGCGCTCGGCCTCGCAGAACATGATCCCGACCAAGACCGGCGCGGCCGCGGCCGTGGGCCTCGTGCTGCCGCACCTCAACGGCAAGCTGGACGGCTACGCGATCCGCGTGCCCACCCTCAACGTTTCGATCGTGGACTTGAGCTTCGTCGCCAGGAAGGCGACCACGGTCGAGGAAGTGAACGCCGTGCTGAAGAAGGCGGCCGACGGCGAACTGAAGGGCATCCTCGAATACACCGCCGAGACGCTGGTGTCCTCGGACTTCAACCACAATCCGGCCAGCTCCATCGTCGATTCGCTGCTCACCAAGGTCTCCGGCGGCACGCTGGTGAAGGTGGCGAGCTGGTACGACAACGAATGGGGATTTTCCAACCGCATGCTGGACGTCGCGGCCGCGCTGCACAGCGCAAAATAACGAAATGGGCGAGATGAAGTTCAGGCGTCTCGCCGACCAGGAGCTGCGCGGCAAGCGGGTCTTTATCCGCGCCGACCTGAACGTCCCGCAGGGCGAAACCGGGAATATCACGGACGACACGCGCATCCGCGCCTCGGTTCCCGGCATCCGGCTCGCGCTCGACAAGGGCGCGGCAGTCATGGTGACCTCGCACCTGGGGCGACCGAAGGAAGGCGTGTTCGACGCCAAGGATTCGCTCGCGCCGATCGGCAGGCGCCTGGGCGAATTGCTGGATTCCGAGGTCAGGCTGGTGGCGAACTGGACCGACGGCGTGGCGGTCAAGCCCGGCGAAGTCGTCCTGCTCGAGAACTGCCGCTTCAACGTCGGCGAGAAGGCCGACGACGAAGTACTGGCGAGAAAAATCGCCGAGCTCTGCGACGTGTACGTCAACGATGCCTTCGGCACCGCGCACCGGGCGGAGGCGACGACGCACGGCGTGGCCAAATTCGCCAAATTGGCCTGCGCCGGTCCGCTGATGGCGGCCGAGCTCGACGCGCTCGGCAAGGCGCTCGCGCGGCCGGCGCACCCGCTGGTGGCGATCGTGGCCGGCTCCAAGGTGTCGAGCAAGCTACCGCTGCTCGCCGCGCTGGCGAAAAAGGTCGACCAGTTGATCGTCGGCGGCGGCATCCTCAACACCTTCCTGCTGGCGAAGAATTTTCCGATCGGCAAGTCCCTCGCCGAGGCGGGCCTGGTGGAGGAGGCGAGGAAGATCATGGCCGTCACCCAGGTGCCGCTGCCCGAAGACGTGGTGGTCGCGGGCGAAATGTCGGCGCGCGCGCGGCAAACCGTGACCGATGTGCGCGGCGTCGCAGCGGACGACATGATTCTCGACATCGGCCCGAAAAGCGCGGCCGCGCTGGCGGCCATTCTCAAGCAGGCCGGCACGATCGTCTGGAACGGGCCGGTCGGCGTGTTCGAAATCAATCAGTTTGCCAAGGGCACCGAGACGATCGCGCGCGCGATCGCGGCGTCGAAGGCGTTCTCGATCGCCGGCGGCGGCGACACCATCGCGGCGATCCACAAGTTTGGCGTGACCGACGGCATCGGATACATCTCCACCGCGGGGGGCGCGTTCCTTGAATTCCTCGAAGGCAAGACGCTTCCGGCAGTGGCGGCGCTCGAGGAAAGGGCTTAGGCTAAAGGCATGCTCCGCAGCACCAAGATCGTCGCGACCCTCGGACCGGCGTCTTCCGATCCCGCGATGCTCGAACGCATGGTGCGCTCCGGCGTAGACGTGGTCCGGCTGAACTTTTCGCACGGCAGCGCCGAGGACCACCTGGCGCGCGCGGCGCTGGTGAAGGAAATCTCCCGCAAGACCGGGCGCACCGTCGGCATCATGTGCGACCTGCAGGGTCCCAAGATCCGCGTCGGCAAGTTCAAGGATGGCAAGGTGACGCTGGCCAAGGGCCAGAACTTCATCCTGGACGCGACCTGCGAGCTGGGCGACGGCGAGCGCGTCGGCCTGGACTACAAGGAATTGCCGCGCGACGTCGCCGCGGGCGCGGTGCTGCTGCTGGACGACGGCAAGATCGTGCTCGATGTCACCAGCGTGCGCGGCGAGCAGGTGCACGCTACGGTGCGCCATGGCGGCGTGCTGTCGAACAACAAGGGCATCAACCGGCAGGGCGGCGGGCTCACCGCGCCGGCGCTCACGCCCAAGGACATCGAGGACATACGCACCGCGGCGAAATTAAACGCCGACTACCTCGCGGTGTCATTCCCGAAGTCGGGCGCCGACATGTACATGGCGAGGGAGCTGCTGCGCGCCTCGGGCGGCAAGGCCTTCCTGATCGCCAAGATTGAGCGCGCCGAGGCCGTCACCGCTGCCGCGCTGCTCGACATCATGAAGGCCTGCGACGGCATCATGGTGGCGCGCGGCGACCTGGCGGTCGAAGTCGGCGACGCCTCGGTGCCGGCGCTGCAGAAGAAGATGATCCGCCTGGCACGCGAGAACAACAAGCTCACCATCACCGCGACGCAGATGATGGAGTCGATGATCTCCAGCCCGGTGCCGACGCGCGCGGAGGTTTCCGACGTCGCCAACGCGGTGCTGGACGGCACCGACGCGGTGATGCTGTCCGCGGAGTCGGCCAGCGGCCGGTACCCGGTCGAGGCGATCGAGGCGATGGACCGCATCTGCTTCGAGGCCGAGCAGACGCAGCCGGTGCAGCTGGAGCAGGAGTTCCTCAACCGCGTGTTCCAGCGCGTCGACCAGTCGATCGCGATGGCGGGACTGTTCACCGCCTTCCACCTCAAGGTCAAGGCGATCGCCACGCTGACCGAGTCGGGCTCGACCGCGCTATGGATGTCGCGCCTGAACTGCGGCGTGCCGATTTACGCGCTCACCTCCCAGACGGCGACGCGCTACCGCTGCGCGCTGATGCGCGACGTCTATCCGCTGATGGTGAAATACGTCGGCCACGACCGCGAGGAGCTGCTCGCCGAGGCCGAGAAAGTGCTGGTGGAGAACGGCGTGGTGAAGGAAGGCGACCTGATCGTGCTCACCATCGGCGAGCCGATCGGCAAGTCGGGCGGCACCAACACCATGAAGATCGTCAAGGTGGGCGAGCACCGCAGGCGCTGAGCCCGTGGTGATTGAGGTTCTGCTGAAACAACAGCGCGACCCGGAAAAGAACCAGGAGCGCATTCTGCGCGCGGCGACCGCGGAGTTCGCGCGCTACGGCCTGGGCGGCGCGCGCGTCGACCGCATCGCCGCGCGTGCCGGCGCCAACAAGCGCATGCTCTACTACTACTACGGCAACAAGGAAGAGCTGTTCCTTGCCGTGCTCGAGGCGAGCTATGCGCGCATCCGCACCGCGGAAGAAGGGCTGCGCCTGCGCAACCTCGAACCGGAGGAGGGCATCCGGCGGCTCGTCGAGTTCACATGGCGCTACTACCTGAGGCACCCGGAGTTCCTCACGCTGCTCAACAGCGAGAACCTGCACAAGGCGCGCCACATCAAGCGCTCGGGCTGGATCGCGGCGATGCACTCCAACTTCGTGGACATGCTCGGCGAAATTCTCGGGCGCGGCGCGCGCGCGGGAAAATTCCGCCGCGGCGTGGACCCGGTGCAGCTCTACATCTCGATCGCCGCGCTCGGCTATTTCTACCTCAGCAACCGCTACACGCTGTCCACGATCTTCCGCCGGCCGCTGCTCGCGCCCCGCCACCGGGCCGAGCGCCTCAAGCACATGACCTCGCTGGTGCTGGGCTACCTCCGGAAATAGCCGTCCGCATCTCCTGGGCTCGGCACCGTTGCATCTGATTCCTTGACGCGCCGGCGCCAGGCGCTTGAAAATGTAACGGAATGGTTAACTGGGGAGGCGCCATGCGCAAGTTGCTGCTTGCAGTCGCTGTTTCGCTCGCCGCGCTGACGGCGCAGGCGCAGGTCTTCCCGTCCCGGCCGGTCACGTTGCTGGTCACCTTCCCCGCGGGCGGGCCGACCGACATCGCGGGACGCGCGCTGGCGGAGGCGACTTCCAAATACCTCGGCCAGCCGGTGGTGGTCGAGAACCGGCCCGGGGCGACCGGCACGCTAGGCGCAGCGGCGCTGGTGAACGCCAAGCCCGACGGCTACACGGTAAGCATGATTCCGATCACCGTGCTGCGGCTGCCGCACATGGAGAACGTCGCCTACGATCCCATGAAGGACATCCGCTATGTGATGGGCGTCTCGGGCTACGTGTTCGCCTACGTGGTGCGCACGGACGCGCCCTGGAAGACGATGGCGGAACTGGTCTCCGGCGCCAGGGCGAATCCCGGGAAGATCAGCTACGGCTCGCACGGGATCGGCGGCACCGTGCACCTCGCGACCGAGGAACTATCGGCCGCGCAGGGCGTGAAACTCAACCACGTTCCCTACAAGGGCAGCGCAGACATGCTGACGGCGATGCTGGGCGGGCACCTGGATGTCGCGGTGGACTCGACCGGCGCAGTGCCGCATGTGGCGGCCGGCAAGGCGCGCGTGCTCGCGGTGCTGACCGAGAAGCGCACGCCGGTGTGGCCCGAGGTGCCGACGCTCACCGAGCTCGGCTACGGCATCGTCTCGACGAGCCCCTACGGCATCGGCGTGCCCGCGGCGACGCCGCCCGCAGTGGTGAGGGCGCTGCACGATGCTTTCAAGAAGGGGCTCGAAGATCCGATCCACACCAAGACGCTGGAAAAGTACAACCAGCCGGTGTGGTACCTCTCGACCGAGGACTACACGAAGTGGGCGAAGGAACAATTCGAGAAGGAACGCAAGATCATCGACAACCTCGGGCTGGCGAAGAAAAAATAGGCAACGCAATGGCACAGAAGCGCATCGGCATCATCATGCACGGCGTCACCGGGCGCATGGGCATGAACCAGCACCTCGTCCGTTCGATCCTGGAGATCCGCAAGCAGGGCGGCGTCGCGCTGAAGGACGGCACGCGCCTGGTGCCCGACCCGATCCTGATCGGGCGCAATGCCGCGAAAGTGAAGGAACTGGCGGGCAGGTACGGCGTCGAGCGCTGGTCGACGGACCTGGATGCCGCCTTGAAGAACGAAAAAGACGAATTGTTCTTCGATGCCGCTTCGACGCAACTACGTCCCAAGCTCCTCAAAAAGGCGATCCGGGCGGGCAAGCACGTGTACTGCGAGAAGCCAGTGTCGACCACGCTCGCGGAGGCCATCGACCTGTACAAGGCGGCGAAGAAGGCCAGGATCAAGCACGGCGTGGTGCAGGACAAGCTCTGGCTGCCGGGCCTGCTCAAGCTCGCGAAATTGCGCGATGAGGGTTTCTTCGGAAAAATCCTTTCGGTGCGCGGCGAATTCGGCTACTGGGTGTTCGAGGGCGACCGGGCGAACGGCCAGCCGGCCGCGCAGCGCCCGTCCTGGAATTACCGCAAGCAGGACGGCGGCGGGATCATCCTCGACATGCTGTGCCACTGGCGCTACGTGCTGGACAACCTGTTCGGCGAAGTCAGATCGGTGTCCTGCCTGGGCGCGACGCACGTTCCCTTCCGCTGGGACGAATCCGGGAAGAAATACAAGGCCACCTCCGACGATGCCGCTTACGCGACGTTCAAGCTCGCGGGCGGCGCCATCGCGCATTTCAATTCGTCCTGGACGGTGCGCGTGCGGCGCGACGATCTGCTCACGCTGCAGGTGGACGGCACGAAGGGAAGCGCGGTCGCCGGGTTAAGGCGTTGTCTTTTCCAGTCCTATGAAAAAACGCCGAAACCGGTCTGGAATCCCGACGTTCCCCAGCCGATCAACTTCTTCGACGGCTGGACGGAGCTGGAGGGCGACGACTACGACAACGCCTTCAAGGTGCAGTGGGAAATGTTCCTGAGGCACGTCGCGGGCGAAGGCCCCTTCCGCTGGGGACTGCTCGAGGGCGCCAAGGGCGTCCAGCTCGCGGAACTCGGGTTGAAAAGCTGGAAGCAGAAGAAGTGGCTCGACGTGCCGAGGATCAAGGCGTGAAGCGCGACGCGATACACGCGATCGGCCTGCCTTCAGCCGACGGGAAGGCGGAGCAGTACCAGGTCAGGGCGCCCAAGGCGTTCCGCAAACCCGAAAAGCCGTTCACACGCGTCGCCTACGCGGCGGCGCACGTGGTGGCCGACCCGCGCTCGGCGAAGGAACCCTGGCTGGAAGCGGCGATCGACTGGGACGCGACCATCGCCTACCGGCGCCACCTGTCTTCCTGGGGCTTCGGCATCGCCGAGGCCATGGACACGGCGCAGCGCGGCATGGGACTGGATTGGCCGAATTCGCTTGAATTGATCCGCAGGACCCTCGAAGCCTTGCCGGAGGCCGTCGTGGCTTCCGGAGCGGGGACCGATCACCTTCCGTCGAATGAAAAACATTCAATGGAAAAAATACAGAATGCCTACGAACAGCAATGTTCGGCGATCGAAAAGCTGGGCGGACGAATCATCCTCATGGCGAGCCGGGCGCTTGCGGCGAGCGCGCGATCGCCCGATGACTACGCGAAGGTCTACGACCGCATCCTCGGGCAGGTCAGGCAGCCGGTGATCATCCACTGGCTGGGCGAGATGTTCGACCCGGCGCTGGAAGGCTACTGGGGAAAGAAGGACCACTATCAGGCGATGGATGTCTGTCTGGATGTTCTGTCCAGGAATTCTTCCAAGGTCGACGGAATCAAGATTTCCCTGCTGGACAAAGACAAGGAAATCGCCATGCGCCGCAAGCTGCCCAAGGGCATGCGCATGTACACGGGCGATGATTTCAACTTCGCCGAGCTCATCGAGGGCGATTCGCGGGGATATTCGGACGCGCTATTGGGAATTTTTGACTCGATTGCGCCCGCCGCGTCGCAAGCGTTGACCTATCTTGGAGAGAAAAACCTCAAGGGTTATCACGAGGTACTGGCTCCTACCGTTCCGTTGTCCCGTCACATCTTCAAGGCGCCGACGCGCTTCTACAAGACGGGCGTGGTGTTCATGGCCTGGCTGAACGGCCACCAGGAGCACTTCGCGATGGTGGGCGGCCAGCAGAGCGCGCGCAGCATCCTGCACTTGGCAGAGCTGTTCCGGCTCGCCGACGAAGCCGGCCTGCTCGCCGATCCCGAGTTGGCTTGCAAGCGCATGAAGCAGCTTCTTGCGGTGCATGGAATTTCGTAAGCTCAGCGACGGCTTTGGCGTTGAAGTCAGGGGAGTCGATCTGGCTTCCCTGGATGGAAGCGCATTCGAAGAAATAAAAAACGCGTTCTACAAGCATCAAGTCCTGGTCGCCAGATCACAGCAGCTCACGCCGTCCCAGTTCCTGCAATTCGCGCGGCGCATCGGCCCGCCGGAGCCGCACGTCATCGACCAGTTCCACCACCCCGAGCACGCTGACATCCTGATCCTCTCCAACGTCGAGAAAGACGGCAAGCCGACCGGCCTGGCGGACGCCGGCACCTACTTCCATACCGACTACTCGTACCTCGACGTGCCGGCGCGCGCGACCATGCTGTACTCGATCCAGGTGCCGAAGAAGGGCGGCGACACGCTGTTCGCCAACCAGTACGCCGCTTACGATGATTTGCCACCTGATGAAAAACTCGTCATCGAGAATCTTGTGGCGCTGCATCATTACGGCAACCGCGACGATCTCGACAAGCGCTCGCGTACCGTCGCCTCGGTCCTGACAGATGCGCAAGAAAAGAAGATGCCCTGGGTGAAGCACCGCGTGGCGCGGCCCCATCCGGTGACCGGGCGCAAGGCGCTCTACTCGGTGAATGGCTCTTCCTTCGGCATCGAGGGAATGTCCGACAATGAAGCGCTATCACTGCTGCGCAAGCTGGCGCGGCATTCGACGCAGGAGAAATACCAGCTGCGCCTGAAATATGGCGTCGGCGACGTCGTAATCTGGGACAATGCATCGCTGCTGCATTCGGCGACGCTGACCGATCCGCAGGATCCGCGCACGCTGTGGCGCATTACCGTCAAGGAGGAAGGGAGACCATCATGAAGAAGATTATTTGTGTCGCGATTGGAGTTCTGTTTTCGTCGGGCGCGAATGCCCAGCTGACGATGCATGGCGCGTCGCAGTTCAACGACGACCATGCCTTCACCAAGGCGCTGGTGCGCTTCCAGGAGCTGGTGGACAAGTACTCCGGCAAGAAGACGACATGGGTGCTGCACAAGAACTCGGAGCTCGGACTGGAGAAGCAGTATTTCGAGTACATGTCGCAGGGCAAGGCGGTCGATTACGCGATCGTCTCGCCCGCGCACATGTCGACGTTCTCGAAGGCCGCGCCGTTCATCGACGCGCCGTTCCTGTTCCGCGACCTCGCGCACTGGAACAAGGTGCTGGACGCCGACCTGCTCAAGCCGGTCGCCGACGAGGTCAACCAGAAGGCCGAGGTGATGCTGATCGGCTATGCCGGCGGCGGCACGCGCAACATTTTCGTCAACAAGCCGGTGCGCAACCTGCAGGAGATGAAGGGCCTCAAGGTCCGTGTGCAGGGCGCGCCGATCTGGTCGAAAACCTTCGCTGCGATCGGCATGGCGCCGACCGTGATCGCCTACCACGAGGTCTACAACGCGATCCAGAACAACGTCATCGCGGCCGGCGAGAACGAGGCCGCCGGCGTAGAGGCAATGAAGTTCTACGAAGTCGCGCCGCAGCTGTCGATGACCCAGCATGCCATCACCATCCGTCCGCTGTGCTTTTCGACCAAGACCTTCAACAAGCTCGACAAGAACATGCAGGCCGCGGTGCTCAAGGCGGGCAAGGAAGCGGGCGCCTACGGCCGGCAGGTGGAATCCTCCGAGGACAGCGCCAAGCTGGACGCGATGGAGAAGTCGGGCAAACTCAAGCGCGTGCCGTTCGCCGACCGCGACCAGATGAAGAAGCTCGCCGACCCGGTGATGGCGGACTACGCCAAGGAAATCGGCGCCGAGAAGATCTACCTGCAGATCAACGCGCTCAAGTGACCGGTCGGTTCAGGAAGGCGGCGGCCGAGGCCGCCGCCTTTTTTTATGTATAGAAAATTCACTTCCGCGTACGCGCGCCTGCTGTCCTGGATCCTGGTCGCCTCGATCGCGATCCTGATCATCCCAGTCAGCATGCAGATTTTCTCGCGCACCATTCCGATCATTCCGGCCTACATCTGGACCGAGGAGATGGCGCGCTTCCTGTTCGTCTGGTCGATCATGATCGGCGCGATGATCGGCATCCGCGAAGGCACGCACTTCGAGGTGGACTTGTGGCCGGACATGGGGCCGCGGCCAACTGCGGCGGTGAAGTTCGTGGCCGGCCTATTCATCACGGCCTTTGCGCTGGTCTTCGTCTGGTGGGGCTGGGAGTTCACCTGGAATGCGAGAAACCGCATATCGGAGCTGGCCGAACTGCCGCTCTGGATGATTCACCTCGCCTGGCCGCTTGCCGGCTTCACCTGGGTAGTGTTTCAGGCCGAGCATCTCTACGACAACGCGCGCGTCCTGCTGGGGTACGCGAGATGACGGGCGCCCTGCTCACGCCGGGAGAGGCGAGCCTGATCCTGTTCGGACTGTTCTTCTCGCTGATGTTCCTGCGCGTGCCGGTGGCGATCGCGCTCGGCCTCGCCTGCCTGCCGGTGCTGGTGATCGAGGACCGCCTGTCGCCGATGACGCTGGTGCAGGAGACGTTCAATTCCTACAACTCCTTCATCCTGCTTGCGGTGCCGTTTTTCCTGCTCACCGCCAACCTGATGAACGTGGGCGGCATCACCGACCGCCTGGTGCGATTGTCGCGCGACCTGGTGGGGCATTTCCCGGGCGGCCTCGCCCAGGTCAACGTGGTGCTCTCGATCTTTTTCGCCGGGATCTCGGGGTCGTCGACCGCCGATGCCGCCAGCCAGTCGAAGCTGTTCATCGAGGCGCAGAGGAAGGAAGGCTACGACGACAGCTTTTCGGTCGCGATCACCGCGGTCTCGGCAGTGCTGGCGGTCATCATTCCGCCTTCGATCCTGATGATCGTCTGGGGCGGGCTGCTGACGGTATCCATCGGCGGCCTGTTCCTGGCCGGCATCATCCCGGGCCTCGCCATCGGCCTGGTGCAGATGGCGACAGTGCATGCATACGCCAAATTGCGCGGCTACCCGACCTACCCTCGCGCGACCCTCAACGAGACGTTCAAGGCGATCCTGATTGCGGTGCCGGCGCTGATGACGCCGGTGATCATCATCGGCGGCAAGATTTTCGGCTGGTTCACGGCCACCGAGTCCGCATGCATCGCGGTGCTCTACGCGGGCGTGCTGTCGATCATCGTCTACCGCGAAATGGACCTGAAGGGCCTCAATAGCGCGCTGCTCGATACCGGCAAGCTGGCCGGCATCGCGCTGTTCTGTGTCGGCACCGCGTCCGCGTTCGGCTGGCTGCTCGCTTACTACCAGATCCCGAAGGCGTTGCTCGCGGGCGTTTCGAGCTGGGGCATGGGCATGACGGCGACGGGCTTCTTCATCGCCGGCGTATTCCTGGTCGTGGGCTGCTTCCTGGACGCGATTCCCGCGATCATCATTGTCGGCACGATCCTGGAACCACTTACCAAGACCGTGGGCATGGATCCGATCCACTTCGCCATGATCGGCATCGTCTCGCTCGCCTTCGGGCTGGTGACCCCGCCCTACGGACTATGCCTGATGGTTTCCTGCGCGGTCGCCGGCATCCGCATGCGCGACGCGCTCAAGGACACCTTAATCATGCTGCTGCCGATGCTGGCAGTGCTGGCGCTGGTGATCATGTGGCCGCAGTTTTCGCTGTTCCTGCCGCGCCTGTTCCCGCCGGGCACGCTGTGACCGCGCCAGACCCGGGCAAGCTGTCGCTCAATACCGCGACGGTCAAGCAGCAGTGGAACCTTGCGCAGGCGATCGAAGGCTGCGCGCGCCACGGCATCCGCGGCATCGCGCCGTGGCGCGACAAGCTGGCCGAGATGGGCCTGCAGAAGGCGGTGCGGGCGATCAAAGCCCATGACCTGAGTGTGACGGGCCTTTGCCGGGGCGGCTTTTTCACCGCCAAGGACTGGCTCGACGACAACCGGCGCGCCATCGAGGAAGCACACGCGCTGGAGGCCGACTGCCTGGTGCTGGTGGTGGGCGGGCTGCCGGCGGGCTCGAAGGATCTCGGCCGCGCTCGCGAGCGCGTGCAGGAATGCATCTCGAAGATCCTGCCCGAGGCGCGCCAGGCCGGCGTGCCGCTCGCCATCGAGCCGCTGCACCCGATGCAGGCCGCCGACCGCGCCTGCGTCAACACGCTCGAGCAGGCCCTGGATATTTGTGATTTATTTCAGGATGGTATTGGAGTTGCAGTCGATGCCTATCACCTGTGGTGGGACCCGAAACTCGAACAACAGATCAAGAGAGCCGGCAGGAAACGCATCCTTGCGTACCACATCTGCGACTGGCGCGTGCCCACGCGTGACCTGCTGAACGACCGCGCCATGATGGGCGACGGCGTGATCAACCTGCCGCGCCTGCGCGGCTGGGTCGAGGCGGCGGGCTACGCCGGCATGCACGAGGTGGAAATCTTTTCCGAGCTCGACTGGTGGAAGCGCGATCCCGACGAGGTCCTGGAAGCCTGCGTCCAGCGCCATAGGACCTGCACCTAGCGCCGTGAAGCTCGGCTACTTCACCATGCCGCTGCACCCGGTCGGGCGCGACTGGCGCCAGACGCTGGCCGAGGACCGCGAGGCGATTCTGCTCGCCGACAGGCTCGGCTTCGAGGAAGCCTTCGTCGGCGAGCACGTGACGGACCTTGCCGAGACCGTCACTTCCTGCCTGATCTTCATCGCCACGCTGGCGCGCGACGCCAAGCGCATCAAGCTCGGCAGCGGCGCGGTGAACCTCGCCAACCGGCATCCAGCCGCAACCGCGGCGGAAATCGCGATGGTGGACACGCTGCTCGAAGGCCGCTTCATCCTCGGCGTGGGGCCCGGCGGCCTGCGCTCGGATGCGGAGATGTTCCAGAACCTCGACGCCGACCGCAACGCGATCTTTCTCGAGTCGATGGAGCACATGATCGCGCTCTGGACGCAAGAGCCGCCGTACCGGCTTTCGGGCAAGCGCTGGCAGCTCACCACCGAGCGTACCTGGATCGCGGACCTGGGGCAGGGCGGCATGCTGCGGCCATTCCAGAAGCCGCATCCGCCGATCGTGATCACGGCGATCCTGCCGAACTCGAACGGCATCGCCGCGGCGGCCGAGCGCGGCTGGACGCCGATCTCGGCCAACTTCGTGCATCCCTGGGTGGTGAAGACGCACTGGCTGAAGTACGTCGAGGGCTGCGAGCGCGCCGGGCGCGCGCCGAAGGGCGAGGATTGGCGCGTGGCAAAAAGCATTTTCGTCGCGGAGGACGATGCGACGGTCAGGCGCGTCACGCGCTCGCCGGGCAACCTGTTCGCGCACTACTTCCGCAACCTGCAGAGGAAGGCGCAGGGCGGCCGCGGCAATGCCTTCTTCAAGCACGACCAGGCGCTGCCCGACGAGGCGCTCACCGACGAGTACCTCGTCGGCGAGATGCTCATCGCCGGCACCGTGGACGAGGTGGTGGACAAGCTGCTCGCCTGCCGCGAGCGCATCGGCCCGTTCGGCCGGCTGCTCTACTGCGGCCACGACTGGGCCGAACCGGCGGCGATGCGCCGCTCGATGGAACTCATGGCCGAAAAGGTCCTGCCGCGCGTGAATCGCGCGCTCGGCGAGGTTGGCTAGACGCAAGGAGGCGCTAAACTGCGCCCCATGTCTCGCAGAACGAATCGACTGGTGCTTGCGGCAAGCCTCATGTTGCCGGGGGCGGCCGCCGCGCAATCGGCGCCATCGCTGCTCGATGCCTACGGGCGCAGCATCGCCATGCAGAACTTCATGACCTCATATGTGAGCGTCTCCCTGCTCGCCTGCGCCGAGAAGGGCTTCCTCACCGAGGCGCAGGCGGAAGCGCGCTTCCAGGCCTACCGCGAGCGCAATGCCGCGCTGCTCAAGCGTGCCGAGAGTTGGCGACAGGAGGCGGAGAAGCGGTTGCGCGCGTTGGGCAAAGAGGACGCGGCGCAGGAGCGGGCGGACGAGGTCGGCGGGAGCGCAACTTCCCTGGCCCTCGCGCGCGTCCAGGAGGAGATCAGCAGGGTAAGCAACTTCCGTGCGCTATGCGCCGGCAAGATCGAAGGCATCGGGGCCGGCCGCTACGATCTCTCGCTCAATGCCGAATTCGTCGGCTTGCTGGGAAAAAATCCGTGAAGATTTTCATGACCGGCGCGTCCGGCTACATCGGCGGCACCGTCGCGGATTCGCTGATCAAGGCCGGCCACGCGATCTCCGGCCTTGCGCGCAACGACGCCGCTGCGGCGAAACTGCGCAAGCATGGCATGGAAGCGGTGTGCGGAGACCTGGGCAGCCACAGCGTCGTCAGGGACGCGGCGCGCGCGGCGGACGCGGTCATCAATTGCGCCAATGCCGACGATCCGTTCGTGACCGCCGCCATCCTCGAGGGGCTCGCGGGCTCGGGCAAGACGCTGCTGCACACCAGCGGCTCGAGCATCGTCGGAGACAAGCTGGCCGGCAAGCTCTCGCCGAGGGTGCATCGCGAAGACACGCCGTACGAGCCGCTGCCGGAGAAGATCCAGCGCGTCGCGATCCAGCGCACGGTGCTGGCCGCGGCCGCGCAGGGGATCCGCGCGGTGGTGCTTTGTCCCGCCCTCATCTACGGCCAGGGGCGCGGCGCGAACCCGGACAGCATCCAGATTCCCACGCTGATCCGCCAGGCGGTGAAAAGCGGCGTGCCGCGCTACGTCGGCGCGGGCGAGAACGTCTGGTCGACGGTCCACATCGAGGATGTCTGCGGCGCGTATCTGCTCGCGCTCGAGGCCGCGCCGGCCGGATCGTTCTTCTACCTGGAAAATGGCGAGACGAGCTTCAAGCTGATCGTCGAGGCGATCGGCCGGCTGCTCGGCGGCAAGCCCGCGCAGGGCTGGGGCATCGACGAGGCGATCGCGCAGTGGGGTCCAATGGCGGTCTGGTTTTCCCTGGGCGGCAACAGCCGCGTCAACGCCGACAAGGCGCGCGGCATGCTCGGCTGGAAACCGAAAGGCGCAGGCCTGTTCGAAGAGATCGAGCGCGGTTGGTACAAGCGCCAGCTCGAAGCCGGCGCCTACGCGGCGCGCTAGCCCGCGTCGATCAATCGCGACATCCGCTCCATCGCTCGCCGGAAGCGCGGGGTTTCGTGCCGCGAATGGTGGTAGGTCAACGGGAAAAGCCGGTGCACTTCGTCGATGAATTCGGGAGGCAGCGTGCGCTGCGCACTGCCGCCCTGGTCGAGCGGCGATTCTGTCAGCAGTACGAGCAGCCCCGCGCACAGCACGGACGCGAGCATCACCCCGATCAGGATTTCCGGCGTCCAGGCGACCCACAGCAATACGGGCGTCACCGCAAGCAGGATGCCGAGCGCGGTTTCTGCGGCGCGGCGCAGGCGTTTTGCCTGTTCCATAGGTTCGATCTTACGCCTTAGCGCGCTCGCGCGGGCACGGTCCAGAGCAGGATCGGGTGCCCGCCGCTTTGCGCGCTGCGTTCCGGCGGCCAGTCGCCGATATCGAAGCGGTGCGACACGATGCGGGCTCCGGGCTTGAGTTCCGCGAGCAATTTTGCCTTAAGCCGCCGGTTCACCTCGGGCAACAAGAACAGCGTAACCACCGTCGCCTCGCGCAGGTCGGCCTTGAAGAGGTCCTGCTCGCGGAATTCGACCTGCTTTTCGACGCCGGCTTCGCGCGCGTTGCAGCGCGCCAGCGCGACCAGGCGCGCGTCGAGCTCTATGCCGACGCCGCGTGCGCCGTACTCACGCGCCGCCGCGATTGCAATGCGCCCGTCGCCCGAGCCAAGGTCATACACCACGTCGGCCGGCGAGACGCCGGCGAGGCGCAGCATCGCCGTCACCACAGGGGCGGGCGTGGGCAGGTACAGCAGGTCGGCCTCGTGCGCCTGAGCCTCGTAAGGCGCACCCAGCGCCGCGCATTGGGCGGCTGCTGCGGGCGCCAGCATGAACGCTGCCAGGATGCAAAATACGCGCATGGCGGCAGACTACCCCATCGCGGATGCGCACCAGCATTTCTGGGATCCGCGCGTCAACTACCATCCGTGGCTTTGCGACCAGCCGCCGATCAGGTTCCGCTATGGAGATTACGCCACGCTGCGCAGGCCTTACCTGCCCGCCGATTATTTCCTGGACGCGGGGCGCAACCGGATCGTGAAGACGGTCTATGTCGAGACGGAGTGGAATCCACGCGATCCCTTGGGCGAGACGGACTGGGTGGATCGGCTGCGGCGCGAAACAGGTTTTCCGACGGTGATGGTGGCGCAGGCCTGGCTCGATCGGGAGGACGCCGCGAGCGTGCTCGAACGCCAGGCATCGAAGTCCTTTGTGCGCGGCGTGCGCCACAAGCCCGGACCCGGAGCGATGCGTGACGCGCGCTGGCGCGCGGGTTACGCGCGGCTCGCGCGCCTGGGTCTTCGCTTCGACCTGCAAGCACCCTGGAGCGAGCTTGCCGATGCAGCAGCTCTCTGCCGCGCGTTTCCCGAGACGCCGCTCATCCTCAACCACACCGGGCTGCCCTCTGACCGGAGCCCGCAGGGCATCGCCGGCTGGAAGCAGGCCCTGCGCCTGCTCGCGGAGTGCCCCAATGCCGCGATCAAGATATCGGGGATCGGCGTGCCGGGCGCGCGCTGGACCGCCGAAGCGAACCGGGAGATCGTGCTCTCGGCGATCGAGATTTTCGGTGTCGAACGCGCCATGTTCGCGAGCAACTTTCCCGTCGATGGCCTGTGCGCGAAGTTCGACGAGATCTACCGCGGTTTTCACGAGATCGCAGGTGTATTCTCCGAATTCGAAAGAAAACAGCTCTTTTACGGCAACGCGAGCCGCATCTACGCCATGGAGTAACGCATGTCCAAAATCAATATTGGTTATGTCGGTGTCGGCTTGATGGGTACGCCGATGGTGAGGCGACTCTTGTCGCTCGGCTATCCGGTCAGGGCGTTCGACGTCGTTCCCGGGAAGGCCGCCGCCGCGGGAGCGGTGCCGGCCGCCTCGGCTGCCGATGCCGCGAAAGGCGCGGAACTCGTGCTGCTCAACCTGCCGACCACCGAAGCGGTGGAGGCGGCGGTGTTCGGCGAGCGCGGCGTCGCCGCCGTGCTGCGCGCGCCGCAGCTCGTCGTCGATTTCTCCACCATCAAGGTCGAGAAATGCAAGGCGTTCGCACAGAAACTGCGGGGGGCGACGGGTTGCGGCTGGATTGATGCGCCGGTCTCGGGCGGCCCGCCTGCCTCCGGGACCGGCACCCTCACCATCATGGCCGGGGGCGATGCCGCCGAGGTCGAGCGTGCGCGACCGCTGTTTTCCGACATCTCCGGACGCTTCACCCGCATGGGTCCGGCGGGGGCCGGCATGGCCGCCAAAATGCTGAACCAGCTGATCGTCGGCTGCGGGCACGCGGTGATGGCCGAGGCGGTCGTGCTCGCGGAAGCGGCCGGTATCGACGCGGCACGGCTGCCCGAATGCCTCGCCGGGGGCCACGCCGACGGCTCCCTGCTCCAGAACCTCTACCCGCGCATGCAGCGGCGCGACTTTCGCCCGCTCGGTTACTCGCGCCAGCTGCTGAAGGACCTTGAAATGGTGCACGAGTACGCGGCGGCCCTCAAGGCGCCTACACCCATGATGAGCGAGGCGCTATCGCTGTACCGGATGCTCGTGCATCTGGGGCATGCAGAGCTGGACACAGGCGCGCTCGTCAAGCTCTACGACCCAGCAGCGCCGGTGGCACCGAATTGATGCGTTAGACGTCGAATCCATGGTGCTGCTGCATAGCAGCAGAAGCGCGATGCGAACCGATCATGGCGAGTTCGAACCAGCTTCTTGCGCCGCGAAGAAATTTCGGTTGTGAGTTCGCCGGTTGGTGAATTAGTATTCCTTCAGACGCGCGGGAGGCGCGGATCGGGCACCCGTCCTGACGCGGACGGACTCGTCTACCAAACGGAGGAGGGGACCATGATCATCAAGAAATCCGCGACATTGGCAGCGGCCGCATTGGCCGTTGCGGGAGTCTTTGCTATTGGCGCCGCGCAGGCGCAACAGCCGAAGGTGACCTGGCGGTTGCAGAGCGCGTTCGGCAGCCAGCTCACGCACCTCGGGACTTCGGCGGTGCGCCTGACCAAGGACGTGTCGGAGATGACCGACGGCAACTTCGACATCAAATTCCACGAGCCCGGCGCGCTGGTCCCGGTGCTGGAGTGCTTCGACGCCGCTTCCAAGGGCTCGGTGGACGCCTGCTGGTCGCCGGCGGGCAATTATGCCGGCAAGTACGCGGCGCTGTCCTTCTTCACTTCGGTGCCGTTCGGTCCCGGCTACGGCGAGTTCATGGCCTGGAAGATCTTCGGCAACGGCAACAAGCTGCGCGACGAGATCTATGCCAAGCACGACCTGATCGCGTTCGACGCCCTCGCGATCGGGCCCGAAACCTCGGGCTGGTTCCGCAGGGAGATCAAGTCGCTCGACCAGATGAAGGGCCTCAAGATGCGCTTCTTCGGCCTGGGCGCGAAGGTGATGCAGAAGATGGGGGTTTCGACGCAGATGCTGGCGGCGGCGGATATTTTCCCGGCGCTGGAGCGGGGCGTGATCGACGCCACCGAGTTCTCGATGCCCGCCATGGACATCAAGCTGGGCTTCCACCAGGTGGCGAAGTTCAATTACTTCCCCGGCTGGCACCAGCAGACTTCGATGACCGAGATCATGATGAACAAGAAGGTCTTCGATGCCCTGCCCAAGTCGTACAAGAAGATCCTCGAGATCGCGGCGGGCAACCAGCTTTCCTACACCTACGCCGAATCCGAGGCGACGCAGTTCGGCGTCATGGCCGAGATGCAGGCCAAGCACAAGGTGCAGATCAAGCGCTGGACTGACGCCCAGCTCGCCGTGTACGAGAAGGCCTGGCTGGACGTCATCGCCGAAGAGTCCGCCAAGGACCCGCTGTTCAAGCGGATCGCGGATGACTACCTGGACTTCCGCAAGAAGTACGCGCTCTGGGGCGAGGCGCAGTTCGTCAAGCCGACGTACCAGACTGCCAAGCCCGCTGCCAAGAAGTAACTGATGGCGATCGAGCCTCGGCTGCCTCGCCCCCGGGCGGGGCGCTCGAGGCTCGTTGTCGTCGAAAGGACCTGATGGAGTTCCTGCTCAAGCTTGGAAGCCGCCTCGGCAACCGCTATGTCGTGGCGATAGGGCTGATCCTGCTGCTCGGCTTCGGCTACGCCTACGTGACCGGGCTGCAGCCCGCCGCGCGCGGCGAGCTGCTTGTCAAGGCGCGCGAACTGTTGCCGATCATGATGTTCGCCACGCTCGGGATCCTCCTGTTCTCGGGCTACCCGGTGGCCTTCATCCTCGGTGGCCTCGCGCTGATCTTCGGCCTGCTCGGCTTCCTGCTCGGTTCGTTCAAGATGGTGCACTTCTTCAATTTCGTGCCGCGCATCTGGGGCCAGGCGGCCGAGAACCTGGTGCTGGTGGCGATTCCCACGTTCATCTTCATGGGCGTGATGATGGAAAGGAGCGGCATCGCCCAGGACCTGCTCTATTGCGTGCAATTAATACTTAAGCGCGTGCCGGGCGCGCTCGCGCTCGGGGTCACCATCATGGGCACCATCCTCGCGGCGATGACCGGCATCATCGGCGCCTCGGTCACCATGATGACCGCGCTCGCGCTGCCCACCATGATCAAGCAGGGCTACAGCCATGCGCTCTGTTGCGGCACCATCGCGGCCTCAGGCACGCTTGGCATCCTCATTCCGCCCAGCATCATGCTGATCGTCATGGCCGACCTGCTCACGGTTTCGGTCGGCAACCTGTTCTCGGCGGCGATCATCCCGGGACTCACGCTGGCGGCGATGTATCTGCTGTTCATTTTTCTCGCCGCCAAGCTGAAACCCTCGCTCGCGCCGCCGCTGCCGCCGGACCTGCTGACGGTGCCCAAGGGCAAGCTGGGCCCGCTGCTGTTCCGCGCGTTCTTCCCGCCGGTGTTCCTCATCGGCACCATCAAGCTCTCGATCCTGCTCGGCTGGGCGACGCCGAGCGAAGCGGGCGCGGTCGGCGCAGGCGGCGCGATCGTGCTCGCCGCGCTGTGGGGCCGGCTCAACTGGAAGACCATGAACGCGGTCTGCCAGAGCGCGGGGCGCACCATCTCGATGGTGTTCTTCATCATCATCAGCGCGACCTGCTATGCCTTCGTCTACCGGCAACTCGGCGGCGACGACCTCGTCGAGCACTGGATCAAGGAGGCGGGCCTGGGCAGCTGGGGCTTCGTGTTCCTGGTGATGGCGATCGTGTTCTTCCTCGGCTTCTTCCTCGACTGGATCGAGATCACCCTCATCGTGCTGCCGGTGTTCGCCCCGCTGGTCGCGACGCTCGACTTCGGCGACCACGTGCCGAAGGCCGACGTGGTCTACTGGTTCCTGATCCTGCTCGCGGTCAACCTGCAGACCTCGTTCCTCACGCCGCCTTTCGGCTTTGCGCTCTTCTACCTGAAGGGCATCGCGCCGAAGGAAGTGAAGATCCAGAGTATCTACACAGGCATCATTCCCTTCGTCATCATCCAGCTGATCGGCCTGATCCTCGTCATGGCGTTTCCGCAGATCGCGCTGTGGCTGATGCACGCAAGCTATGACTGAAGGTCGCCGATGAAATCCGAAAACGTCGAGGCGCAGAGTGGTGAGTTGCCGGCCGCGGTCCGCGTGGCGGCCCGGTTGCGGCGGATCGTGGACGTCGTCGGCGCCTGGGGCTGCTGGCTGATCGTGCCGGTGGTTGTGATCACCTGCATCGACGTCATCGGCCGCAAGATCGGCTACGAGGACGAGGAAACCGGCCGGATCTACCGCCTGCAGGGGTGGCTGGCGGACAATCTTGGCTCGTTCTTCCAGTCCACGATCCTGCAGGAGCTGGAATGGCATTTTCACGCCGGCCTGTTCGCGCTGGTGCTGGGCTACGGCGTGGTCTACAACACCCACGTGCGCATCGACCTGATCCGCGACAGCCTGGATTTCCGCAAGAAGGCCTGGCTGGAATTCTTCGGGCTCACCTTCTTCATGATTCCCTACTGCGCGATCGTGATTTATTTTGCCTTCGACTACACCTACGCGTCGTACATGATCAACGAATCCTCGAATTCGACCGTCGGCCTGACCCACCGCTGGATCATCAAGAGCGTGTTCATCGTCGGCCTCCTGGTGGCAGTGATTTCCGGCATCGCCGCCTGGCTGCAGGTGGTCACCATCCTGTGGGGACCGAAGGACCTGCGCTTTCCGCTCATGACGCTGGACTGGCCGGAGGCCGACGCCAAGATCGAGGGCAAGGAGCGCGTGCGCCTCGAGGACGACTACGGATTGCGTCTTTCGGATTCGCCGCTGCCGACGGATCCGGCGCTCGCCGGCGCTCCCAGCCAGGGCAAGGACGGAGCAAAGGCGGCGCCGCCGCCTGCCTGATCTTTGCCGGTGGACTCCGAGTGGGAAAAGCTGGTCAAGCGCTACGTCTGGAACGATGAGCGCACGCCTTACTTCACGCGCGTCGCGAATCTCAGCCGGCAGCAGGCGCAGTACGAGCTGTTCGGCTATGCGCTGCTGGTCGGCGTGCTCGGCGGCGTGCTGTCGGTCGCCGCGCTTTCGACCGAGTTGCCCCACGCCGACGCGGGAGGGGTGTCGCTCTATGCCTTCAGCGTCTGCTGCGCGGCGGTCCTGCTGGGCGCGACGCGGCATCCCTGGGCGGCGCTGTGGTGCGCGGGCGCCCCGCTTGCGCTGCTTGCCTACTTTGGCGTCTGGGGATTCCATCCCGCGCTCGAGATCCTGGAGAAAACGATTCTCGTGACGATGGTCGTAGCCTGGCTGCTGTACTCCCGGCGATCCGTGGCGGTGGCGCGCGCCTGGCAGAGTCTGGCCGGACCCGACTGAACGCGCGGGGCGAGCCACGACCGCAGCGAGTGTCTTTCGCCGGCATGCCTGGGCCTATATCGCCTCTGCGTGTGCTCTGATCGCAGCCAACTGGTTCACCGGCGCGCCCTGGTGGTCGTTCTGGCCGCTTGCCGCATGGGGCGCCGTTTTCGCGGTGCATTACCTGGTCTACAAAGCAAAAACCGTGGATTCGGCATGGGTCGCGGAGCGCACCGCCGACCTGCATTCCAAGAGCTATGACGCGGGCCACATCGACCGCATCGCGGAGGATTTCGGCGGCAAGACCGCGGATCGCGACGGGAAGAAGTAGCCGCGATAGATGATGAGCGTCATGCTGAAAGTCGCGGAGGGTCTGCGCCGCCTGCTGGAAGTGATTGCCCTGGGCGGCGGGTGGCTGCTGGTGGTCATGGCCTGCCTGACCAGTTTCGACGTCGTCGCGCGCAAGTTCGGCGTGGAGCTACCCTACACCAAGCTGCAGGAGCTGGAGTGGCACTTCCACGCCGTGATTTTCTCGTTGTGGATGGGGTACTGCTACACGATCAACGCGCATCCGCGCGTCGATTCCTTCACCGAGCGGCTGACGCACCGCGGCAGGGCCTGGGTCGAGCTCGCCGGTTGCCTCCTGCTGGCGCTGCCCTACATCGCGATCGTCTCGTACTACAGCATTGATTACGTGGCCACGTCCTACCGCATGAACGAGCAGTCCGAAAGTTCCCTCGGCCTGACCCACCGCTGGATCATCAAGGGCATTTTCGCCGCCGGGATCTGGCTCGTGTTGCTCGGCATCCTCAGCGTGCTGCTGCGCGTCATCGTCTTCCTGTTCGGAAACAAGCCGGAACAGGAAGTCAATCTGCAGATCGGCCACGTAGAGACGGACATCTAGTGCGGACCGGGAGCAGACGTCGTGCTTGAGTTTCTCGCCGCCAACCTCGCCCTGATCATGTTCGTGTCGATGTTCTTCTTCATTTTCGTCGGCTACCCGGTGGCCTTCGTCATGGGGGGCCTGTCGCTTTTCTTTGCGCTCGTGGGCACATGGCTCGGCGTGTTCAAGATCTTCGACATGTCCAATGTCGTGCTGCGCATGTGGGGCGGCGTCGCCAACGACCCGGTGCTGGCCTCCATCCCGATGTTCATCTTCATGGGTGCGATCCTGGAGCGTTCCGGCTCCGCCAAGGACATGCTGGACGCGACCGTGGTGCTACTGAAACGCTGCCCGGGCGCGCTGGCGGTCTCGGTGATGGTGATGGGCACCATCCTGGCCGCGCCGATCGGCGTCGTCGGCGCAGCGGTGATCACGCTGTCGGTGATCGCCCTGCCGCAGATGCTCGCCGCGGGCTACGACAAGCGGCTTGCCGTCGGCACCATCGCTTCGGCCGGCACGCTCGGCATCCTGATTCCGCCGGCCATCATGCTGGTGGTGATGGCCGAGATGCTGGCGACCTCGGCCGGCAACCTGTTCCTTGGCGCCGTTATGCCGGGCTTCCTGCTCTCCGGACTTTACATCCTCTACATCCTGGCCGTGGCGATTTTCAAGCCAGGGGCGACGCCTACCCTGCCGCGGGACTTCGGGCCGCAGACCCGAAAGGCTTTCTGGTACGCCATTTGGCGCGGCATGTTTCCCATGACCACGCTGATGGTGTTCGTGCTGGGATCGATCTTCGCCGGTTGGGCGACGCCCACCGAAAGCGGCGCCGTGGGCGTGCTCGGCGCCATGTTCATCGCCGCGTTGAACAACCAGCTCAAGCTGAAGATGATGACCGAGGCGATCTATTCGACCTGCCGCGCCAACGGGTTGGTATTCCTGATCTTCCTCGGCGCGACCGGGTTTTCCTATGTGTTCCGCGTACTGGGCGGCGATGAACTCATGTTCTCGACGCTGGCGTATTTCGGCATCGATACCAAGTGGGAGATGCTCGCTTTCATCATGGTTCTGATCTTCCTGCTCGGCTTCCCGTTCGAGTGGATCGAAATCTGCCTGATCGTCCTGCCGGTGTTCGGGCCGATCCTGATGAAGTACGACTTCTCCGACCACGGCGTTCCCCCCGCCGCGCTGATGACCTGGTTCGGCACGCTGGTCGCGGTCAACCTGCAGACCGCGTTCATGACGCCGCCCTTCGGCGCGACCCTGTTCTATATGAAGGGGACCGTCCCGCAGGGAGTGAAGATGAGCGACGTGTTTGCCGCCATGTATCCCTTCGTCGCCCTCCAGGTGCTAGGTTTGATGCTGTGCATCTACTTTCCGAGCATCAGTCTCTGGTTGCCGAGGTTGGCCGGATTTCTCGAGTAGCGCCGCCGGGATGAAGATCGTCCGCGTCGAAGCGATCCCGCTGTCGATCCCCTGCCGCTACGGCGCCGAGGGCTGGACGCTTGGAGCGGGCGGCTGGAAGGCGCTCGATTTCTGCCTGGTACGCGTGGACACCGACGCAGGGATCACCGGCTGGGGCGAGGCATTCTCCTACTCGTGCTGTCGGGCTGTCGTTGCCGCGGTGACAGACATGATCGCGCCGATCGCCGTTGGGCGCGATGCCACGGACATCGCGGGGCTGCATGCCGAGATCCAGAAGCGGCTGCACATCTTCGGCCGTTTCGGCATTACCGCGTTCGCGCTCTCAGGGCTGGACATTGCGCTTTGGGATATCGCCGGCAAGGCTGCGGGCAAACCCCTGCATGTGCTGCTCGGCGGCGCTAAGCGGGATCGGCTCGCCTGCTATGCAAGCCTGCTGCGCTATGCGGACAACGCTCTGGTCGCGCGTTACTGCGAGCAGGCCGTGCGCGAGGGATACGGCGCGATCAAGCTGCACGAAGTGAGCGAACCGGTCATCGCTGCTGCGCGGGCGGCCGTGCCTGGATCCGCAGCTTTGCTGCTGGACGTCAACTGCGAATGGACCGTCGCGGACGCCATTGCCGTCGGCAGGCGGCTCGCGCCGATGGGGCTGGAGTGGTTCGAGGAGCCGGTTTTCCCGCCCGAGGACGGCGCGGGCCTGCGCGCGGTGGGAGAGGCCTGCGGCATTCCGATCGCTGCGGGCGAGAATTGCTGTTTCGCGACGCAGTTCGCGGCTATGTTTGATGCAAACGCCGTGCAGTACGCCCAACCATCGGTCACAAAGGTGGGCGGCATCACCGAGTTCCGCAAGGTCGCGAAACTCGCCGCCGAGCGAGGCGTGAAACTCGCGCCGCACTCGCCGTACTTCGGCCCGGGGGCGCTTGCGACGCTGCACCTGATCGCGGCGCTCGCGCCGGAAGCGCGCTTCGAGTATTTTTACCTTCAGGCCGACGCTTGGCTCTATGGCGACCTGCTGGCACCCTGGCGCGGAGAACTGGCGGTGCCGCGAGCACCCGGTCTGGGCGCAGATCCCGATCCGGAGGTGTTACGGCGCTACCGCGCGGATTGAGGCCCGGCGTCTACCGATTGCGAAGCTCGCGGACCGCGGCAACCGCGACGGAAGGATCGAGCCGCGAGCGATAGTCGGCGTCGACGTGGGCGAGTGCGATACGCCGGCTGCTGTCGATCACGAAAGTCCCTGGAACGGGGAGCGTCCAGTCGCCGTCGTTCCACTGCGCCAGGTCGCGGCCCCGCGAGCGGTAGATTTCCTTCAATTCGTCCGAGAGGTGAAATGCGAGCCGGTAGGCTGCCGCGACGCTGCCGCCGGCGTCGCTCAACACCGGGAAAGCGAGAGAATTCTTCTCGATCGTCGAGAGCGAATTGTCGGGCGCTTCGGGCGACACCGCGACGAGCTGTGCGCCAAGCGAGCGCAGCTCCGCAAGCGACTGCTGGTAAGCGCGCAATTCCAGGTTGCAGTAGGGGCACCAGCCCCCGCGGTAGAACTTGAGCACCACCGGGCCGTCCCGCAGCCGTTCGGACAGTTGGACAGGCTTGCCGGCCGCGTCAGGCAGCGTGAAGTCGGGCGCGAGTTCACCCACCTTGAGCGCATCGCGCTCCAGGCCCTCGGCGCGCAGTTCCTCGATGCCTCGCTCGTAGGCGTTGACGATCGATGCGGCATTGGCCACCGCAAACTTCGCCTTGATCTCCTCCAGCCCTTCCTTCAATCCCGGCATGTACCGCCTCTTGTCAACTGTGAATTTCGTTACATTGGTCGCGGTCGGGATGAAATTCCTTACAACACCTTCCTGAGATCTCGCGGCCGGCGCGGCGGGCGACACCACACGCCCGACAAGTCCGGGTCGAGCCAGGACACGGCGACCGCCCATAGGCCTCCGATCGTCGCCGTGGCGCCGAACCACCAGGCGCGCTCCCTGACGAAAGCGGGCACCGTATCGTCCGCGCCGAGCATCGCGTAGCCGCCGATCGCAAGAAACCCGGCACCCACCAGCGTGCCGAGGATTCGCGTCAGGAGCTGGTTGCGGTGGATGCGCACCCTTGCAGGATACAGGGGCATCAGCGCTTCAGCCGGATCAGGAATACCAGCGGCAATACGACGATCGACGTCGCGACGAAGAACACGAAAGCGTCCAGGTAGCCGAGCATCGCCGCCTGCCGCGCCATCTCGCGCGACAGGGCCGCCAGGCCGCGCGTCTCCTCAAGATTCCACGCCCCCGCCACCCAGGGCATCGACGCGGCCGCACTGTACGGCGTGACCCGCTCGGCCAGCTCGGCATAACCTGTGCGCGTCATGTGCACCGCGAGCGCGATGCTGAGCGAAATATGAATGCTGGAGCCCATGTTGCGCACCATGTGGAACACCGCAGATGCCTCCGAGACGAACCTGTCGTGCAGGGTGGAGAAGGCCACCATGGTGATCGGCACCCACAGCACGCCGACGCCGAATCCCTGCAGTGCCATCGGCCAGAACACGTCGGCGGTGCTCGGGTTCACATCGAGCTGGGCGAACTGCCAGCCGGCCACCGCCTGCAGAACGAATCCGAGCACGATCATCGCGCGCGGATCGAAGCGGCTCGCGAAGATCATGACGAAGAACCCGGCCATGGTGCCCAGGCCGCGCGCGCCCAGCACGAAGCCGATCACCGAGTCGGGATAGCCGCTTACCCCCTGCAGCATAGGCGGCAGCAGCGTCATCGGCGTGATGTTCAGCATGCCGAAGACGAACACCAGCACCACGCCGATGCTGAAATTCCGGTCGGCGAGCAGGCGCGGGTCGAGGAACGGGTGCGCCGCGGTCGCGCTGTGCGCGATGAAGGCGTAGAGCGCGATTCCGGCAATCGCGGCCCAGGCGACGATTTCGGCCGAATCGAACCAGTCGGCGCGCTCGCCGCGGTCGAGCATCAACTGCGTGCCGGCGAGCGCCGTGGACAGCATCAGGAAGCCGAGCCAGTCGAGGCGCAGCTTGCGGCCCACCTCGCGGTCGTGGATGAACGCCAGCGTGCCCAGGAGTGCGAACAGGGAGAACGGCACGATCATGTAGAACACCCAGCGCCAGTTGTAGGCTTCGGCGAGGTAGCCGCCGAGCACCGGGCCGACGACCGGCCCGAGCACCGAGCCCACGCCGAACAGCGCGATCGCCGCGCCGTGGTGGCGCTTGGCGTAGGTGTCGAGCACGATCGCCTGCGCCACGGGCACCAGCGGCGCTCCGATCGCACCCTGCAGCGCGCGGAATATCACCAACTCGGTGAGCGAATCGGAGAGGCCACAGCCGAGCGAAGCGATGCCGAAGCCGAGCACGCAGGCGTTGCAGAGGAGCCGGCGCCCGAAGCGAGAGGTGAGCCATCCCGCAAGCGGCGTCGCCACCGCGGTCGCTACGATGTTGGCGGTTACCACCCAGGCAATCTGGTCGGGGGATGCCGACAGCGCGCCCTGCATCTGCGGCAGCGACACGTTCGCGATAGTGACCGTCATCGCGTAGAGAAAGGTCACCGCGATGCAGGTGGCGAGGATCAGCGCGCGCTCGAGCGCCGCGCCGGCGCCCTGTGCTTCGGAGAGCGGGACGGCCTGTGTGCTCATGATGGCGGGCGGATCCGCAAACGCATGAGTGCGTTCCTCATTTTCGCGCGAGCGCGTTCCTGCTAGCGGCCGAAAAGGCTTTGCAGATCGGGCAGCCCGCGGCTGCGCCCGGTGTCGATGCTGACGCTGACGGTCATGCCGGCGCGCAACGCGGGACGGTCGGCGCCTTCCGCGGGTTCGATCGCGAACAGCACGGGCACGCGCTGCACGACCTTGATCCAGTTGCCGGTCGCGTTCTGCGGCGGCAGCAGCGCGAACTCGGCGCCTGTGGCGGGCGCGATCGCGCTGACGCGCGCGCGCCACTCTACGCCCGGGTAGGCGTCGGCGGCCACGCGCGCCAGCTGGCCGACGCGCATGCCGGCGAGCTGCGTTTCCTTGAAATTGGCCTCGATCCAGGGTTCGCCCGCCTGGATCAGGCTGAAGACAGCGACGCCGCGTGTCACGTTCATGCCCGGCTGCAGCTTCAGGTTGCTCACCGTGCCCGCCGTCGGCGCGGCGATGCGGGTACGCGCAAGTTCCAGGGCGGCGGCATCGAGCGCGGCCTGGGCTTCGAGCACGCGCGGGTGGCGCTCCGCCGGCAGCTTCGCGTCCCCGCCCAGGCTCGCGAGCACGCGCGCCGCGCGCTCCTGCATCGCGACGAGCCGTGCACGCGCCGCGTTCAGGTTGTGGCGCGCCTCGTCGTAGGCATCCTCGCGAATCATGCCGCGTTCCTTCAGGCGTCCCTGGCGTTCCAGCTGCACGACCAGAAAGCGGATGCGTTCCTCGGCCTCGGCGGCATCCGCAAGCGCCACGCGGTGCTCCGCGCGGAGGGTTTCCACATCGGTGCGCGCATTGGCCAGTTGCGCGATGGCGCGCGCGCGCGCCATCTCGAAGGGCGCGTGGTCGATGCGGAACAGCAGCTGTCCCTGCGCCACCGGCTGGTTGTCGCGCACCGCGACTTCGGCGACCCGCCCAGCGACCTCGGCGCTGACCGCGACGATGTGCGCCTTGACGTAGGCGTTCTCGGTTTCCAGGTGCCGCCCGCCCTGGGCATAGAAATAAAGAACGATCCCCGCGACGGCGAGCGGCACGCCCAGCAGCAGGAGGGCGCGCGCCAGCTTCACCGGAGGTTTTCCTTGATCGAGAGGAGCGTGTCGACGAAGCGCTCGCGCTCGGCATTGCTGATCCCGGTAAGCGCGTCGCGCCGCAGTTCCGCGGCGATGGTGCGCATCGTGCGCAGGGCGGGCTCGACTTCGTCGGTCAGATGCACGCGCCAGACGCGGCGGTCCGACGCGTCGTGCTCGCGCCGCACCCAGCCTTTCGCTTCCAGGCGGTCGAGCAGGCGGCCGAGGGTCGGCTTTTCGATCTCCAGCATCTCGGCAAGCTCGGTCTGGCTGACGCCGTTGCTGCGGTACAGGTGCGTGAGCACCCACCACTGCGCGCGCGTCAGTCCGAGCTTGCGGATGCGCCGGTCGTAGGCGGTGCGCATCAGCCGCGCGACGTCGTTGAGCAGGAAGCCGAAATTGCGCGACAGGTCTTCGCGGAACATGCCGGCCATGATAGTTGCCTAG
>Ga0315910_10000843_pt1 | contig 29226 bp, 28 predicted proteins | sample EdamamesoilMG_FD_204470 | JGI IMG/M metagenome (GOLD analysis project Ga0315910, IMG submission 204470) | Garden soil microbial communities collected in Santa Monica, California, United States - Edamame soil | ecosystem: Environmental > Terrestrial > Soil > Garden | place: USA: California... | reverse complement strand
CGCCGGGCCGGCCGCGCCGGTTCAGCACGCGTTTTTTCGTCGCCTGCGCGCCCGATGGCCAGTTGGGCGCGCACGACCGATCGGAAACCGTGCACAGCGCCTGGGTCAGCCCGCGCGAGGCACTCGAACGCGGCCAGCGCAAGGAAATCGAACTCATTTTCCCGACCCGCAGCACGCTCACCGACCTCGCACACTTCATCACGCCGCGCGCGGTGCTGGAACACACGAGGAGCCTGGGCGACATCGAGGCCGATGCGGCCTGCTGGGCGCTCGACCACGAGGGCTCGCAACGCCTGTTCCGGCGCACCGACCCGCCCTATCACGAGATCCACTGGAGCGACCCCGAGGAAAAGGGCAACACCTGCTTCGTCATCCAGGCGGGCCTTCCCAAGCGCCTCGACCGCTACGTCACGCGCCTCACGGCGCCGAATCCCGGCGCGATGACCGGGCCGGGCACCAACACCTACCTGGTCGGCGAGGATGAACTCGCAGTGATCGACCCGGGACCCGCGCTCGACACGCATATCGCGAAAATCCTCGAAGCGGGCGCGGGACGGATCCGCTGGATCCTCACCACGCACACGCACATGGACCACTCACCGGCGGCCGCCGCGCTGAAGGCGGCCACCGGGGCGCAGGTGCTGGGGCGTCCAGCACCCGCGGGCGCGAGCCAGGACCAGGCGTATGCCGCCGACCGAATACCCGCCGATGGTGAGAGGCTCATCCTCGGCGATCTGACCCTGCGGGCGATCCATACCCCGGGACACGCGTCCAACCATCTTTGCTATCTGCTGGAGAAAACGAAGATGCTGTTCACCGGCGACCATGTCATGCAGGGCTCGACAGTGGTCATCAACCCGCCGGACGGCGACATGCGCGCCTACCTCGGGTCACTGGAAAAGCTGCTGGCCGAGGACATTGCCATCATCGCGCCCGGCCACGGCTACCTGATCGGCTCGCCGCACAGGGAAGTGCGGCGGCTGGTGGCACACCGGCTGGCGCGCGAGGCCAAGGTCGCGGCGGCCCTCAAGCGCAGCGGCGGCGGCACCCCGGAACAACTGGTGGCGGATGTCTATGACGATGTTTCGCCGAAATTGCATCCGGTTGCCATGCGCTCGCTGACCGCGCATCTCGACAAGCTGGTGGCCGAGGGACGCGCCCGGCATGCCGCGGGGCGCTATATACTTACCGCCGAACAGGACAGGAGCGCGCCATGAGCAATGAGCCGACCATGAAGCTGGTGACCAACCTCGATCGCGCGGCGATCGAGGCCAAGCTCCGCGAGGTGGGCGGCGAGGCCGCCGCCGCGGGCCTGACGGACCTGGCGAAGATGTTCATCGGCATCGAAGGCATGCCGGCCGCGCAGATCGAGCAGCGCGTCCAAAACGCCACCAAGTGGCTCGCCGACAAGCCGCAGCACATGAGACTGGCCGCCACGCTCGACCTCGTCGGGATGAATCTCAAGAACCTGAAGTAGCGGTTTCTGAAGTACGACTACGATCTTTTCACGATAGGCGGGGGCTCGGGGGGCGTTCGCGCGAGCAGATTCTCCGCCAACTTCGGCGCGCGCGTCGCGATCGCCGAGTCCGGCAACTTCGGCGGCACCTGCGTCAACGTGGGCTGCATCCCGAAGAAGCTGTTTTCCTACGCCGCGCACTTTCGCGACGAACTGAAGGACGCCGCCGATTTCGGCTGGCAGCTTGCCGAGCCGGCGCTCGACTGGCCGAAGCTGCTCGCCAACAAGGACCGCGAAATTGCCCGCCTGAACGGCGTCTACGAGCGCGCCCTCGTCAATGCCGGCGCCACGATATTGCGAGGCCACGCCGTGGTTCGCGGAAAAAACGAAATCGAAATAAACGGCAAGTCCTTAACGGCCAAACACATCCTCGTCGCGACCGGCTCCTGGCCGCAGAAGCCGGACCTCCCTGGCAGCGACCTTGCGATCACGTCGAATGAAGCCTTCCACCTCGACAAGCTGCCAAAGCGCGCGCTGGTCGTGGGCGGCGGCTACATCGCGGTGGAGTTCGCGTCCATCTTCAACGGCCTGGGCGTGCAGACCACCCTCGCCTACCGCGGCGCGCAGCTGCTGCGGGGCTTCGATTCGGAGCTGGGGACCAGACTGGGCGAAGAAATGGCAAGAAAAGGGGTTGCCGTCACATTGAATTGCAGTCCTGCCAGTCTTGCGAAAAAAGACAAATCGATAGACGTGAAATTCAACGACAACACACAGCACTCGTTCGACCTGGTCATGTTCGCGACCGGCCGCAAGCCGAACACCGCGGGCCTGGGCCTGGAGGCCGCGGGCGTGAAGCTGGCCGCCGACGGCGCGATCGTCGTCGACCATTACTCGAAAAGTTCGGTGGATTCGATCCACGCCATCGGCGACGTCACCAACCGGCTCAACCTCACGCCGGTGGCCACCTCCGAGGGCATGGCGCTGGCGAAGACGCTGTTCGGCGGCAAGCCGACGCCGGTGGATCACGAGAACGTACCGACGGCAGTGTTCGCCAACCCGAACCTCGCCACCGTGGGATTGTCCGAAGATTCGGCGCGCAAGCGCTTGGGCGCTGTGGACGTCTACAAGGCCGCCTTCCGCTCGCTGAAGCACACCATGGGCAACAGCGAGGAACGCATCTTCATGAAGCTGGTGGTCGACGCCGCCAGCCAACGCGTGGTCGGTGCGCACATGCTCGGCCCCGACGCGGGCGAAGTCATCCAGGGCGTCGCCATCGCGGTGAAGCTGGGCGCGACCAAAGCTCAGTTCGACGCCACCCTCGGCATCCACCCGACTGCGGCGGAGGAGTTCGTCACGATGCGGGAGAAATCCTCCTAGCCCAGCGAGCGCAGGATCAGCGAGGCGCCGCTCGCCAACAGCATGAAGGCGACCGCGCGCATCAAGCCCTCCCGCGACAGGCGTCGGAACAAGTGGCCGGCGGCCCAGATGCCTGCGAGGCCGGCCGGCACCACGAACACCGCGTATACCCACACCTTCGGATCGAGCAGGATTCCGGTCACCAGGAAGGCCAGCGTGCGGATGGAAATGCTGGTGAGCGTCGCCAGCCCCAGCGTGGCGCGGTACTGCTCCTTCGTGAGTCCGCGCTGCGACAGGTACATCGCGTAGGGCGGGCCGCCGGCGCCGAAGATCGTGCTGGTGATGCCGCCGGTGAAACCCGCGAACCAAGCCCAGCGCGGGGAAACGATGCGGTGCGACTGCGGATTGCGCAGCAGGCTGTAGAGCGCGAACAGCAGCACGAACACGCCCAACGCGAGGGTCGCCGCGCCGCGCGGCAGATTGACGAGCAGCGTGACGCCGGTCACCGTGCCCACGACGATCATCGGCACCATGCGCGTCCATTCGCTCTTCACCGCGTTCTTCGGATTCTCGAAGCCGATGCGCGCCGAGTTGGCCAGGTCCATCAGCACAAACAAAGCGAGTGCGAAAGGCAGCGGCACGAAGTGCGTGGCCAGGGGCACGGTCACCAGCGCGGCGCCGAATCCGGTGATGCCGAATACCACGGAGCCGGCGAAGGCGGCGGCGGCCAGCGCCGCAATCTCCACCGGATCGATCGCCACCTCAGCCCTCCGCCGCCGTGGTCGCCCCGGGCGGGATGACGAACAGCGTTTCCGTGGTCCAGCGATTCATGCTGCGCAGCCGCTCCACATAGCGCAGGAACGGCAACCCGTATTTTTTCTCCAGCGCATCGGCACGCGCGCGCAGCACGGTCCATTCTATTGCCGCCGGCACGCCCTTCAGGCCGAGTACGACGATGTTGGGGTCGCGCAGCGCCTGGAACGCGAGCACCGCGCCCCCGAAGGCATGCTCCATGCGCTGCAGGTGGCGGTCGAGTTCCTTGTCGTCATCCATGACGTTCATGACGAGCGCGCCCGGCTCCTCCAGCGCGCACCAGGCCGCATCGAAGAACGCCTGCGACACCATCGCCGCAGGCGTGGACTCGTCCTCGAAACCGTCCACCACCAGCAGGTCGCAGCACTCGGGCGCCAGAGCCTGCACGCCGTCGCCGTGCTCTATCTGCAGGCGCGCATCGTCGGGCGGCACATGGAACAGCGCGCGCGCGGTGGCGATCACGCGCTCATCGCATTCCACCACATGCGTGCGCAGGCCGGCCAGGCGCCGGTGGAAGAACTTGGCGAGCGAGCCGCCGCCCAGGCCGATCATCAGCGCGCGCCGCGGCGCCGGATGGAACAGCAGGAACGCCATCATGCAGCGCGTGTAGTCGAGCTCGAGCGCGAACGGGTCCTCGAGCCGCATCGCGCTCTGGATCGCCTCGCCACCGACGTGCAGGTGGCGCACGCCCCGCTCCTCGCTGACCACGAGGTCGGGCCGTTTCGTCTTTCGGAGCGGATTGAATGCCATCTAACTTCGCGCGCGCAGCATGGTCACGCCCGCGGCCGCAATCAACGCGAGCGCCGCGGCGCCGAGGATCGGCAGGCTGTAGCTGCCGGTGGCATCGAAGGCCGCGCCCGCCACCGGCGGGCCGAACAGCGTGCCGATGCCGGCGGCGGTGTAGATGCAGCCGATGATTCCCGATACCGAGCGCGCGCCGAACAGGTCCATCACCACGGTCGGGAAGGTGGCGACAAACCCGCCGTAGCAAATGCCGAAGCCGACGGCCATCACCGACAGCGCGAGCTGTCCGGTCGAGGCCCACCACAGCAGCAGCATCAGCGCCATGCCCAGGTACATCAGCGCGAGCGAGCGCATGCGGCCGAAGCGCTCGGCGATGCTGCCTATCGCGAATCGGCCGATCAGGCTCCCCAGGCCAACCAGGCTCACCAGCAGGACAGCGAAGGATTCCGGATGGCCGGCGTCCATCGCGTAGGGACCAACGTGAACGAGCGGCACGAAGCAGCCGAAGCCAGACAGAATCAGCGTGACGTAGAGCACCCAGAAATTCCTCGTGCGCATCGCCTCGCCCAGCGTGACGCCGGCGGTCGCGCGGCCCTGGCCCGCGGGCCGGTTGCGGATGGCGGCCGCGGCTGCACCGCCGAACACCAGCGTGCAGGCGGCAAGCGCGAGGTAGGCGCCGCGCCAGCCGAAGGCGGCTATCCACCAGGCCGCGAGCGGCGGCACGAGAAGATTGGCGGCGCCGATGCCCGAGACCGCGATCCCGGATGCGAGCACGCGGTGCTTCTCGAACCAGGGCTGCACCGCGCCCACCGACGGCACATAGGTGAGCCCGATGCCGATGCCCAGGCCCAGGGAATACGTCGCGTAGAGCACGGCCACGGAATTCGCGGTGCTGGCGGCCGCGAGGCCGGCGACGAGGAAAGCCACGCCCGCGAGCGCCACGTTGCGCGTGCCGTAGCGATCGGCCAGCATGCCGCCCGGCGCCCCGAGCAGGAAATACAGGAACGCGCACAGCGAGAACACCAGCGACACATGGGCGCGCGAGGCCCCGAACTCGGCCTCGAACGCTCGGAAGAACGCGGCGAAGGAATAGGCGGCGCCGAAACCGACGAACATCAGGGTGAAGGCGCACAGCACCACCACCCAGCCGTAGGAGGCTCGGCTCAAATCAGCGTTTCTTCTTTTTCGCCTTTTTGGGCGCGCCGTTCTCGGCCACCGCTGCGATGACCTCCACCTCCAGCAGCAGGTCGTCGTGCACCAGGCGCTTGACGCCGATCAGCGTGCTCGCCGGCATGCGCTTCGGATCGAGATAGCGCGAGCGTACCTCACGGTAAACGTTCACCGAGTCGGCGCCCATTTTCACCATGTAGCCAGTGAGCTTGACCACGTCGCTCCAGGTCGCGCCGGCGGCTTTCAGATTGTGCGTCAGGCATTTGAAGACCTGCTCGGCCTGCGCGCGCATGTCGTCCTTGCCGATGACGAAACCGTCGCGGTCGTAGCTGACCTGCCCGGAGACGTAGACGATCTTCGCCGGCCCGCCGACTGCGACCGTGTGCGTGAAGAACGGCGAATGGAAGAGCTCTTTCGGATTCAGATACTGCTTGCGCATGCTTCCCCCGATCTAGGTGACGGCGCCACGTGCGGTGATGGGCCACAGCGCTTCAACCACGCCTGCCCGTACGCAAACATACCAGTCGTACAGGTTCACGGTCGGGTCGCAGTGCCCCGGCACCAACAGCAATTTATCGCCCAGTCCGGGTGCGGCCGCGCCCGGGCCGATTTCCACCCAGCCATGCTCGTCCGACGCGTGCGTATAGGAAAGTCCCGGCCGCTGCCAGACGCCCGGCATGCCCGAATCCATGCTGGAGGCTTTGAGGCCCGCGTCCACCACCGCCAGCAAAGCGCTTGGCCGGCTCATCACGCCGGCCAGCACGAACAAGGAATGCTCGAAACGCGGCATCGGCGGCGCCCACTCGTTGCGCGCGTAGTCCCAGTCCATGAACACGTAGGAGCCCGGCTGGATCTCGTCCCAGGCGCCCAGCTCCACTTCGAACATGAAGGTGCCGCTGCCCGCGCCGGTGACGATGGGACAAATTATCTTGTTCTTTTCCAATAGCGTTTTTGTGTTCGTTACCAGCAAGGACGCATTCTGGATCACCGCCCGGCGCTCCTCCGCCGAGCGGATGTGCTGCGCGCGGCCGTGGTAGGCATGGATGCCGGCAAAACGCAGATTCGGCGAGGCGATGATCGCCTTCACCAGCTCGAGCGCCGGCCCGCCCGCTGCAACGCCGCAGCGGCGCATGCCGACCTCGAGTTCGATGTAGGTATCGATGTTCGCGCCGGCGCGTTGCGCCGCCGCCTGCAGCTCGCGCACGTTGTCGGCATGGTCCACGCACACGCCGATGCGCGCGCGCCTGGCGAGCGCGGCGAGGCGCTCCAGCTTGCGCGCGCCGACGATTTCGTTCGACACCAGCACGTCGGCGATGCCGCCTTCCACCATCGCCTCGGCTTCCGAAACCTTCTGGCAGCACACGCCGACCGCGCCTGCAGCGACCTGGCGCTTGCCGATTTCCGGGCATTTGTGGGTCTTCGCGTGCGCGCGCACCCGCACGCGGCCCTTCACGAGGTCGGCCAGGCGCTTCAGGTTGGTCTCGAAGGCGTCCAGCTCGAGGATCAGCGCCGGGGTATCCACGTCCTCCAGGCGCATGCCGATTTCCGCGGGGGGTTTCATGCCTTGGATTTTTTCACATTCAGGGACAGATACGTCAGCGCCGCGATCACGACCGCAATCAGCGGCGTGGCAGCATAGTTCACTTTTTCCCAGCCGGCATTGGTGACGATCATGCCCGAGAAGAACGACGACAGCGCCATCATGGCGAAGATGGCGGTCTCGTTGGCGCCCTGCGCCTTGGCGCGCTCCTCGGGGCGGTAGGTCTCGGTAAGCAGGGTCGTCGCGCCGATGTAGAGGAAGTTCCAGCCCACGCCCAGCAGCACCATCGACCACCAGAAATTCGCCACCGCCAGGCCCGCGAGCGCCATTGCAACCGAGGCGATGTTCAACACCGCGCCCGCCAGCATGACCGGTATGACTCCGATGCGCTGGATGAGCGGCCCGGTCAGGAAGGACGGCGCGAACATCGCTACCACGTGCGAGGAGATGACGAAGGCGGCGTCGCCGTAGGGATGCCCGCAACCGCGCATGGCGATCGGCGTGGAGGTCATCAGGAAATTCATCACGCCGTAGCTGATCGCGCCCGACAGCACCGCGACGATGTACTTCGGTTGGCGCGCGATCTCCGCCAGCGGCCGGCCGCTCGCCGCCTGCTCGGCAGCGCTCAGCTCCGGCACCCGGACGCGCGACAGGAGCGCGATGGTAATCAAGACGAAAACGGTCAGCGCGAGATAGGCGCCGGTGAATTTCGGCCCGACCAGGTCGATGGTGACGCGGCTGATGCTGGGCCCGAGGACGCCGCCCACCAACCCCCCGGCCAGCACCAGCGATACCGCGGTGGCGCGGAATTCCAGCGGCGCGACTTCGGCGGCGACAAAGCGGTAGTACTGGCCGAAGGAATTGAAGGTGCCGAACACCAGGGCGCCGAAACACAGCAGCCAGAAATTCGCTTCCCAGACGGCCACGGCGCAGATCAGCGCGCCGAGGATGCCGATTGCCGCTCCCCGCATCAGGCCCGATTGCCGGCCGACCTTACGCATGTATTGCGAGGCGGGCATCGTTGCGAGCGCACCACCCACCACCCAGCAGGTGACCGGCAGCGTCGCCAGCATGGCGCTCGGCGCCAGCGCCAGCCCCGCCAGGCCGTTGATGGCGATCAGCGTGGAATTGTTCGTGAGCAGCATCGCCTGGCAGGCGGCCAGCAGGCCGACGTTGCGGCGGGTATTGTCCATGCGACTGTTTATATATACAGTACCAGGAAGGGACAGCAATTCTAGAACGTATGACCAAGCTGAGAGGGGCACTTTCACAAATCCAGGGCCGCTTCGAGACCGACGCGCGCGCGCCGTTCGATGACGGTTGGACTGATGAAGAAATTGACAGGGAATTCAAAACAACGGTCACGGAAGAGCGGGCCCGTTCCATCATCGCCCGCAACGATTCGCCCGACATCCCGTTCGAGCAGTCCGTCAATCCCTACCGCGGCTGCGAGCACGGCTGCATCTACTGCTATGCGCGGCCAAGCCACGCCTACCTCGAGCTCTCGCCGGGGCTGGATTTCGAAACCAGGCTCTTCGCCAAGACCAACGCGGTGGAGCTGCTGACGAAGGAACTCTCCAGGCGCGGCTACCGGGCCACGCCGATGGCCTTCGGCACCAACACCGACTGCTACCAGCCGATCGAGCGGCGCTGCCAGGTGATGCGCGGGCTGCTGCAGGTGCTCGCCGAATGCGACCACCCGCTCACCATCGTCACCAAGTCGGCGCTCATCGAGCGCGACATCGACCTGCTCGCGCCGATGGCGAAGAAGAACCTGGTGAAGGCCTTCGTCTCCATCACCACGCTCGACCACAGGCTCGCGCGCGCGCTGGAGCCGCGCGCCGCGAGCCCGCGCCGGCGCGTGGACACATTGCGTGCGCTGTCCGAAGCCGGCATTCCCTGCGGCGTGATGGTCGCGCCGCTGATCCCGGCGCTCACCGACAGCGCGCTGGAAGCGGTCCTCGAAGCGGCCGCGGGCGCGGGCGCCATCATGGCCGGCTGGATCCTGCTGCGCCTGCCGAACGAAGTGCGGCCGCTGTTCAAGGAATGGCTGGCGGCCCACCAGCCGCAGCGCGCCGACCACGTCATCAGCGTCGTCAAGCAGTCGCGCGGCGGGCGCGAGAACGACCCGAACTTCGGCTCGCGCATGACCGGCTCGGGCAATTTCGTCGACCTCATCGGCAAGCGCTTCGAACTCGCCTGCAGGCGCCTGGGCCTCAACAGCGAGGACAACCACATGGCCTCGCGCGGCGGACTGGACTGCACGCGCTTTCACCCCCCGGCGGGCGCCGAAGGCGGCCAGATGGGCCTGTTCTGAGAAGAATGCTCTGCGTTGCGGCAGGCTGGGCGCTCGCCGCGGCAATCGTCTGGCTGTCGCTCACGCCTGCGCCGCCGCGCATCGACATCGAGGAAGGCGACAAGATCGGCCATTTCCTCGCCTACGGCTCGCTGATGTTCTGGTTCTGCCTGCTGTATGCGTCGCGCGTATCCCGCATCGGCTATGCATGCCTGTGGATCATCATGGGTATCGGCCTGGAGTTCGCCCAGGGGCAGCTCGGCTACCGTACCTACGAACCTTTCGACATGGTTGCGAACACGCTCGGCGTCTTTATCGGCTGGGCGCTCGCGTTCGCAATCCCGGCCGGCCTGGCGCAGAAACTGCGCTAGGCTCGGTGCGTGTCGGCCAAGCCCAGCCCACTGCTCACCGCACCGATCGTGCCCACGCTGGCGCGGCTCGCGGCGCCGGGCATCGTGCTCGCCCTGTTCCAGACCGCCGTTTCGGTCGGCGACACCTATTACATCGGCCAGTTGGGTACCGACGCGCTCGCCGGGCTCGCGCTGGTTTTCCCGATGCTCATGCTGCTGCAGATGACGTCGGCGGGCGCGATGGGTGGCGGCGTTTCATCCGCCGTCGCGCGCGCGCTGGGCGCGGGCAACCGGGATGCCGCGCGCAAACTGGTTTCGCACGCCTTGATCATCGCGCTGGGGGGCGGATTCGCGTTCACCGTGCTGCTGCTCGGATCCGGCCGGGGGCTCTACGGCCTGCTCGGCGGTCGTGGCGCGGCGCTGGAGCAGGCGCTCGCCTACTCCGACATCATCTTCGCCGGCGCGGTGCTGGTCTGGATTTCCAACACGCTGGCAAGCCTGCTGCGCGGCAGCGGCAATACGCTCGCGCCAGCGCTTGTGTTCGTGGGCACGGCGCTGGTGCAGGTCCCGCTGTCGGGCGCGCTCACCCTGGGCTGGGGTGTCTTTCCGCGGCTGGGCATCGTCGGCGCGGCCCTGGCGTACGTCGCCGCGTTCGGGCTCGCGAGCCTGGCGATGGCGGTCCTGGTGTGGCGCAGCCCGTTGCGCCCGCAACGCGCCCGCCTGCAGCTGGAGGGAAAACTGTTTCGCGAAATCCTGCGCGTGGGCGCCATCTCGTCGGTCTCGGCGCTCCAGACGGTGCTCACCGCGGTGGTCCTGACCGGCTTCGTCGCGCGTTTTGGCACCGCGGCACTCGCGGGCTATGGCGTCGGCGTGCGCCTGGAGTTGCTGCAGGTGCCGATCGTGTTTGCGATCGCCCAGGCGCTGGTCGTCATGGTGGGAACCAACATTGGCGCCGGGCAGGGTGAGCGCGCGAAGAGAATCGCCTGGACCGGCACGGCGGCGGCGGCGCTGGTGTGCATGGTCATCGGCTGGTCGGTCGCGATCTATCCTCCGCTCTGGATCCATCTGTTCAGCGACGACCCGGTCGTCATCGAGATCGGCAGCCTCTACATGCGCATCGTCGCCCCGTTCTATCCCCTGTTCGGAGCCGGCCTGGCGCTCTACTTCGCCTCGCAGGGCGCGGGGCAGATGCTCAAGCCCGTGCTGGCCGGCACGGCGCGCCTGGTGCTGGTCGTCGCTGGCGGCATGCTGGTGATGCAGTTGGGCGGCCCGCTGGCAGCGCTTTTCGGCGTCATCGCATTCGGCCTGTCCGTGCTGGGCGTGCTGACCGCCTACTCGGTGTACAAGGCGCGCTGGGCGCGCGCGTGAACGCCTAGGCGACGAAGCCGATCAGCGCATCCAGCGTCGCATCGGGCGCTTCGGCCATCAGCAAATGCCCGGAGAGCGCGACCGTCACCGTCTTCGAATTCGATATCGCCTTGACGAGATCCTGCGCGGCGCGCGGCGGTGTCATCGCGTCGCGCGCACCGAGAACGAACAGCACCGGACATTTCACCTTCGCCGCCGCGTCCATGCCGCCTGCGTAGGAATTGCAGGCGTTCAGGTCGTTGTGCAGAACGCCGGGCGCGAGGCGCGCCAGGCGCGCCAGCGTGTCGCCGTACATCCACATGCCCGGGTTCGGATTGCCCGCGAGGGGCACCTGCGCGGCGTGGCCCCAGATGGTTTCCATGTCGTAGGCGGCCTGGTCGTTGCGCCTGGCCGCATCCAGGAACGCCTCGCCGACCCTCATTGGATAGGCGGTGCCGATAAGCGCGATCTTTTCCGCAGCCTCCGGATACCTGGCGGCAAGCTCGAGCACGACGAGGGAACCCATCGAGTGGCCGACGAGCACGGCGGACTTGATTTTCTTTTCGTCGAGAACCTTCTTCACCCAGTCGGCCATGTCGCCGATGCTCGCCAGCGCAGGCCCCTCGGAGCGCCCATGCGCAGGCAGGTCCAGCGCCAGCACGTTGAAACCGTGATAGCCGAAATAGCGGCTTTGCAATCCCCAGCCGGAATGGTCCAGTCCGGCGCCGTGCACGAATACGACGGTGCGCTTCGCGCCATCGACATCGTGCGCCGCCGTGTAGGCGAACGTACTCTTGCCGGCGACCTGCAGGTTCATTTCGCCGCCTTCAGCGCGCGTTCAAGGTCGGCCACCAGGTCCTCCGGGTCTTCCAGCCCGATCGACAGGCGCACCGTGCCCGGGCCGATGCCGGCCTTCTTCAGGTCTTCGTCGGACATGCGGTAGTGGGTGGTGGTCGCCGGATGGATCACCAGCGATTTCGCGTCGCCGACATTGGCCAGGTGCGAGAACACGCGCAGCGATTCGATGAACTTGCGCCCGGCTTCGCGCCCACCCTTGATGTCGAAGGAAAACACCGCGCCGCAGCCTCTGGGCAGCAACTGTTTTGCGATATTGTGATCCGGATGAATTTCCAGTTCCGGGTACATCACGGCCTGGACTGCAGGATGACCTGCCAAAAACCCCACAATCTTTCTCGTGCTATCGACGTGCCGCGGCATGCGCAGGTGCAGCGTCTCGATGCCCTGCAGGATCTGGAAGGCGGTCATCGGCGCCATGCAGGCGCCGAAATCGCGCAGGCCTTCGCGGCGTGCGCGCAGCAGGAAGGCCCGCGTGCCGGATTCCTCCTCGAAATCCATATTGTGGAAGCCCGCGTAGGGCGCGGTCAGTTGCGCGAACTTGCCGCTCTTCTCCCAGTCGAATCGGCCCGAGTCCACCAGCACGCCGCCGATGGCGATGCCGTGGCCGCCGAGGAACTTGGTCGCCGAGTGGTAAAGCAGGTCGGCGCCCAGCTCGAAGGGCTTCATCAGCCAGGGCGTGGTGAAAGTGGCGTCCACCAGCAGCGGCAGGCCCGCCTCGTGCGCGATCGCCGAGACCGCCGGGATGTCGAGAACATCCAGGCCCGGGTTGCCGAGCGTCTCGCCGAACAGCAGGCGCGTATTCGCCTTGATCGCTTTGCGGAAATCGCCGGGATTCCTGGGTGAAACGAAGGTCGTCTCGATCCCGAATCGCTTCAACGTATAGCCAAGGAGGTTGTGCGATCCGCCGTAGAGCGCCGAGGAAGCGACGATATGGCTGCCTGCGTCCATGAGCGTGGCGACCGCCAGGTGCAGCGCCGCCTGCCCGCTCGCGGTGGCGATGGCGCCCACGCCGCCTTCGAGCGCGGCCATGCGCTCTTCCAGCACCGCTACGGTCGGATTGGAGATGCGCGAATAGACGTGACCGGCGCGCTCCATGTTGAAAAGAGACGCGGCGTGCGCCGCATCGCGGAAAACGTAGGAGGTGGTCTGGTAGATCGGGACCGCGCGCGCGCCGGTCGCAGGGTCCGGCGACTGGCCCGCATGCAGGGCCAGCGTGTCAAACCCGGGATATTTTGGCCCTGCCAAAACTCAGTGCAGGTGTTTCCGAGATGGCCGGGTGGCCGTCTCGAAGGCGCGCTCGGGCTTTTTCTCCTCGATCGCGCGCTCTTTCCAGTCCTGCTCGAACAGGCGGTCGACCAACCCGACGACCTCGGCGACCCGCTCCTTGGCGAACTGGCGCGCCAGCACCGCGGTCACGTCTTCGATCATGCAGCGGCGCTGCGCTTCGTGGATCGCGTGCGCGGTCGGCCCGACGAACAGCAGCCGCGACTCCTGCTCGCCGTTCTGCAGGTAGAGCGTGAGCTCGACTTCGACCGCTTCATAGCAGAGCGGTCCGAGATTCTCGAGCGCCGCGTCCAGCGCCGGATGAAAGCTGCGGCCGACCTCGCCGGTCCAGCACATCAGCAGCATCAATTCCTTGTCGTCATAGCGCAGCCCGGGCTCATCGGGCTCCAGGCTCTTGACGTCGGCGACGCCCTCCGCGTCGAGGTAGTCCAGCAGCGGCGCGAGCGCCAGCTCGATCTGCTTTTTTGACACACCCTCGAGCATCGGGATGTCGGCGTGCAGGTGCACTTCCAATCGCATGGCGGCTTCCCCGGGGATTCGAGGGTGAATTTTATCACGCGGCCCTCGGCCGGAACCGACCGTCGGCGGCCGTCAACTGACCTGCGGTAAGTGCGTTGTTGCGGACAAGGGGAGAATGAAGTTGCGAGCTTAGCTGCCGATGGAGGTAGCCATGAACGTCATGTACAGCAGCGAAAATTACTACGTGGTCGAGTTCCTCCCCGGCCGCCACGGCATCGAACTGGTCGACAAGACCACGGGGCGCGCCGGGTTTCTCGAAGGCGCCGTCGAAGTGAAGTTCCGCGCCAGCATGGCGGAGATCGTCGCCGGCGAGCCGAGCGTGGAATCGGTGGACGAGTTCCTCGGCCACTACGATGCCCTGCTGACGAACTCGATCGCCCTGCACTAGGAAATTCGTTAGCATCGGGCCGGTGGCCCGTCCGGACTACTCAGGCAATGGATTCGTGAACCTGGTGGCTTCCCTCGTGGAAGCCGCGGGCGGGGCGCCGCGCCACCCGCCCCTGGATGCGCTGCCGGCGGCGGAAGTCCGTTCCGCTACGAACATTGTTTTCCTGATCATCGACGGGCTGGGCGACAACTTCCTGCAGGCCCGCGGCGGCAGCGCGCTTGCGCAGCACCGCCGCGGTGCGATCAGCGCAGTATTTCCATCCACCACGGCGAGCGCCATCACCACGTCGTTCACGGGCGCGACGCCGGTCGAGCATGGCTTGACCGGCTGGTTCACCTATTTCTCGGAGGCCGCGTGCGTCGGCGCACCGCTGCCGTTCCAGCGGCGCGGCGAACGCAATTCTCTCGGCGTGAAGCCCGCGCAGCTGTTCATCGAGGAATCCCTGTTCGACGGCCTCGCGCGACGCAGCATCGTCGTCTCCTGGCGCAGGATCATCGATTCGGCCTACAACGTGCGTCATTGCGGACGCGCCGAGCGGCTCGCCTATGACGACCTGCCGGGTTTTCTCGAGCAGACCCTGCGCGCGGCGAGGTCCGGGCCGGAACGAAAATTCATCTACGCCTACTGGCCCGAATTCGACGCGCTCTCGCACCAGCACGGCGTCGGCAGCGCCGGGGTGCGCGCGCATTTCGACGCGCTCGACCAGGTGTTCGGCGAAATGCTGCAGAAGCTTGCGGGCACGGACTCTCTGCTGGTACTCACCGCGGACCACGGCTTCATCGACTGTCCCCCGGAAGAATCCGTCGAACTGCCCGCGGAGCTTTCCGCCATGCTGCGTTTCCCGCTGTGCGGCGAGCGCCGCGTCGCGTTTTGCTACGTCCATGACCAGAAGGCATTCATCGGCAGGGCATCATCTTTTCTTGGCGACCGTGCGGCCGTCCGCCCCAGCCGGGAATTGCTCGACGAGGGCTGGTTCGGTCCCGGGCGCCCGCACCCGCGATTCGCGGAGCGGATCGGCGACGTGGCCCTTGTCATGAACGGGCGGGCCACGGTAAAAGACTGGGTGCCGGGCGAGCCGCGGCACCTGCACATCGGCAATCACGGCGGCACGAGCGACGACGAAATGCACATTCCCCTGGTGGTGGTGAAAATATGAAAACCCGCGCGAACGGCATCGACATCAACTACGAAGTGCACGGCAAAGAAGGCGCGCCCTGGCTGGTGCTCAGCCATTCGCTCGCCTGCAGCGTACGCATGTGGGACCCGCAGATCGCGGCGCTGAAAAACAAGTACCGCATCCTCGCCTACGACACGCGCGGCCACGGCGCGACCGAGGCTCCGAAAGGCGCCTACACGCTCGAACTGCTTGCCGATGATCTGTTTTTTTTACTCAAGGAATTGAAAATAACCGCGCCGCACTATTGCGGGCTTTCCATGGGCGGCATGATCGGCCAGACCTTCGCGCTCAAGTATCCGGGCGTGTTCAGGACGCTGACGCTCGCCGACACCACCAGCCGGTATCCCGCCGAGGCGGCGCCCGTCTGGGCCGATCGCATCAAGACCGTGGAAGCAAAAGGCATGGCGCCGTTGGCGGAGCCGACGCTCGAGCGCTGGTTCACCGAGCCTTTCCGCAAGGGCAGCCCGGCGGTAGTGGACGGCGTACGCAAGCTGATCCTTGCAACGCCGGTCGCCGGCTACGCCGGCTGCTGCCACGCCATCCCGAAAATCAACCTGACCGCGCGGTTGAAGGAGATCAAGTGCCCGATCCTGGTGATCGTCGGCGCCGACGATCCCGGCACGCCGGTGTCGATGGCGAAGGAGATCCACGACAATGCACCGGGCTCAAAACTTGTGGTGCTGCCGCAGGCCGCGCACCTGGCGAACCTGGAGCAGCCGGCCGGCTTTACGCGCGCGCTGGAGGATTTCCTCAAGTAACCCAGTGCGCGACTTCGGCGGTTTTCGCCCGCCGCGTACGGAAGCGGTTGGCGGGATGCTGCGGATTCTCGTAGCCGAAGGACATGCCGCAGACGATGCGGCGGTCTTCGCCGATGCCGAAGAATTCGCGCAACAGCTTCGGGTGCGTCGCGAGCGCGGCCTGCGCGATGCAGGCGACGCCGGCCGCAGCGGCGGCCAGCATGAAATTGTTGATCCAGGCGCCGCAGTCGAGAACGCCGTAGACGCCCAGCGCCTCGTCGCTCGTGACGACGAGCGCGTGCGGCGCGCCGAACAGGCGGTAATTCTCCAGCCCCTGCTTGGCTGACGCGGCGCGATCGCCGCGCGCGACGCCCACCGCTTCGTAGAGCTGGAAGCCGCATTCGCGCCGCCGCTCCAGGTACACGCCGCGGTATTCGCGCGGAAACGGATACTCCGGCTCGGCCTTGTGCGCCGGCACGTGCGCAAGCAGCGCGGCGCGCAGGCGCTCGGCGGCGGCACCGCTCGCGATATGCGCCTGCCAGGGCTGGGCATTGCACCAGGACGGCGTGCGCTGCGCGATTGCCAGGATGCGCTCGATCGTCGCCTGCGCCACTGGCTGCGGCAGGAAGGCGCGGCAGCTATAGCGCTTCGCGAGCAGGTCCTCGAATTGGTCTAGTCCGGCCGGCATAGCGCTCCTTCCGCGATCATTCGCTCGATGTCCTTGGGCGTGCGTCCCAGCACCTCCTGCAGCACGGCGGGCCCGTGCTCGCCCAGGCCGGGCACGCGCTCGCCTGCCGCCGCCCCCGCCATCTTGAAGGGCGGGTTGGTTGCACGGATCGTATGCGCGCCGTCCTGGACGGTCGCGAACAGGCCGCGCTCCGCGGCGTAGGACGAATCCATGACTTCGGCGACCGTCTGGTAGCGTGCGCAGGGTACGCCGCTTTTCGCCATCGCCGCCTCGCACTCGGCGACGGTCCGGCCGGCGGTCCAGCGCTCGAGTTCGGCCATCAGCGCGTCCCAGTTCTCGCTGCGCGCGGCGACCGTCGCGAAGCGCGCATCGGTTCTCAGGTCGTCGCGCGCCATGGCATGCGCCATGTCCTCGAAATTGCCCTGCGAGATCGGCGCAACGATCAGGAAGCCATCCCTGGCGCGGGTGGCCTGGAAGAGCAGCCGCGGCCGGAGTACCGGCGCCTGCGCCTCGGCCACTTCGTAGGCGAGCATGCCGAGCATCGAATCCATCAGCGCGCAATCGATGTGCTCCCCCTTGCCGCTGCGCTCGCGCCGCACCAGTGCCGCGCAGGTCGCGCCGAAAGCGTGCGTGCCGGTCAGGTAGTCTGCGACGAAGATGGCGCTGTTCGGCGGCCGGTCGGCGCGCTGCTGCCGCATCGCGGTCGCGTCGAAGCCGCTGGCCGCCTGCACGATGGGCGCATAGGCGGGCAGGCTGGCGTGCGCGCCGTCCTGCCCGTAGCCCGAGATCGAGCAGTAGACCAGCCTTGGATTGGCCGCGGACAGCGTCGCATAGTCGAAGCCAAGGCGCTGCATCACGCCTGGCCTGAAATTCTCGACGACGACGTCGCTCGCGGCGGCGAGCTCCCTGGCCAGCTGCGCGCCTTCGGGGCGCTTGAGATCGAGCGCAATGCTGCGCTTTCCCGCGTTGAGCACTCCGAAATAGACGCTGCGGCCCGCGCGCATGGGCGCGCGGCTGCGCATGTAGTCGCCCTCGGGCGGTTCGACCTTGATGACGTCGGCGCCCGAATCCGCCAGCAGGCGCGCGCAGTAGGGCCCGGCGATCATGGCGCTGAAATCGAGCACCCGGACGCCCTGCAGTGCTCCGGCGGTTTTCCGGCCGCTCATTTCCGGTGCGCAGGGCCGCGAGAGGTCACCAGGCCCCCACGCCCGCGACGCCGCGATCGATGAAGTCCTTGGACTGCGCGAGCACCGCGCCGCGCCATGCCGGATCGGCGGGATAGAACGCCGCCTCGTATTCGCGCCGCACCTGCGCCGCCAGGATCGGGTCGCGCGGCCCTTCGAACCGCATCCAGCGCTGGGCAAAGCCCGCGCGCTGCATGCCGGGCCGCGGCAGCGTGCCGAACTCCACCACCACGCTGGTGACCTCGGCGCCCGGCAGCATCTCGGCGAAGGCATCGATGATCGTACCGCTGTAGGTCGCCAGCTTCTTGTGCGTCACGCCCTGCAGGTTGACCGCACGTTCCCCCCACCAGGCACGCGCACGACCGCGCGCGGGCGATCCTTCCGGATGGAAGCACAGGTAGATGTGCTCGCACCAGGGGCCGATGCCCGTGTGCAAATCCATGAAAGCAACCTTGCGCGCGCGTTCCAGGTGCGTTTTCACCGCCATGCGGAATGCATCGTTCGCCCATTGCGGGTGCGTGCCGCCGTAGAAGATGCCGTCAGGCCGGGTGTACTGCCCGCCGTTGAAGGCATCCGAGAACGCCTTCTCGCCGACTTTCTCGCGGTAGGCGTCCAGCCCGGCGAACACGCCGGCGATCGTTTCCTCGTTCCAGTCGCGGATCGCGATCAGCGAGTGCAGGTCTTCGTAGCCCCGGTTCGAGGGCAGCGTCTTGGAGAAGTCGATGAAATTGCGATTGAGATCGACGTTCTCCTCGGTTACCCGGGTTTTATGCGCGAATCCCCAGGGGTTGTGCGCGTGGAAAAACACCACCGCCGTGTCCTTGGGCAGCCGCGGGCGCCCGCGCAGCCACGCGAGCTGCGCCGCCGAGCCGGAATAGCCTTCGATGCCGTGCGTGCCGCTGCCGACCACGAACACGCGCGAGGCGTCTCCCGGCCCCAGCACCGACACATCGAGAAACAGCGCCTCGCCGCCGGGGCCGCGCTCGCCCGGGTGCTGGTAGCTCGCGAGCTTGGCGCCGGCGCGCCGCGCCGCGGCGAGGAATTTCTTGCGCGCCTCGGCGTAGGAATCCGAGAAAGCCGTCAGTTCAGCCATCCAGGCCCTGCCAGCGCTTCAGGTTTCTCGAGGCGATGCCGAAGAGATCCAGCACACGGCCGACCGTGTGCGCGATCAGGTCGTCGATGTTCCTGGGCTTCGCGTACAGCGCGGGTACCGGCGGAAACACGATGCCGCCCATCTCGGTGACCGCAACCATGTTGCGCAGGTGCGCAAGATTCAGCGGCGTCTCGCGCACCAGCAGCACGAGGCGCCGGCGCTCCTTCAGCGCGACGTCCGCGGCGCGCGAAACGAGGTCATCGGCATGGGCGTGCGCCGCCGCCGACAGCGTCTTCATGGAGCAGGGCGCAATCACCATACCGACCGTGAGAAAGGACCCGCTCGCGATCGGCGCCGCGATGTCGCGCGGGGAATAAGCGTTGTCCGCAAGCCGTTCGACGTCCTTGCGTTTCAAGCGCAGTTCGTGCCAGCAATTGAGCGCGCCCGCCTCGGAGAGCACCAGATGGCTCTCCCAGCCGCGCGCGGCGCGCAATTGTCGCAACAGCCCGACTCCATAGGCCGCGCCGCTTGCGCCGGTGATCGCCACCACCAGCCGCCGTTTTTGTCCTGACGCCATCGACCAAAGCCTACCTGATTAAAATAGCCTGATGGTGCATCGTAGCGGCATGAGGCGGGCGGTGATGGGCCTGGCATTGCTGGCCCTGCTTAGCGCGATGCATTCGGCCGACGCGCAGCGCCGGCGCATGCCTACGCGTACCGAACCCATCCCGGACACGGAAACTGGTGGCAAGGCCGGCTCCGCGGGATCGGCGGAACCGTCGAACCAAAACCTGATGATTTACGGTCCGCCGGTTGCGCCGCTAGGCGCACCGCCGGCTCCCCCAGCGCCCGCGCCTGCGGAGCCGGAAGCAAAGCCCGCACCTGCAGTCGAACCGGCGCCTGCACCTGTCGTAACGCCGACTCCGGCGCCACCGGCGCCCGTAGCGGTACCAGTTCCCGCGCCCGTTCCACCGCCTCCGCCAGTTGCTGCGCCGATTCCGGCGCCAGCTCCTCCGCCTCCTCCAGTCGCTGCGCCGATTCCAGCACCCGCGCCTCCGCCTCCGCCAATTGCTGCGCCTGTGCCAGTCGTTGAACCGGCTCCCGCGCCCGAGGCCAAACCTGTTGCGCCTCCGCAGGAACCGGTTGCGATTCCGATTCCTGCGCCCGCGCCACCGCCTGCCCCGGTTGCCGCGCCAGCACCGCCGCCTCCACCGCAACCGGTCGCGATCCCAGCTCCCGTGCCCGCGCCACCTCCTGCGCCGATCGCGGCCCCGGCACCGCCCGCACCGCTGCCAGTTGCGGCGCCTATACCGGCACCTTCGCCACCTCCGCCGCCGATTGCTGCGCCGGCTCCCGCGCCAGCACCGGTGCCGTTTGCAGCGCCACAACCGCCGCCTCAGCCTGTCGCCGCGCCCAAACCCCCGCCGCCAGCGGCCCCCATCGCGGTGCCCGTGCCCGCACCGGTCGTCAAACCGGCACCGCCCGCTCGCGAAGTCGCCGTTGCCGCCCCGTTGCCGGCCGGCCCGCCGAAGCTCGATGCGAAGATGGTGGAGCAGATTTTTTCCTGCCTCGCGCCCGGCCTGCCGTCGGACTGGAAACGTACCTGGGTGGTGCTCAACAATGCCGGGACCGCCGCCACCGCGAAGTTCTATTACTCGGTCACGCTGCGCGACGACGACGCGGAGGAACTGGTGCCCTGCAACGCGCAGGAGATCACCCGGCGCATCGCCAGCCTGACCGCCGCGCTGCCGGTGGACCAGCAACGCTGGACGTCGGCGCGGCTCTCGATCGACCACGAAGGCGCGTTCGCGCTCAAATACGACTACGCGAGGTAGCCTGCCGCGCCTTCGGCGCGGGAATCAGGCCTTGCGCAGGAAATCGAAATCGCAGCCGTGCTCGGCCTGGAGCACGTGGTCCATGTAGAGCTTGGCGTAACCGCGCGCGGGCGGCGCGATGGGCGCTTGCCAGGTTTTCTTTCTATCCGACAGCTCGGATGCGGCAACGAGCAGGTCGATCTTCCGTTCCCTGACCGATATCCTGATCCGGTCGCCATTGCGCACCAGCGCAAGCGGGCCGCCGACCGCGGCTTCCGGCGACACGTGCAGCACGATGGTGCCGTAGGCCGTGCCGCTCATGCGCGCGTCCGAAATGCGCACCATGTCCCTCACGCCGGCGCGCGCAAGCTTCTGCGGAATCGGCAGGTAGCCCGCCTCCGGCATCGCGTAGCCGGACTTCGGGCCCGCGTTCTGCAGCACCATGAAATCGTCGGCCTTGATGTCGAGGGCAGGATCGTCGACGCGCGCCGCAAGGTCGTCGAGCGAGCTGAACACCACCGCCCTGCCTTCGCGCTCGAACAGGTTGGCGTCGGCGGCGGAGCGCTTGAGGATGGCGCCGTTGGGCGCGAGCGAGCCGAAGAGCGCCACCAGTCCGCCCTCCTTCGCCAGCGGATCGGCAAACGGTCGCACCACCGCGCGGTCGACCCAGGCGCCCTCTTCATGCGCCAGGCGTTCGCCGAGCGTTTCGCCGGTCACCGTCATGCAATCCAGGTGCAGCAGCGGCTTGAGTTCGCGCAACACCGCGCCCACGCCGCCCGCCGCGTAGAGGTCGGACATGTAGAACTGGCCGGTGGGCTTGAGGTCCACCAGCACCGGCGTCGAGTCTGAAACTTGATTGAGCCGGTGCAGGTCGATCTTCACGCCGACACGGCCGGCAATCGCGGTGAGATGCACGATCGCGTTGGTTGAGCCCCCGATCGCGAGCAGCACGCGGATCGCGTTCTCCACCGATTTCTGCGTGATGACCTGCGAGGGGCGGATCGGGTTTTTCACGAGCTCCACCGCGCGCCGCCCGCTCGCCTCGCCGGCCCTCAAGCGGTCGGCATGCACCGCCGGGATCGCCGCGCTCCCCGGCAGCGCCATGCCGAGCGCCTCGGCCAGCGCGGCCATGGTGGAAGCGGTGCCCATCACCGCGCAGGTTCCCGCCGTGGTCGCGAGATTGCCTTCGACCTCGGCAATGCCAGCGGCGTCGACCTTGCCTGCGCGATGCATGGCCCAGAAGCGGCGGCAGTCGGTGCAGGCACCCAGGCGCTCCCCTTTGTAGGACGTCGGCATCATCGGGCCGGCCAGCAGCTGTATCGCGGGCACGTCCGCGCTCGCCGCCCCCATCAGCTGCGCCGGCACGGTCTTGTCGCAGCCGCCGACCAGCACCACCGCGTCCATCGGCTGGGCGCGCACCATTTCCTCGACGTCCATGGCCATCAGGTTGCGGAACATCATCGAGGTCGGGCTGAGGAACACTTCGCCCAGCGACGTGGTCGGAAAATCGATCGGCAGCCCGCCCGCGGCGATTACCCCGCGCTTCACCGCTTCGATCAGCTCGGGAAAATGCCGGTGGCAATTGTTGAAGCCGCTCTTCGAATCGGCGATGCCAACCACCGGCCGCGCCAGCATCTCGCCCGAGTAGCCCATGCTCTTGGCGAACGAACGCCTGAGATAGAGCGAGAACGCCGGGTCGCCGTAGTTGGTCAGGCCGCGAGCGAGGCCGCGCTTCTTATCATCTGTCATTCGTAAGCCTTTGATTATGATAGATGGGCAACATCCCATCTATTCTTCAGACTGAGTTGTGGTTGTGTTCCCACCAACCCCGCCGTACTGTCCGCCAAGGAGGGAGAGTTGCATGGAAGCGGTCGTGGAGCAAGGCAGCACGCTGCTCGAAAGCATCTCGGCGTTTTGCCGCCACAGCGGCATCGCCGAGTCCACCTTCGGCCGCCGCGCGGTCAACGACGGCAAGTTCGTGGCGCGCCTGCGCGATGGGGCCCGCATCACGCCGGAGACGCTGGACCGCGTCACCCATTTTCTCGAAAAGCACGGTGCGAGCGCGCCGGCAACGCCTCCCGAGCTGCGCCAGCTCATTCGCGTAGCCGGGACTGCGGCCCCCGCCCCCGCCCCCCAGCGTGACGCCCCTTCCCGAAATTTCCGCTTCTTCGACAACCGGCAGAAGTACCTGCTGTTCGTCAACACCTGCAGCGAGAAGGAAAAGGTCGCGCAACGCGTCGGCATGGAGCTGGCGCATATCCACCCGCGGCCGCCCGCGATCCGCGTGTTCGACGCCGGCATGGGCGACGGCACCGTGCTGACGCGCGTGATGCGCGAGATGCACCGGCGCTTCCCGACTCGGCCGTTCTACTTCGTCGGCAAGGAAATCAGCCTCGAGGACGTGCGCCTGTCGCTGGACAAGATGCCGGATCGCTTCTACGAGCATCCGGCGACCGTCATGGTGGTCACCAACATGTACTACACGGAGGCGCCATGGCTGACGCCCAGGGCGCTGGCGGCCGCCACCTCGCTGGTCTGGCAGGAAGTCGGCCTCACCGGCACCACAGCGCACGAATTCAGCGAGCAGATCGCCGCGCTCGAACCGTTCCTCGCAAAAAACTGGCAGGCGCGCCACAGCGCGAAGACCGGCAATCCGGTCTACGAAAGGCCCGTCGCGCTGGTCCTCTACCGGGAGGATTTCCGCTTCATGCTGGACGAGACGATCCCGAAGCAGGGCAAGGTGCGCGCCGACTACGACCTGGTGATCGCCTCGCAGCCCTACCGCGCCCGCGTGCCGGTCGAATTCAAGGCCTCCAAGGTCATCGGGCCGCTGGCGCGCGCGCTCGGGCCGGGCGGGCGGCTGCTGGGCATCCATTCCTGCGGCCGCGATCCGGGGCTGGAAATCGTGCGCAAGATCTGGCCGGAGGAGAATCCGTTCTCGACCGGGCGACACGACGTGCTGCGTGCGGTGCGCTCGGAACTCGGCAAGGAGGCGCGCCATTTCAACTTCAACGCCTACGCCGACGCGCGCGCGGTGTTTCGCTACGACATGCACACCTTGCCGACCGAGATCGCCGACAGCATCGGAACCTCGACGCTGTTCGCGGCCTGGAATGCCGCAGTGTATGTGGCGCAGATCGACGACGAGCGCCTGGCGCATGTCGTCGGCGAGCGCAAATACCTCGACGCGACGCGCGAAATCCTGCAGCAGCACGGCGGGCTCTGGTTCCTGGATGAATCCTATGTCGTCTCCAGAAAACGCGGTTAGCGGAACGCGTACGGCGGCCGCCATGCGCGGGCAGGCGGCGGCCATCGCCGCTGAACTGGTCACCGGCGGTTCGCTCGAGATGGGCGCGCACCGGCCGCAGGACGCGCGCGAGATCGCCGCGCTGCTGCCCTCGGGAACCCCGGTCTACGTCAATCACCTGCCGCGCCACCGTCTGCTGGACACCATCCCGACCCTGATCGCGGTGCGCAAGGCGGGCCTGGAGCCGGTGCCACACATCGCCGCGCGCCGCATCCGCGACCGCGCCGAACTGCAGACATTTCTCGCGCGTGCGACCGGCGAAGCCGGCGTGCAGAAAGCGCTGATTCTCGGCGGCGACGAGCCCAGCGCGATTGGGCCCTACGCCGATGGCGCGGCCCTGTTGCGCGAAGACCTGCTCACGGGCTGCGGGCTGCGCGAAGTCGGTTTGCCAGGCTACCCGGAAGGCCATCCGCGCATCCCGGCGGCTGCGCTCGAGCGCGCGTTCGCCGACAAGCTGATGCTCGCCGCGGCGCATGGCCTGAGCAGCTATGTCGTCACGCAGTTTTCCTTCGCGCCGGCGCGCGTGGTCGACTACTGCGCCCGCATGGCGCGCAATGCGCCGGGGATTCCCATTTACGTGGGCCTGGCGGGCCCGACCAATCCCCTCGCCCTGCTGCGCTTCGCGCAACGTTGCGGCGTCAGCGCATCGCTACGGGCGCTGCGCGCGCAGGGGATGGATGCGGTGCGCCTGGTAACCCATACCGACCCGGCCGACCAACTCTCGGCCATCGCCCACTATTGCGCCTCGCACGCCAATTGCAACGTGGTGGGTATCCACCTGTTCACGTTCGGCGGCGTGACCGCCGCCGCGCAGTGGATCAACGGGCAACTAGCCCCCGCAGTTACCCCCATATAGCGCGCGCCGCGTCGACGCATAGCTTCAGCTTCGCGCGCTCGTCCGCCTCGGTCACCGGATTGCCACCCATGGTGCTGGCAAAGCCGCACTGCGGGCTGATGGCCAGCTGTGAGGCGTCAATATGCTTGGACGCTTCTTGAACTCTCTTTTTCAATAGGTCCAGAGGTTCCAGCGCCGCGGTCTTCGAACTCACCAAACCCAACACCACGCCTTTCGTCTTGGGCATCATCCCAAGCGGTGCGAAGTCTCCTGCACGTGGCGTATCGAACTCCAGCAGAAAATGATTCACGTTGGCGCGGTTGAATAGCCGCTCGGCGATGGACGTGTAGCCGCCCTCCGACAGGTACATGCCCTTGTAGTTGCCGCGGCACATGTGCACGCCGACGACCATGTCTGCAGGCTTGCCTTTCACCGCCTCGTTGATGGCGTCCACGTAGAGATCCACCAGCTCATCGGGATTGCCGCCCGCTGCGCGCACTTTGCCCTGCAGCGCCGGATCGCAGAGCATCGCCAGCGCCACCTCGTCCAGCTGCACGTAGCGGCAGCCCGCCATGTGCAAGTCCCGGATCTCATCCTGGTAGACACGGCCGAGGTCGGCGAAAAACGCGCGCGGGTCGGTATACACCGCCTTGTCGCCCCAGTTGGTAAAGCGATAGAAGTGCATGGTCGACGGCGCCGGCATAGTGATTTTCTGCGTCGCCCTGGTCAACTTCGAGGCGAAGGCGTACTCGTCGAGCGTGATCGGCTCGGCGCGCGACACTTTCGCCGCCGCGTAGGGCGCGGTGAAGTCGCGTTCGTGCCCATGGCCGTCGTGGAATTTGAACGCCGAATCCTTCACCTCCAGGCCCCGGGTGAGGCGCACGAACTTTTCCCAGTAGGAAATTCGGCGGAATTCGCCGTCAGTCACCACCTGCAGGCCGCATTCCTCCTGCAGCGTCAAAACCTCGCGGATGGCGACGTCTTGCGCCGCGCGGAACGCACTATCGTTCATCTTTCCCGCGGCGTGCTGGCGGAACGCATCGCGCAGCGTGCGCGGCCGCAACAGGCTGCCGATGTGGTCAGCCCTGAAGGGAGGACGGCCGTCCGGGAGAATCCGCACTATAAAATTATAGAAGGAGAGGATTTCCCATGCGCTTGCATACGCGGCTGCGCTACGCGCCGGCCGAAGTCAACGTCGAGAAACGCGCCGACGGTGCCACGATCCTGCGCTCGCCGCAACCGCTCAAGCCATATGCGCGCGCGGTCGGCGACTGGCTGCTGCACTGGTATGAGCGCGCACCCGAACGGACTTTCATTGCCGAGCGCAAAGGCGACGGCTGGCGGCGCGTCAGCTACCGCGACGCGCTAGCGGATGCGCGGCGCATCGGCCAGGCGCTGCTGAACCTGGGCCTCGGCCCGGACAAGCCGGTCGCCATTCTCTCGGACAACAGCGTAGACCACGCGCTGCTCGCGCTGGGCGCGATGCATGTCGGCGTGCCGGTGGCGCCGATTTCGCCCGCGTACTCCTTGATGTCGAAGGATTTCGCCAAGCTCAAGTACATCTTCGATCTGCTCAAGCCCGGCCTGGTGTTCGCGGCCGAACTCGACAAGTTTGCGCCGGCGCTGGCGGCAGTCGGCGCGACCTCGACCCCGGTCACGCGGCTTCTGGAAACCAATCCCGGCGCCACGCTGGAAGTCGCCTTCTCGCGTCTCACGCCGGACACGGTGGCCAAGATCCTCTTCACCTCCGGCTCGACCGGGATCCCGAAAGGCGTCGTCAACACCCATCGCATGCTGTGCTCCAACCAGCAGAGCTGGGCGCAGCTCTGGCCGTTCGTCGAAGAAAAGCCCCAGACGCTGGTGGACTGGCTGCCCTGGAACCATACCTTCGGCGGCAACGCCTGCTTCAACATGACGCTGCGCAACGGCGGCACGCTCTACATCGACGGTGGCAAGCCCGCCCCCGGCCTGATCGACATCACCGCGAAGAACCTGCGCGAGATCTCGCCCACGATGTATTTCAACGTGCCGCGCGGCTTCGACCTGCTGATGCCGATGCTGGAGCAGGACGCCGCCCTGCGGCGCAGCTTCTTTCGCAACCTGGACATGGTGTTTTACGCGGGCGCCGCGCTGCCGCAGAATCTGTGGGAGCGCCTCGAGAAGCTCGCGCTGGCCGAGAAAGGCGGCGCCCTCGCCATGCTTTCGGCCTGGGGCTCGACCGAGACCGCGCCGATGGCCTCCTGCGTCCACTACCCCATCGAGCGCGCCGGCGTGGTTGGCAACCCGGCGCCGGGCTGCACGCTCAAGCTCCTGCCCTCCGGCGGCAAGCTGGAAATCCGCGTCCAGGGACCCAATGTCACGCCCGGCTACTACCGCCGCGACGACCTGACCCAGGCCGCGTTCGACGAGGAAGGCTATTACCGCATCGGCGACGCCATGAAGTTCGCCGACCTGTCCGCCCCTGAGAAAGGCCTGGTATTCGATGGTCGCGTCGCTGAGGATTTCAAGCTGACCACCGGCACCTGGGTGCACGTGGGTGCCCTCCGAGTGAAGCTCATCGCCGCGGGCAATCCCATCATCCAGGATGCCGTGATCACCGGGCAGGACCGGGATCAGATTGGGGCCTTGGTGTTCTTGAATCCCGGTGCCGTCAAGGATCTTTCAAATGAAAAGATCAAGGAAACTCTGGCAAAGGCCCTTGCCGGCCTTGCCGGAGAAGGCGGCAGCTCCACCCATCCCACGCGCCTGCTCGTCATGGCCGAGCCACCGCAGATCGACGCGGGCGAGATTACCGACAAGGGCTACATCAATCAGCGCGCGGTGCTGGAGCGCCGCGCCGCGCTGGTGGAGAAGCTCTACGCGAACCCTATTCCGCCCGACGTGATCAGCTGAATTCGGCGCGCAGCAGCCGCGCCGCCTCGACCATCGCGCGCATCTTGCCGTAGGCGATCGCGCGCGGCAGGTACTTCATGCCGCAATCGGGCGCGAGGATCACGTTCTCCTTCTTCACGTAGGGCAGCGCGCGCTTGATGCGCGCGACGACGGTCTCCGGCGTCTCGATCGCCATATCGCTGAGGTCGATGCAGCCAATCAGTACCTGTTTGTTTTTCAATGATTCCAACACAGAACAATCCAGCTTCGGCTGCGCCGCCTCGATCGACACCTGACTGCAGGAGCAGCCGGCGAACTCGGAAAGGAAGGAATAGCCCGATGGCTTCTCGTGGATCACCGCGGCGTAGCCGAAGCAGATGTGCACCGCGGTCGTGCCCGTGATGCCCTGCAGCGCGCGGTTGAGCGCCTTCAGGCCGTACTGGCGCGCCCTCTCGGGCCGCGCCTGCATCCAGGGTTCGTCGATCTGCACCACGTCGGCGCCCGCGGCGAAAAGGTCGAGGATCTCCTCGTTCACCGCGACCGCGTAGTCCATCGCCGCTTCTTCGCCGGTCTTGTAGAACTCGTTCTTCGCCTGCTCGCTCATCGTGAACGGGCCAGGCACAGTTATTTTTGTTTTCCTGGTTGTATTTTTTTTCAAGAAAACAAGGTCATCGACTTCAACCGGGTGCCGACGCCGCACCTTGCCGACGATGCGCGGCAGCAGGATCGGGTGACCCGAGCGGTCGAGGCCCTCGCCCGGCTTGTCGATGTCCACGCCTTCCAGCGCGGTGGCGAAGCGGTTCGAGTAGCTTTCGCGCCGGATCTCGCCGTCGCTGACGATATCCAGGCCCGCCTCCTCCTGCGCGCGTATGGCGAGCACCGTCGCGTCGTCCTGCGCCTGCGCAAGCCATGGCTCCGGCACGCGCCAGAACTCCTTCGCGCGCAGCCGCGGCGGGAAACGCTTGCCGAGCTTGTCGCGGTCGATCAGCCAGTCGGGTTGCGGGTAGCTGCCGACGAGCGTTGTGGGAAACAGCATGCGCCCTCCTTTGTCGCCCAGAGTCTACTGCGCGGCGAAATCATGGGGCGTCGCACAGCGCGAGCGCCGCGAACGAAGCCAGCCAGTGCTCCCCGACATAGTCGCCGCCGACCGCCTGCGGCAGCCCGGCCGCAAGATGGCGGTCCGCAACACCCGCCGGGGCTACCGCGGCAAGTCGCCGTAGCGCCCAGGCGCGCGAGAGCGACAGTCCATCCAAGTGGCAGAACTGCGGATCGCCGCGGTCGGGCGGCACGATGGGTTCCAGCAACGAACCGAAGCCAGCGGGCAGAAAGCCGGCGAACCACGCGCGGAACTCCTGCTCCGGCAATACTTCCCGCATCAGTTGCGCCTCGGTCAGGATGG